>Ga0078972_1007839_pt1 | contig 23213 bp, 23 predicted proteins | sample YelNatPaOPGAMG01_FD_67568 | JGI IMG/M metagenome (GOLD analysis project Ga0078972, IMG submission 67568) | Hot spring thermophilic microbial communities from Obsidian Pool, Yellowstone National Park, USA - OP-RAMG-01 (SPADES assembly) (version 2) | ecosystem: Environmental > Aquatic > Thermal...
GCCAAGGCTAGTTGCTTATGACGATGATTTTCTTCTTTACGAGTATGTTAAAGGCGTCAATTTAGGCACACGCCGGTTTTATAATGTTATTAAGGCTAAATTAGCTGATATTCCTGCAATTACCGACATTGTTCAAGCAGTAGTCGAGTTCCCCTCCTCGCTTTTGCCCAAAGATTTCGAAAAACATGGATGGCATTTCTTGATGTTTCAGCTATTTGTTGAAACAAGATATGAAAAAGATAAACATATCTTTTTGCAATATTTCACCAAACGCGAGCTGGAATTAATCGAAGGCTTAAAAAACAATCAACAGCTACAATCACTGGTGGAAAAAAATGCCATTTATTTTTCCCATGGCGACTTCAAGCCGTCAAATCTCCTTAAATCAAGAGATACAATCAATGCAATTGATTGGGATCTGTCATCTATCGGCATCAAATATTATGATCTAATAAAATTTTATTTAGTTTCTTATCGCAAGCCTCTTTTAAAAAAAACCTTTCTTGAAGAAGGTTTGAGAAAGATCAAATTTTCTGAAAATGATCGGATTCTCTTGATTTTAACCCTTTTCTGCCTTCTTTTTCTTGAATGTAAGGTACTCATAGACAGGCTTAACTCCGATCACAACGGAAAAAAGAAAGATTTCAATGTCATGAAAAGATTGTTTGCCGCTAAACTTGTTGACGCCAAATACTATCTTAATGAACTCTATAAACTTATTTAGACTTTATTATGGTATATAATATAATAACCATGACGATGCAATCGGTTAAAGACATTCTGAAAAATTTTGATCCTCTCAAAGACAAGTATATTTCTCGTGAATTTCAGGCATATGGCGTCTATTTGGCCGAAAAACTAAACGACATGAAGCATAAAAGCCTATATATCAAGCTGGCCAAAAATTTGCCGCGGCCGATCCTTGAAGAAACTCTGCGTTATGTGATTGACAGTAACGCTAAAAGAAAAGGGGCGTTATTTATGTGGCGCCTTAAAGAACTAAAAGTTCTTTCAAATTCAAAATGCAAAACTCTAAATGCAAATGGCAAGACTTCAACAAACTCAGCGTCCCCAGCAAAGTCAAGTCGGATTTAACTTCACTCAGCCAGCAATGACAATATGCTCTTTTTTAAACTGTTGGCATAATCCTTTACCTTTAACGCCGAATTTTCATTTAGACTTTTGATATTTGATTTTTGATATTAAAAATACCCATACGCCCAATATCCGATACCGCCGATGCCTTTTTCTAACAGATATTGAGTTTTGGCTTCAACGGATTGCTCATCTTCAAACCAAACGATGTGATAATATAAGTTGGCAAAGTTGCCGTTCATCTCAGAAATAATATAATTAACCTCTGTTTCTCTTGATAGCGGATCGCGCTTGATTACACAATCTTGCCATTGGCATGATTCAATAAATTGTTTTTTAATCTCGGCCAGACTTAAAGCTTTTGCCGGTCGGATCGGTCTTTTTTTCTCATCAACCGCCCAATCGTATCCATACATTCCGAAAATAACAGTCAGCTTTTCATACGGAACTGCCCGGGAAAAATCCTCTATCATCAACCTAAAATCATAGTCATATTTCTCCCTGCCGCCAAGAGGAAAATTCGGTCCGGGCTCACCGCTGCTTTTATGGAAATCATAGGCCATAATCATAATTTCGTCCGAATTCCGACTAAGCTTGGCCAGATCATAAAACCGCCTTCGATAAAAATTATCTCCATACACAGTAAGGGCAAAACGCAAATTTTGTCCTTTAGCATGATTAAAAAAATATTGAACAAATTGATTGCTCCGTTTTACCAGATCGTCAAATAGCAAGCTACCCATTTCTAAATCCAAAACCAATCCGTTAAACCGATAATTTACGGCTATATTTACCGCATCGTCAATTATTTTTTGCCAAGAGGAAGGATTTTTAAGAATGATGGAGTTGGTTTCATTATTCAACATCTTGATCGTTAAATACTTTTCCTGACCGTCGACTTGAGCCGCAAACTTTTCAATGTTATTATAGCCGGCATCGGTTTTATTGACGCCGTATTCGGTCACATCAAGACCAAAATATATCACCCGATCATAGTCAGTTATATCTAGTGGTTGGGCAAAATTTATCCAATAAGGGACAAAAATCGATTTCTTTTCTTTTACTTTATCCTTTTGCTTCAAATTTGAAACAGGTGAGGGAAACGGGTTTTCTTTATTTCTTTTTTGAAAATTAAAATGATTGTTTAAAAAAAATAAAACTATCAGACCCAGACCGATAAATATGACAACAATAGCTGTCAACGCCTTTTTCATTCTTTAATTATAGTAAATCTTTGCCTGCAAAATGCTGGTGATTAAAATTCCCTTGACAAAAAATTATTTTTCATTAATAATGAATTTATCAATGAAAATCACCGTTTACACCACTAGTGCTTGTCAGTTTTCTCAAAAGGAGAAAGAATATTTGCGATCACGCAACCTCGTCTTCGAAGAAAAAAATCTTGAGACCAATCGCGAATTTTTAAGTGAAATGCTTTCCGTTTCCAACAACTTTGCCGGCACGCCGGTAACTAAAATCGAAAAAGATGACGGCCAAATCGTGATCTTAAAAGGTTTTACTCAAGAAGAATTTGATCAGGTTTTGGGCCAAACTCAAACTCCGGCGCCAACGCCAGAGCCACCAAAGGTCGCTGCCCCTCTTTCGACAACCGAACCAAAACCGACTATGGCTCCAGAACCTGCTCCCGTTACAACAACCCCCGAACCAAGTATGCCCAAGGAAGAAAGTCCTGCTCCGCCTCCTGCGGTAGAAGAACCTTTGGATACGATAGTATCGCCGCCTAACTCGCCCTTAACTGAAGACGCACCTCCATCTGCAACCACTCCAACACAAACAACTCCTCAATCTAATCCAATGGACGCAGTTTTAAAGGACCTACAATCTTTATCAGAAACTACCTCCCAAGAAGCAAAGCCAGCTGAGCCAACTATTCCTCCCCCTCCTTCAACTTCCAATCCAAGCTCCGAAATACCGGCTATCCCCAACTTCAATGATACAAGCCAAACATAACGAAATTTGCCTCATGCTTCCTTGAAGTAATATTTTTTATCATCACTGGTCACCTTTGACAGTAAGTCATAATTAATCTCATAAAGATCAATGTCTGCCGGTCTAACCACTCCTTCAATCCTATCCCAAATATCAAACCCCGCTGTTATTTGGCCCATTATGACCGTGTATCTGCCATAATCTAACCCTTCAACTTTAAGAATATATTTACCCGGACGTGCATTTTCTACCAGAATCATCCCTTCCTGTTCTTGATACACTTGTTCTCTAAAACTCACTTCAATTTTAGCTGGTGAAAGGATAAGGAAAATGAGTGAAGGAAATAGTTTTGTTTTTGCTCCTTCAAAAATTTGATCTACCAAACACTTAATCCCACAATCACCAAGCAATCTCTGGATGACGTTTTTTTTCTGAATTATCTCGCCGTGATCAAGATCAAAAACCAATTGGTTATCACCAACCTTAGCGCTTTCTGATACCACCACCATATCGCCGACCTCAAAAAATTTTGAGAAAGGCCGCCCATCCGGATAAAGACCTAGAAGTTCATCAAGAGGGCTTCTCTTACCAATCTTGTATCCGTAAATTGTATTTCCCTTTTCGCCCGCTATAGAATGAAGATAAGCAGAAACTTCGCCAAGACTTTGGTTATATCCTAAAAGAGTGTCGTTTCTAATCTTCGTATCTTTAATGGCAATACTATTGCCTTTATCATCTGTTAAATAATCGTAAGTTGGAAGAAGATCTTTGACAATAGGAAATCTCTCCTCGATGACTTCTCGTTCCGTTTTCAAACCCCTGTTAACTTGAAGAACAATTTTTTGCCCCAGCCACATCAAGGGATCATCTCTTTCAAGCTCGCCTCCCTCAACAGCTTTGTAGGCTAAAGCGGTTCCTTTATGAGGAGAGCCGACAGTAATAATTTTGCCAATATTGTCTGTTCCATATTTTTGAGCGTATATTCGACCAACAAGACCGCCTAAAGAATGACCTACAAGATTAACTTTGGAAGAAGGATTAAAAGGTAAAACTTTTCTTTCTAAGTATCCTTTAAGGTCTCCGGCCAGATCTTCCAATCTTTTTCGCCAATCATAGGCAAAAACAAAATAATCTTTATCCTTTTGATAACCTAAATTATCAAGAGTGGTCAAAAGCCCTTCATATTCTTTGGCAATAGGAGTTAATTGCCAACTGTCTGGATCTACTTCTTTGTTATACAAAATTGCTTCTTTATTCCATGAACCCATTAGGCCAGGAATGAAAATAAGAGGAGAGGGCGTCTGCCAAATACCGATCATATTCATTGATCAAATTGATAATATAGTTTGGGAAACAATAGCTTAAACTTCAAAAAGAAGAAGCTTGAAGATTATTACCGACAAATATTTAATTTATTTTAATATATCGGTATTGTAAGTGAGTTGGGATTTGTAGTTAGAACCAAAGTTGTTTATAAACATTTTAAAGAGCAAATAGAAAAGCGTATCCGTGCACCAAAGGTTTTTTGACCAAGAAGTATCTGATAAAACCACTAAAAGCAAGATTTTGGCTACTACGTAAGCAGGGGTGGAGGGAATCGAACCCCCATCAAAGGTTTTGGAGACCTCTATTCTGCCATTGAACTACACCCCTAATAGTATGTTTTCTAACCGTATCCTCCCTCTTCTAATCTGGTGAGGATTTGAAAAGATACAACAGGATCCAAGTGTCCTCGGGGCGACTCGAACGCCCAACCTTTGGTTCCGCAAACCAAAGCTCTATCCAATTAAGCTACGAGGACTCCTTTTTCTATAAGTATCGCCTGATGATATTTTACCATTTTTAAGCAAAAATTGTCGGTTGAACATGATAAGATATAAACATGTTTTTATGAAATACACCAAGGCATTCGATATTAAAGAAAAAATCAATCTCCTGATCAAAAAACTTCGTCTCAATCATATCAAAGCTTCTAACATTCATTGCATCAGAAGTTACAACGCTAAAACAAGAGCATACGCTAGAATTTGGGGGATGGCTAAGCTTTTTAAGGAAGTTGCCGGAATTGAACCTCATTATATCATCGAAGTCAATGCCAAAAAATTCGATAAACTATCCGAACGTGAGCAAATCAAAACACTTATTCATGAACTTCTCCATATCCCCAAAACCTTTTCCGGCGCTCTTCTCCCCCACCGCAGCCGCTACTACAAAATAAACAATCGGGAAATTGATAAGTTAATGAGAGATTTTGATATGGCTTAAACAAACTCCGCTATCTCTTCAATGTTTTTTCTTTTCCGCCTTGATGGCTCTTCTGCTGGTTGGCCAACAGGAATAACCGCTACTGGTCTAAGATTGGTGTTAAGAATTGTTTGGATTTCTTTCTCATTGAAAGCACCCACCCAACAGGACGATAGACCCAAAGCGGTAATTGCCAGAGTAGCGTATGAAGTGGCAATTGTGGCATCCTGCAAATTGTAAAGTTCTTCTCCTCTTTTTCCGTATTTAGCTGCCGACTCTTGAGGATTGGCACAAAAAATAAAAACCACCGGCGCTTCGGCAATGAAACTTTGCCCTAAACAGGCATTAGCGATTGTTTTGATCTTTGCCTCATCTTCAACCACATAGATTTTATATGCCTGAATATTGCCGGCCGATGGCGCCAGGTTAACAGCCTTCAAAATCTCCTCAATTTTCTCACGATCGATTTTTTGGGGAAGAAAATGCCTGACAGCTTTTCTTTTTTTGACGGTTTCAAAAAAATCCATATCTTTTATTTTATAATTTTTTACAAATATTGGCAAAATATTTATTATCAAACAATTTTTATTTGCAAGTAACAGCCTTTTTTAATAAAATATTCTCTTTCATATGAAAATTGAAGCAAGATCGGTAGCGATAAGGATTGGAGTACCCTTAGCCTTAGGATTATTTCTAATAACATCACCAGGACAAGAATACACCAATGATTTAAAAACAACCGTCCAGGAAAGGTTAAAAACACATCCTAAAATCGCTGAAGTAGCCGCCTTTACTTTATTGGCTCCTTTCATCATCTCTTTATCTGTTTTGCCTCAAGTTTGCCTAAAAGAAATAGATCGCCATTCATCTTCTCGGCGTTAACGGTCAAAAACAAGACAAGAATATCATATTGATGTATAATATAAGAAGGCTTTAAGCATCGTTTATCTCATGCCCCGATGCTGGAATTGGCAGACAGGTACGCTTCAGGAGCGTATGCCGCAAGGCGTAGAGGTTCAACTCCTCTTCGGGGCACCACAAAACGCAATAAAAATTACTTAGCAATACACAGGAGAGGGCGCCTAGAGGCCTATGGCAGAGGTTTGCTAACCCTCCGAGAGTCTAAAAGCTCTCACGTGGGTTCGAATCCCACCCTCTCCGCCAGTTGGAAAAAGAGGTTGCTGGCTCGCCCTTTTCTATCGCTTTTTAGAAAACTCGTAAAATGAAAACTGCATTAAGTATATTTGGTCTGCTGCTGGGAATGTTTTTAGATAGTATCTCTAAGTTTTACTTTCTTACCGGATAATTTTTTGAGTTTTACCTTGTAGGTTTCTTTGTTGGTTTCTTCATTGAATATATATCTCGAGCTCAACCAGAAATTAAAATCTACAAAGTGACGATATTATTCAGTCGAACAATCACATTACAACAGTTAATAACGTCAGAAAAGATAATGATTCAAGGTTTTAGTGCCAAAAAGCGGTAATGTCTAAGCCATTGACACAACAATCAAGAATAAAAATAGCGATAAGTTGAATATTAGCACGCTTTTACAGATGTATCTTAAAGATAGTGAAGGGATAAAATACATGCCAACAGTCGAAGCAAATACTAAAGGTAGCCTCAACGATAAGATTGTAAGAGGTGGTAAAAGCAAAAAGAGAAGACATCTTTGAAGTTATAACAACGACGATAGACTTAAAATTCTATTACAAAGCTAATTGGCTCACTGTAAATACATTAATGGTTATTTGGGAATATAGTGAGTTGAATGGTGGGGTTATTAGTGTAAAGATTTTATTTTAATACTATAATTTGAGTATGAACAATTATTGTTTATCCATCATCTAGTCAGAGCAGCTTAAAAAGTTAATTTATAAAGAGACTGGTTTTTATTAAGTTTAATATTATAATTTAGAAATTACCTGTCTCTTTTTTTTGTTGATTAGTTACATAAAAAAAGTGGATAAATAAAAATTATTAAAAAAATTTGGATAAAATTTATGGGAGTTGTTTATGGCTGGATGCTTGGCGGAAAAACACTTGCTGAACGAGTTGAGGAATACGAAAGATGGATGAAAGAAATAGAATATGAGCAGAAAAATCCCAAAATCAAACCAAAAACAAAACAAGAAATCATTGATACGTTAATTGAATTTTCCAAGTATAGCAACGAAGAAATTCTTAGTAAATTAAACTCGACATTTGATGGTCTACAATTGAAAGAAGTAAAAAAGCGTCTTTTTCAATATGGTCTAAACGAAATAGAACATGAAAAAAGAGCTCACTGGATAGTCAGGCTTTTCAAGATTATTATCAATCCTCTCATCTCTCTTCTCCTTTTTATTATCGCTGTTTCGGTTTTCACTCATGACTATCGAACTACAATAGTTATTAGTATTATGGTAATCGTAAGCGTTTTAATAAGATTCTTTCAGGAAAATCAAGCATACAGTTCTGCCGAAAGTTTGAAATCGCTGGTCAAAACTACTTGTACCGTTATCCGCAATTCTAAAAAGCGCGAAATTGATCTTAAAAATGTCTGTCCTGGAGATATTATCGAACTTTCGGCGGGAGATATCATCCCTGCTGACTTAAGGATTCTTAAGAGTAACGAGCTTTTTATTAACCAATCTTTACTAACTGGAGAGGCGTTACCGGTTAAAAAACAAGCTGCAGCTATAGTAGAAGAAACTAAAGTCAATCAGCTTGATTTAAAAAACATCTGTTTGATGGGTACTAATGTCGAAAGCGGACATGCTATAGCCGTTGTCATCCAAACAGGTGCTAGCACATATTTCGGAAGTTTGGCAAAAAGTATAACCGGCCAGAAAGTTAAGACTAGCTTTGATCAGGGTATTGAAAAATTTACCTGGCTTATGATTACCTTCATGCTGTTCATGGTGCCGACGGTTTTTTTAGTAAACGGCATCCTTAAGCATAATTGGCTTGAGGCTTTTCTTTTTGGTATATCAATTGCCGTTGGTTTAACTCCCGAAATGCTTCCTGCCATCGTTACCGTTAATCTTTCTCAAGGGTCAGTTAATATGGCAAAAAAGAAAGTTATTGTTAAGCAACTGAGTTCTATTCAAAACTTTGGAGCAATGGATGTGATTTGTACCGATAAAACCGGTACTTTAACATTAAATAAAATCGTTTTGATAAAAAATATTAATATTTTAGGCAAAGATGATCCTAATGTCCTGCACTATGCCTATATTAACAGTCATTTTCAAACCGGATTCAAAAATCTTCTTGATTCAGCCATTCTCAAACATGCTAAAGATAAAAAGATCAATAATATTGGAGACAATTATAAAAAAATTGACGAATTGCCGTTTGATTTCAGAAGAAAACGTTTGTCAATTATCGTTGAGGACAAAAAACATAAAAAGACATTAATCTGTAAAGGAGCGGTAGAGGAAGTTATGGCAATCTGCAATTTTTATGAATTAGATAACAAAGAAATTCCGCTTGACGCCAAAGCAAAAGAAAAGATCAGAAAAATGAATGAAGATTTCAGCCGTAAAGGTTATAGAGTTGTGGCCGTCGCTCATGCTCACCTTAATGGAAATTGGAACGGTATTACCCTGGAGCATGAAAAAAATTTAGTTTTTTCTGGCCTGATGACTTTTCTTGATCCGCCAAAAGACACAGCAACCGAAGCGGTAAGAAAAATGTCAAAGCTGGGAGTTGAGATAAAGGTTTTAACCGGTGACAATGAATTGGTTACCAACAAAATCGCCCAGGATGTTGGTATTAATATAAAAGGAGTGCTACTGGGCGAAGAAATTGATAAAATGAATGATGAAACTCTTCGAAACAAAGCAGAGAAAACAACCATTTTTGCTAAACTTTCACCGGATCATAAAAGACGCATTGTTGAGGCGCTGAAAAAAAACGATCATGTCGTTGGTTTTTTGGGAGATGGTATTAACGACGCTCCCGCTTTACGCGCTTCGGATGTTGGAATATCGGTTGATCAAGCAGTCGACATCGCCAAGGAATCTGCTAGTATGATTCTTCTTGAATCAAGCCTGAACGTTTTGGTTGACGGAATAATGGAAGGTCGTAAAGTTTTTGGCAACATGATGAAATATATTAAAATGGGAGCTAGCTCAAACTTTGGCAATATGTTCAGTGTTCTTGGTGCAAGTATTCTTCTGCCTTTTTTACCGATGATGCCAGCCCAAATTCTTGTCAATAATCTGCTTTACGACCTTTCCCAAACGGCAATACCCTTGGATAATGTCGATCACGAATACATCGCTAAACCGCGCAAGTGGGAAATTAATGATATCGGAAGATTCATGTTGTTTATCGGTCCTATAAGCTCAATTTTTGATTACACAACATTTTTTCTTATGCTTTTTGTTTTTCATGCCTGGAATAATCCGTCTCTTTTCCAGACAGGCTGGTTTGTTGAATCGCTTGTTTCCCAAACAATGATTGTTCATGTCATAAGAAGTCGCAAGATGCCATTTTTTCAGACCTGGGCCAATTGGCCGCTTGTTTTGACCACTTTTATCATAATAACAACGGGCATTTTTATAACTTTTTCTTCCTACGCCCACTTGTTTAGCTTTGTCCGACTTCCAAATTCCTACTGGCCGTTTCTAGGCTTAACTATTTTAAGCTATATTATTTTGACTCAAATTGTTAAATCTTGGTACATCGGAAAGTGGGGGTATAATTAAGGAAAGAAACAATCGGGTTTGCTCAAATAAACTTGTAGACATTCTATAGCTTTATATCGGATAACGGTTAAAAAGTCGCCTCACTTAACCCGCCTTTTGGCATGTATAAAGACTTTCTTTTTATCATATTGAGCTAATCTTAAAAGAAAAAACGTCAAAAACATTTCAAAATTTCTTAAAGTTAATCCTTTTATTAAGATGACCAACGGCATCTTATCAAAGGAATTGAAGAATTTAATTCCCGTTTTAAGAGTATCCAGCCCGGCACAATACCAAACAAGTTATAAATCTTTAGATAATGTTTCACCAATTAATCTTGTTAAAAATTTAACCTTTCAAATCTCAACTATATGCTATCTTCTCGTCAACTTGACAAATCTTTCTGAAACATTTACCATTATTATATGGTGGATACAAAAACTGACAACCCTCTCTTAAGATCGGTAGGCCTTAGCAAAGATACCAAGATTCTACCGGAAGCAAGAGCCACTTTAGCTCAAGGAACCGGACCGTTGTCTAGAGCAAAAGGAGTATATGATCGGAGTATATGATCCCGGAATAATAAGACCGTTGCCACCAGGAGACCAAGAGTTATTAAGAAAAGCAAAACAAGAATCAGGATTGCCACTTCTTCATAAACATAAAGATGAACAGATTATTGGTGAACAAGGAAATTATTTTGTTGTCGAGGGCCCGGGAGGCCAACGGCTTGTCCCCAAGTCATCGTCCGAACAAACCACCCCTTCATCACCAGATGTCCCATCCTCTGCCACACAGAAATAAACCTCATCTTTTAATTTCTTTCTCAAAATCTTTCCGAAAAAGCCAGAGCTGAGTTTCGCTCACTCTCATTCCTGTTTTATTCCTTTTGATGATAGGTAGTTGGATTAATCTAAGAAACAACTCGATTATAGACCATAACCAACTCTGACTGACAAATTGTTGATAATAGGTTGGCTTGGTTTTTGTAGTCTCAGATTTTAATTCTAAATTCTGAATTTTAAATTTTAAATTTCTTTTGGCGTTGGGAAATATCTTAAACACCCATCGATTTACCCATAAAAACCGCGTGTAGATACAATTTTTATCAATTAACGGTTTCATCTGAAGGATTTCATGTCCAACAAACAAAGTTTTTTTGCTGTCGGGCACCTCCATATCTCCCTCGTCAAAAAAAAGATTAAGACAAACCTTATCTTTAGTTTCTCCTCTTTGACTCCTTAAACCCAAAACTTGGGCTATAACAAGGCTAATAAATCTGGCCGTCCATAACCTTTTCTTGGCGGCAATAATAAATAAATCAATATCGTCATCCTTTTCCGCATTATCCATCGCCATCGTTCCCGATAAGCCGATTAGCTTTATTTGAGGAAAAAAGGACAAGATCTTTAAATACGTACTTATTTTTTTTATTTTATTTTGGGAATATCGCTTTCTTTCGGCCTTTTTTTTTAAAAAATTACTATACTGGGGAAGAGTATTTTTTTTGAATTCTTGACGTAGTTTTTCCTTTGTGACTTTGATTGGCAAAAAAGTATAGATTTCATCCAAACTCGGTGCATAAGAAAATCTGGCAAAATACTTCAACACCTCCTCTATCTCCTTTTGCATAAAGCAATTGTAACAAATTGTCTTGCTGTTTAATTTTGTTCTAAGCTACAGACTCTTATTCTCTCTTATTATAATTAGGTATAATGACTTGCCGCAATCGAGATGGAAGATGAAGGCGATCTTTTGTTAAGAATATTTAATTTTAAAAATCTCAAGACTGCTAAAATAAAGGTGATCAACCGCTTAAAAAGATTGTCTATCCGCTTGAATTTAATAATAGCTTGTTAGATAATTGAATATGTTGAGTTAAAAATATGATTACTCTTAATCAACTTCAAGCTCTTCTTGAGAATTTACTACTTTATGACAAAAGCCTTGATTTACCAAAAATTGATCCTCACATGGCCAACGGATTGGTGGTTAAAGGAGAAAATGATATCAAAAAAGTCGGGTTGGGAGTTTCTGCGTCTTTAAAGCTTTTCCAAATGGCAGCGGAAAGAAACTGTCAAGCCCTTATTGTCCACCATTCGCTCAATTTCCCTTCCTTTAATGGTTATGATGAAATATTCCAAAAACGTATGGCTTTTCTTCTTAAGCATGAGATTAGTCTTTTTGGTTATCACTTTCTTCTTGATTCCCATCCGGAAATCGGTCACAATGCCCAGATTATAAAAACCATTGGCGGCCAGCTAGTAGCACCATACTATTTTCAAAAACAACCGTGGGGATATATAGGCGCCCTTGGATCGACTAGCCTTGACAAAATCGTCAGAATTCTTAAACCCAAACTTAGTCCTAACTTTAAGGTCTATCCTTTTGGCAAAAAAGAGATAAAAAAGGTAATCGCTGTTAGCGGAAAAGGCTATCCCTCACCCTCCGATTTACAATATCTAATTACTAACAAAATAGATCTATATATATCAGGTGAGGTTAGTGAGTGGATAAGGGAACTTTTCCGTGAAGCAGAGATTAATTTTATTGCCGGCGGCCACTATCATACCGAGCGCTTCGGTCTTCTGGCGCTGGAAAATATTCTTAAACAACAACTGGTCGTCAAAACCGAGTTTTTGGAGCTGGAAAACGAGATATGATTCAGCTATCTCCGTTTAATACGTTCTCTTGCCATCAACCAAAGGAATTTCACCAATCTCAATTGTCTTCTCCACCGCCATGGTTGGTTAACAAGACGGAATAACCATTCAAAACCAAGATTTTGCAGAAAAACCGGCGCCCGAGGGACTTTTCCGCTTAAATAGTCAAAAGCGCCGCCAACCCCCATACATACCGACCCCTTAAATTTGTCCTTATGACGCTCCAACCACAATTCCTGATCAGGCGAACCAAAAGCAACGAATACTAAATGGGGCTTTAGGGCAGAAACTATAGAAAAAAGCTTTCTTTCCTCGTCAGGGTTGATTTTTTTAATATTTTTTATCGCTTCAAAACCAACAAATTTAGCTTGAGGATAAGCTTGCTGGTAGCAATTGGCAAGTGTATTTGCTAAATTGGGTTTTCCGCCTATTAAAAGCACTCTTAAGCTCATTTTTGAAGCTATTGCTATAAGCTCTTTCATCAGATCAACGCCGGCAACTCGCTCGCCTACCGGCACTCCCAAGATTTTTCCCGCCAAAACAACCCCAACTCCATCTCTTATCTTAATTTGGGCTGTATTAATAACCTTTTTAAATTCTTTGTTTTCTTGAGCGATAACAATGTTTTCCGGATTTACCGAGACGATATGAACAAAATCTTTCCCCTGATAAAGGTACTTTTTAATTTTCTCTAGGATTTGGTATTTTGGGACGTTATCTATCTCAATTCCCAGTATATTTTTAGTCTTCATTGAAAAAATTTAACTATAAGTTTTATTACAAAACAGTTTTTTAATCAATTTTTTTTCTTTTGTTCAAATTATTACAACATTCAAACTCACTTTTCTATCAAAATAAATATCGCTTTTATTCATTGCATCACACAACTTATAATAAATAATACTATATTTAGATTATCCTTCTTGTTAAAACAATATTTTTTATAATTTAAAGATATATCAATGCTGCAACTTTTATATTATAAGTCTTATGTTTCAAGAAAAAAATTAACCAATATGATCGCTTTCTTTATCTATTGATTTTAGCGAATCGCTTCCTTAAAGCTTTCCAAATTTTCTATTGCCATACCTACCCCCCTGATGACGCAAAACAAAGGTTCATCAACTACAAATGATGCTACTCCAGTAACATACGTAACATAACGGTCGATATTATGTAAAAGAGCTGTCCCTCCCGACAAAACTATTCCTTTATCAACAATATCGGCGGCCAATTCCGGCGGTGTCTGTGATAAAACTTCTTTTATTCCCTCCAGTATCTGTTTAAGCGGTTTTTGAATCGCTTCGTTAATAGTCTTCTCCCCTATTTCCAGAATTTGCGGCAAACCCGATTGAAAATCACGACCTTTAACTTCTATTTTTCTCTCCTTGTCAGCCAAAATTTGAGGATCTCCAATAAAAGCATTCCCAATCTTTATTTTGATATCTTCCGCTGTTCTTTCACCAACGATAAGGTTATGTTTTTTCCTTAGGTGCTGTATGATAGCTTCATCAAGTTTGGTCCCGGCAATTCTGATTGTTTTATAAACCACCAGCTGTCCTAAAGAAATGATCGCCACTTCGGTCGTCCCGCCGCCCAAATTAACTATCATATGACCGGAAGCCTGGGAAATAGGAATTTTTGCACCAATTGCCGCAGCCAAAGGTTCTTCAATCAAGTAAACATCTGAAGCTCCCGCTTGTTTGCAGGCAGCCACAACCGCCCTTTTTTCAACTTGACTTGAACCTCCAGGAATAGAAATCATCAATTCAGGCCATAAAATCTTGCCTTTAAGGGCTTTTTTTAAAAAATAAGTGATCATCGCCGCTGTTGTTGTATAATCAGCAATTACCCCTTCTTTCATCGGTCTTGCCGCGACTATAGAACCTGGAGTACGGCCGAGCATTTCGCGCGCATCATCGCCAACAGCTAAAATTCTTTTATCTTCAAGTGAGTAGGCAACAACAGTCGGCTCATTCAAAACTATTCCCTCTCCGGCTACATAAACCAAAGTATTAGCCGTCCCCAAATCGATACCGACTTTCTTGCGAAAGAACATATTTTATATAGTATAATATATTTGCATTTTCGTTTGGGATATTTGCGTTTACAGCAGAACAAATTTATTTGGAAGCAAAAACTTTTACCATAATATGAAAATCTTATACCGTTTGGCGGTTATAGCCGCTTTTGTCGCTATTTTTACCTTAGTCATCTCTTATGCGAGAGGCTACCGTATCGATTTTAAAAAAAAATCGGTCACGCCGACTGGGATTTTGGCGATCAATTCTTTTCCCAAAGCGGCCAAAATTTACCTTAACGGCGAACTGAAAGGAATCACCGACACCAATCTTACCCTCTTACCCGGCCAATACCGCATCGAGATCAAAAAGGACGGCTATACAAGCTGGACAAAAACCGTAAAACTCAAAGGTGAATTGGTTTTATCCTTGGAGGCTCTTCTTTTTCCCATCAATCCTTCCCTTTCACCTCTAACAAATTTAGGTATAGTCAAAGCTATTCCCATTGATCAAACGGAAAAAATCATTTTGTTAACCGAAAACGGCGACAGTTTGAAAGACGGCATCTATCTTTTTGAAAACAAAAAACCTCTTTCTTTTATGGCTCCTTTGAAACTTATCGTTCTCAAAAGCAACATTCCAAACGCCGACGCTATTGATTTAAAAAGCACTAACGTTTATTTTTCTCCCGACTATAAACAAGCCGTTTTTGATTTCTTTACCGACAGCGGAAACACATCTAAAGAAACTGTGGCCTATGCCTCCTATCTTTTATCTTTGGATGAAGAAAACAAAAACCTTTTTGATATCACTCTTTCCAAGGAAACTCTTCTTGAAGCCTGGAACAAAGAAAAAGAAAAAAACAACCTTAAAGTATTGGAGACTTTTCCTAAAGAAATCGCCAAAATTGCTACCGATTCCTTCCATATCATCTCATTCTCTCCCGATGAGACAAAAATTCTCTATCGAGCCAACAAACCAATCAACCTCCCTTTTGTTATCAAACCGCCGCTGATTGCCACCAATCAGACTCAAGAAAGTCGTCTTTTAACTACCAATAATCTTTATATTTATGATAAGAAAGAGGATAAGAACTTTGTTGTGGAAAATGTCATTAAAACAGATATTACCAACAACGGGGAAATTGACAGCAATATTCTCTGGTACCCGGATTCCAAACATCTAATCATCAATGAAGGTAAAAAAATATCAATTATCGACTACGATAATGAGAATAAGCAAACTATCTACTCGGGGCCTTTTGAAGCCAATTTTTTTACATCAACTACGGACGGGAAAATTATTGTTTTGACCAATCTTAACCCGGAAACCAACAAATTGCCCGATCTGTACTTGGTCGGTATCAAATAATCCTACTCTGTCTCTCTCACGGCAAAAACCATCAATCTTTTTAAAGTTGTTCCGGGAGGCCAACATGTCTGTAAAGTAAGAAACTCTTTATTGGTTTTTCTCGTTAAATATTCTACTTGAGAAGGATCAACAACGATTTTACCAATGACTCGATATCGATAACGTTGTCCTTTATAAAACAAATTAACTTCATCTCCTTTTTCCAGTTTGTAAAGAAGATAAAAAACGGCATTATAAGTACCTACATTCCAAAAATAATCGGTTGAATGAGCAAAAAGAAAAATATGGCCTCCTTCTCCTGGGAAAGCGGTGCCAGCAGCATGAGCAACACCTTCCTTTAAGGCGGCAAGGTAAGTAGCTTCATTAGTTGTATCAATATTAGCAAGAATCTTGGCATTGGCGCCGATTTTGGGAATAACGATGCTAAAAAAAGGGTCTTCGGGCACCAAAAACTCCACCGAGTTGATGTTCAAAGCCTTAGCCAAAAGGCCTCTTTTTTCTGGAGTTGGTTTCTCGTCTAAATGTTTGTTATCGGCTATAATGTATTTTTTTTTAACGGCGTTGTCGATGAAATATCTTATCTCTTCTCTTGCTGGTTTATAAAAGGTTTTGGCTATCATAAAAACCGATGACAAGATCAAAAAATTGCCGATTGTGCGCAGTATTAGAATTTTGACATATTCGCTCGTCCGTATGTTTTGAAGATGATGTTTTAATTTAAATCTCACAGAATGCTTTAACAACTTTTAATTTGAAAAGTCATAGCGGTCTGCTCCAATCATTAACTCATCGTTCTCTTATATTCTATCATAATCTCAATCTTAAAACTTGAAGCGTTTGCTGAAACAAAAGAAGTTTTTTTAAAAAAAATCAAGACCAACGAATAAAGACAGTGCCGCTAGAGGGAATCGAACCCCCATCTTACCCTTAGGACGGGTCTGCTCTATCCGTTGAGCTATAGCAGCATAGATAGCGGATATGATATTTTATCAAAATATCCACCACTTTTAAACCCTTGTTATTTGAAGAGCGATTGCTATAATTATATTTATGTTTATCGTCATTGAAGGCATCGACGGCGCCGGCTGCGAAACTCAAGCCAAATTGGTCGCTGATAAATTGCAGAAGACCGGAAAAATGGTCTCCCTAATCAAATATCCAAACTACTCTTCACCAATTGGACAAATGATCAAAAAATTTTTATATGAAAATGAGGTTCTGACAGCCCAAGAACAGTTTTTGCTCTATAGCCTTCAATTTGTTTTTGATACCCAATTTATTAAAAAAGAAACAGAAAAAGGCTTCCTAGTTGCCGATAGATATTTTACCTCAACCTTATGTTATCAAATCCTTGAAGGAGTTGAGGAAAAAACTGCCTTGCGTTTTGCCGCCGATTTTGGCATAATTAAACCTGATTTTGTTTTTTATCTTGATGTTGCTCCGCCTGTTGCCGCCAAAAGAAAGTTTGGCGAGAACAAAATCCTTAATTTTCGGGAAAAAGATTTTCAGTTCATGGAAAAAACTTACGCGAAGTACAACGATCTGGTTAAAAGAGGCGTCTGGACAAAGTGGGAGAGAATAAACGGCGAGCGCGAACCCGATGTGATAGCAGAAGAGATTGTTAATAAAATTAAAACTTAAAAGGCTAACGCACTTATTAACGAAAAGAAACTTAAAATTAAATCAATCTATGGATGACTTTATCGAACGAACGTTAATTATAATTAAACCAGACGCAGTTCAACGCGGCCTGATTGGTACGATTTTCGAATTTTTTGAAAACATCGGCCTCAAACTACTTGTCGCCAAAATGGTTCGTCCAGAAGAAGATGTTATCAGAAAACATTATCCCGGCACTAAAGAATGGGTCATTGAGATGGGTCAGAAAACTCTGACTAGTTTCAAAAATTCCGGAATCGATGTTAAAAAAACGATGGGAACAGATGACCCTTACCAGCTGGGAAAGTTTGTTTATGACCGATTAATCAAATACTGGCAGGAAGGGCCAATAATTGTTTCTGTCTGGGAAGGACCTCATGCGATTGAAATTGCCAGGAAAATAAGAGGTCATACCATTCCCTATCTTTCGCCTCCAGGCACTATTCATGCTTTTTATTCTTATGATTCTTCTCCTCTTTCGGCTAGCCTTAACCGAGTAGTAAAAACCTTTATTCATGCATCGGGCAATAAAGACGAAGCTCAGCGTGAAATCAAATATTGGTTTGGCAACATGGAATTTAAAAATTACGAACGTGATATTGATAAACTTTATTTAAAATAAATCCGACGATCTTAAAATTACATCTATGGAAAAACAGCAAGCATTAATAATCATCAAACCAGACGCAGTTCAACGCGGCCTGATTGGTAAGGTTGTCAAACGTTTTGAACAAGCAGGATTGAAAATTGTTGGTTTTAAATTTGACTGGGCTTCAGAAGAAAAAATCATTACGCATTATCCCTCAAGAGAAGATTGGTTTAGAAAGGTTGGCGAACGGACGTTAACCAACTATGCCAAAAAGGGGCTAGATGCCAAAAAACTTTTAGGAACAGATGACGCGCTTGAGATCGGGAAAATGGTCAAGAGGTGGCTTATTGACTATCTTCGCGAATCTCCTCTTCTTTTGATGGTTGTTGAAGGCTATGAAGCTATTGAAATCGTCCGTAAACTTTCCGGCAACACCATCCCGCTTTTGGCAGCTCCGGGCACGATCAGAGGCGATTTTTCCATTGACAATATCGATCTGGCCAACGCCAACCGTCGACCCCTTCGCAATATCATCCACGCCTCGGACACCCTTGAAGATAGTAAAAGAGAAATAGAGATCTGGTTTACTCCAAAGGAACTTTTCTCTTATAAACGGGCAGATGAGGAGATAATGTTTAAACTCAAACAATAACTCATATTAATTGTAAACGAACAATCAGATTAGTTGGAAATTGGTTATTGTCCTTTTTACCTTTTCTTCAAATTCTTCTACCGTTCCGTTATTCGTCAATACATAGTCAGCCATTTTCATGCATCTTCCCACCTGTTGTCCTGATTTTCCCTGTCCTACTCCCCAATCTCTTTTGTCAACTGCCAAAAATTCTTCCCATGTTTTCGGATCCCAAGATTTCTTTCTTTGCAAAACCCGGTCGAACCTAGTTTTTCTTTTGGCTTTGATGCCGATGAGGATAAAATGAGGTAAAGTTTTAAAATATTTTATTTCCGCCGGATTTCTTATTCCTTCAATGATAATCTTCCGACCGTAATTTTTTTTCACCATCTCAATTGCCTTTCTGGCTAAAATATCATCGCCATACTTTTTCCGCAATTCATCGCCCAAATCCTGTAGAGTCTTCCGGGTAAACCGGCTTACGTGCTTTTTTTTAAGTTCTTGATGAATAATTGAGGATAAAGAAAATGGCTGAAAGCCATAATTTTTGATAAAAAAATCAGTTAGAACCCGTTTTCCTGAGGCAATTTGACCAATTACTCCAATAAAAATTCGTTCTTTAGTCATGACATGATTATATCAATTCAAAAACCATATATCCGATTAACAAAAACAATTACCTTCTCACCGTAAAAAAGCATCATTGCTGTTCCCAATGCCAGAAATGGCCCAAAAGCAATCTTACTTTTGAGTTTTACTTGCTTAAAAAGAATCATGATTAAACCCACCAAAGCTCCAGAAATAAAAGCTAAATATAAGGAAATTAGACCTGATTTTATTCCAAGCAAAAATCCGATTGTAAAGGCAAGTTTGACGTCACCAAACCCCATCCCCCGACCGTGTGTCAAAAGATAAAGAAGAAGTATTGGAGTCATTACTAAAAGTGCCGCCAACACGCGGTTGACAAAAAAAAGCGGACTAACATCTTTACCGATGGCAAAAAGGGAAAAGACGAAAAAAGCAATCTGAAGCGAATCTGGAATTATCTGATATTTTAAATCAGTGAAAATGACCACAATCAAACAAGCAATAATACCAAGATAAGCTATTCTAACTAAATGTTCTATCCCTTTTTGAACAGGATTACTTAAACTTTCTCCTATTGGCAGATAAACCCATGCAACAACAAACATAACGGCCGTTAAAATTTCAACTATTGGATATATTGGTGAAATTTTCTTTTTGCAGTAACGACACCTACCCTTAAGGACTAAAAAGGAAAAAACAGGAATTAGATCAAGGTAAGAAAGTTTGTGGCTGCAGTGATCGCAGTGAGAACGCCCGGATATTCCCTCAAAGTTCGGCAAACGATCAATTAACACATTTAGAAATGAACCTATTGCAAGCCCGAAAATAAAAAGAAAAAGATAAAACATGTTAGATACTTAATATCCTATCAAAATCCTTGCTCTTTTCAAATGGACCAATGAGAGAGAAATTGAGATTTTTTGGTTTAAAGAGTTTATCGGCCAGATCAACTACCTCTTCTAACTTAACTGCGTTAAGCTTCCTTATAACTTCGTCAGGCGTTTCGATTTTATCCTCCAATAACGCTGGTGTACCTAAAAAACTAGCTAGTCTGTAGGAATCTTCAAGAGCCAGAAGCAATCTGCCTTTAACCATTTCCTTAGCTCTAACAAATTCGTCTTGAGTGATCCTGCCTTTAGCGATATTCCTATGTTCATCCAACGTCACTGTAATCGCTTCGCGAAGATTTTCCAAATTATTACCTACGCCCGCTTGAGTTGAGATACTGCCGGTATCCTGATAAAGAGAAGTACTGGTGGAAATATAATAAGCCAATCCCCTTCTTTCCCTTACCTCGATAAAAAGCCTTGATGAAGCGCCTCCGCCAAGAAGAGTTGCCAGAAGCGATAGAGTATATTTGCCGGGATCAAATAATGAAAAGGCGCGGAAACCTAGCACAAAGTGTGTTTGCTCCGTTTTTTTATGTTTGATCAAGTTTTGAGGGGTTTTTTGAACTTTTTTAACTATTTTAAATACCGCCTTCTTCCCTTGTTGCCAACCACCAAATTTATCCTTGATAATCTCAAGATAGTTGCCATTTTCTTTCAAACCGCCAGCAATCACCAAAACTGCATTTTTCGGATGATAAAGATTTCTCATGTAATCGGTAAAAGTCTTGCGATTAAAAGTGACAACTGTATCTTTTCTACCGATAACATCAAAACCAAGAGGGTTACCCTTATAGATCAAATTTTCAAAAAGCTCGCCCACTTGACTTTGAGGCATGTCTTCATACATATTGATTTCCTGAACTATCACTCCTTTTTCCCGATCGATCTCCTCTTCCGATAGAATAGGATTGAGGATCATATCGGCAAGAACATCAATAACTGTATCAAAATGTTCAACTGTCGCTTTTATCCAATAACCAGTATGGTCTTTAGTGGTAAATGCATTGAAAACGCCGCCTAATCCTTCAATGGTTGAAGCGAGGATAAGCGAGTTAGGATATTTTTTCGAACCTTTGAAGGCCATGTGTTCAAAAAAGTGAGCAATCCCATTATTTTTTTCGTTTTCATAACGCGAACCAGCGCCAACGAGAAGAAGAGCAGATAAAGTAGGAAAAGTCCCTGTATCAATAAGTATTACTCGAAGACCGTTATCAAGGGTAAAAAACTGATGTTTCATTCTACAATTTTACTCTTATTTACTGCCAAGCTCAAGTCAATAAAAAGGCGACCTACATATTCCGCTTCCTATTGTTTTTAAGCTGAAAATCGGGTAAAATAAATAGTCTTCTTGGGCCCGTAGCTCAACTGGCAGAGCAGCAGCCTTTTAAGCTGTTGGTTCAGGGTTCGAGTCCCTGCGGGCTCACATGGAGAAACGTCCACAAAATGGCGGACGCTTATTAAAAATAGCTTAATATATCAACCTCGTGCTTTTGAGTTATCAGACCCTGATTTACCTTTCATAAAGCAGAATTTACCCAACAATCGGTAAATTCGGTAAATTTAGCAAACTTCCTTTTAAGAATATATCCTCCGGCTTAAAAATACTTATTTGTTGCGGCCGCTATTGATAAGTAATATTGGCGATAATAAAGAAGCTTTAGAGGCGAAATATAAATCCGACCTTTGGTAAATTTCCCCAAAGAATTAATTTCCCCATAAAATTTTTGTCATTAGCTATCCTGATGATAAAATAAATAACCAACGGTAAAAGAATACCATTTAAAGACTGGGTAAAAAATACCATTTCAAACAGTGAAATTGACGGGATAAAAACAATGAACGCTGCTATAACCAATTGAATAATAAAAGAGGTGTAAAAACTTCTTCCTTTGGTAAATAAAACATCCAAACTCCCTTCAAAGCCAAAAATTTTCGTATAAGCGTAAGCGGTAGATAAACATACCTTCAGAATACTCTTAATCGCCGCATTCACCAGTCCGAAAGCGAAAAGAATCTCAGCAAATTCTCCTGCGAAAGGTCTGACAGTCATTACTGCTTGCTCTCCGATAGCAAGAGAAATTCATCGCGTAAATAAGCTGGCCGCGGTGGTAACAATGATGAAAAATAAAAAAAGCTTGTAGTTAGGACGCCGAAGTATGACTCCAGTTGGGTATATTTAAGTTTGTCCGGAGAAATTTTTTTAACAATATAAGAACTTTTGACTAGGAAAAGCTACCAAGGAGTAAACGTAATGCCTAAAGTAGCTACGCTTGCAAGAATAAATTCTTTATTCATTTTGAAACTAATTGGCAGAAAAAGATTAGTCAAAGCCTGCGACCAGCTGAAACCGACTTTAAAAGTGGAAAAAATGTATGTCAAGTAAAATAATATAAAAATATTAATATTAAAAAAATTTTCTGAATAAAATCATAGTTCCCTTTGATTGAGGCAATTATTGAAACAAGCACAAAAGCAGTGACTGCCTAAACAATTGGTATCTCCAACATTTCAAGTGTAATTTTTAAACTCAAAAAAGTTGGTAATCACTGTCCCAAAGTTGACTATCACCAATACTATAAAGACAAAAAGCGCTGTTTTGATCCCATAATTTTTTCTGATATGTGCTCCCAAACCCTTGCCTGTAACGATAGCGATTCTGACCGAGGTTTTTTTGAATCAAGGCAGAGATTATTGTTATCAAAACTAACTAAAAATAAAAAGAATAGAATATCCAAATTTAGCTCTTGCCAAGGCATAAGTGACTATTCCAACAGCGTCATTGTCCGCTACTGCGGTAGTCAACCTGGGTCTAAGATAGCCAAAAAAATCAAAATTT
>Ga0078972_1007840_pt1 | contig 23210 bp, 23 predicted proteins | sample YelNatPaOPGAMG01_FD_67568 | JGI IMG/M metagenome (GOLD analysis project Ga0078972, IMG submission 67568) | Hot spring thermophilic microbial communities from Obsidian Pool, Yellowstone National Park, USA - OP-RAMG-01 (SPADES assembly) (version 2) | ecosystem: Environmental > Aquatic > Thermal...
CAATCCTCTCAGGCCTGAACGTTCCCTCAGTATCTATGAATAACGCGCCGGCCTCCAACCCGCCTCTATCCTTGGGAAGCTGGACGGTTACGCACAGGGTGTGGCAGAGCTGGGTCTTCCCGGTTCCGAATTCTCCGATCAGCTCCGTCATAGCCTGGGTTTCAACGCCTCTCCGAGAAGAGCGTCGAGGCTCTTGCTTCCCGTCGTGATCTTCTGGGCCTGCTGCCTCCTCTTCAAAACCTCGTCCGCAGCAACTAGGTCTATCTCTACAAGGTTCCTAGCAGCTTGGGAAATCCTGAGAGCGACATCGTAGCCTATGCCTGTGGCCTCAGAGAGTTCGAAGGCGGTAGCAATAGCCAGGAACTCGACGCTTACGAAGCACGCGCTCAAAGCGTGCACTACATACATTTTACAACCACCAGCTCCCCTGGAGAAAGTAATTTTCCCTTCATTCCCATCGGCAGCAGTTCTCCTGGCATAACCCAATACTGCATTAGCATCACCTAAACAGCTTTTTAAGCCCCTATCATATCTAATGGAGAACATTGGTAATTTTTGAGCTTTTTCTTAAAAATTGGTTAATGAGATAGCAAAAATCAAAGGTTGTTAAGTATAGTTGTGATAATCCTTAAATATTGTTAGTTTCTACTATAAAAACTTAAGTAGGCGCATGCTGAAAAAATAATGCCAAATGTCCCGTAGAGAACACGAGTGGATATGTAAAAATTTTTTAGCAATATGGTTACTTTTATTACTTGTAGTTTCATCCCTCAATTTCAAATTCCCGTCCTTAATTGCTAATCCTGGGTTGAATTTCACGATTGATTTTTTTGATGTGCAGAGAACGGTTGATCGCACATATTATGTCGGCGAAACTGTAGAAATTTTTGCCAGAGTTAAAAATACTGGCGATGTTGTAATAGAAGCATATGATCTCGAAGCAACATTCACAATAATATCGCCAAGTGGTAGCACGGTAGATACAGGAACAGAATGGAATGGTTATAGTTTATCGGTAGGCGGGCAAATTGTTATCACCAGACGTTGGCTAGTGCCTTCAGGAGCACAAACCGGTTGGTATACGATTAGAGTGTCCATCAGATCGAGGAGTACAGGGTATACTCAAAATAATGAGAAGCTTAATGCCTTTCAAGTCCTGACATCTACTTATACCGTTACTTTCAAGACAAATCCCACCTCTGGTGGGGTATCGATAACCTTCTCAGGGTCAACCTATTCTAATGGTCAGACTGGAAGCTATAGTTCTGGCGACTATACTGCTAATGCTAATGCTCCATCTGGTTATGCCTTTCACCATTGGGAGTATAGTGGATCTTCGGGTAGCGGGGTTTATGTTCCTAACATAGGTATTAACCCCACAACGGTACAAGTGAGAGGAGATGGGTGGCTTAAAGCAGCGTTTTCAGCCCAGATAGTCTTCTATACTAACCCCTCAAACGTTGGATCAATCCAATATGACGGTAGTACTTATACTAATGGTCAAATAAGGTGGGAGCCAAATCTTCCTCCTGACTATACTAATCAAAGGCATATTATAGCGAATGTACCATCTGGTTATACTTTCAGTGGCTGGACCACCACCGGAGGTCTTTCTGTCAATAATCCATCAAGTAGCGATACCTGGCTGACGGTGAATGGACCGGGCACTTTAACAGCGAACTTCCAGCAGACGTCTACTCCTACTGCTCCATCTGCGCCTCAGAACTTGGTGGCTACGGCTGGGGATGGGCGTGTGACGCTTTCATGGTCAGCCCCTAGTTCTGACGGAGGGTCTGCGATAACCAACTACAGGATTTATAGGCGGACAAGCTCAACGAGCCAGAGCTTAATCGCTACGGTCGGTAACGTCCTATCCTACACGGATACAAGTGTAACTAATGGAGTGACCTACTACTACCAGGTTAGTGCCGTTAACAGCGTGGGTGAAGGTCCCAAGTCTAATGAGGCGAGTGCCACGCCGACCAGCACACCTCAGCCCGACTTCAGCATCTCTGCATCTCCCAATTCTCTTTCCCTCACCCTTCCGTCTTCAGGCTCAACGTCCGCAACTTCAACCATCAGAGTTACTTCTATTAACGGTTTCAGCTCGCAGGTTTCGCTCAGCGCCTCATGGGTTGGCACAACTCCCTCCGGGGTAACGTGTTCATTTAGCAAGAATACTGTGACCCCACCTTCTAACGGTCAGGATTCGAGCATCCTAACAATAACAGCATCCTCCTCCGCGAGCACGGGGAGCTTCACGCTACGCGTAACAGGCACAAGCGGCAGCCTAACCCATTACGCAGACATAACAGTAGTTATCTCCTACGGGTCTTCCCTTTCAGTTCAAGTTTCGGCTAATCCAAATAGCATAACAACTGAACAATACTCTACTATAACTGTTACCGTTTCTTCTAACGGAATCCCGGTGCCTGGTGCCACGGTTATTTTAAGTAATAGTGGAGGCTCATTAAGTCAAGCTTCAGGAACAACAGATTCAAACGGCAGATTTACTACGACTTTCTTTTCCAGCACTAGTGGTACTTTCATCATTACTGCATCAGCTTCCAAGTCTGGCTACAATTCTGGTTCAAGTACTATACAGGTAATAGTTACTTATATTCCTAAATCTTTAGAAGTAATTATAGAGTCCCCCCAGGATGGAACTAACTATAAGGAAGGTGAAACCATCTGCTTAAAGGCTTTAGTGAAATCTGGCAGCTCCCCAGTTTCCGGTGCAACCATCACGTTCTATCTTGATGACCAGTCGAAGTATTCTGTTCAGAGTGACCAAAACGGGTATGCGGTTTATAATATTGATCCGCCATATATAGGCACACATAAGGTGTATTGTAAAGCAGAAAAAGCAGGGTATGTTACGGCCAAATCTCAAACGGTAACCTTTAGCTATATGGTGGATGCAGTCGCAGATTTTTCTATCAGGGTTGGTGAACAATTAATCATAGATATGCAGATAGATAAACTGCTTGCGAAGGCTGGAAATTACAAACCGACAGAATTCATACCTTATGAATTGCCTTTAAGAGTGGCAGGATGGACGATTTACGTGGCATTTAGCGCGGCTGAACTTCAAGAAATAATAAATACCGATGGACCTACTGAATATAAAAAACAACTTTTAGAAAATTGGCTCGCTGGAAAAGTTGCAATGATTATAAGCGAAGTCAGTTGCAGAATTTTGACCGACGCTGCAATTACCGGAGCCACAGTCCTAGTCCCCCCTGCAGCACCTTTAACAATTCTATTGAAGGTTGGTGCAGGTATAGGTTGCTCTTATTTAGCTTCATACGTAGATGAACAAGTTAGAGCAAAATGGCCAGAAATTAAGCAGAAAATTAAAGATTATTTCGATAATGTATTTAATAATCCATACACTCTCTATGGTTTATTGAAATATCTTTACTCAAAAGTAATATCAATTATCGGAGGTTCAAGTCTGGTACTTACGGTAGTCGATCCAATGGGTCGTCGTGTTGGCGGAGTTAAAGTTTCTGAAGCTTGGCTTGAGGTTAACGAAGTTTCAAACGCTATCTACAGTGGAATAGGCTCTCATCCTCAAACTATAATAATTCCTCAACCTGTAGAAGGCAAGTATACAGTTATTATTGTAGGTAATGAAACTGGGAGCTATTCATTGAAGATAGAGAGCTATTTGAATGGAAGTCTCCTCTCACTAGATAAGTTTAATGGCACCATAAAATCAGGAGAAACACAGACCGTCAGCTATGTTAATGCCAGAGATACCGTTAGAATCCTACCAATCGTCTATGGCTTCAACCTACCAGCGAGAGCTGAGGTAGGCGAAAAGTTACAACTTTCTATTAATGCAAGTAAACCGGCACTTAATTCTGTTAAAGTAGGTTTTCTCAACAATAATGGAGAGTGGCATAATTACACTGCTTTTTGGAAAGAAGGCGTCTATTCCTTAAGTGTTGATACTTCAGGATTCGCGATAGGAGATTACATAGTTTACCTCTCAATAACGGATGAAGGCTATGTGCAGACTTGGACCTACCCGTTCATTTTAATTGGAAGGTTGACGATCGTCGGTTACTTACCAAGAGAAGATGTAGTACAAGGGGAAAAGATTAGGGTTTCCTTGCTCTTGAAAGATCAAGATGGTAGTCCTGTGAATTCTGCTAATTTATCTGTTTCTTTGGCAGGAAAGAAATACCCTGTCCTCAGCATTGGGAACGGTCAGTATGAGGCCCTAGTTGACTCCAGTGGTTTGGAAGGAAGCTATACTATTGAAGTAACGGCGAGTAAAGAAGGCTATAGGCAAGCTGATTATGTTCTTCCTGTTATCATAAGACCTTGGTGGTGGCCTTACTTGCCTTATGCTACAGCCATTGCAACTGTAGTAATTATTTCAATGGTTGGCTACGTGGTTCATAGATCGAGGAGAAAGGAGGAGAAGATAATAATAGGCTCCGAGGATCTTCTAAAAGTTTTGAATGATGCTAACAATCACTTGAACAAAGGCGACTATGCAGAAGCAGTGAGGTATTCTGCTGAAACATTGAGAAGCAAGATGCTGGAGAAACTTGGCCTGAGCAGATCTACAGAAAACGAAGACCTAATAAAAAGCGTGGCTGCGCTCAGAAAAGACATTGACTTAGAGAAGCTGAAGTACGTGCTTAGGAAGGGGGAGGAATGTACTTACGCCAGGTATAAACCGAGCAAAGAGGAGGCCGAGAAGGTTCTAAAGTATTCCGAGGAATTGCTTAGTAAGCTATAACTCCTTCATTTTTTTCTCCTCTTTTATCTGCTTTAGTCTGAAGCTTGCAATACTGAATCAATATTGGAAAAAATATTTTAAAATCCCTTGCCAGTGAAAACATAGCCGATGTCTACCAGAAAACCGATGGAGCTCAGACGTGTTGTATGGGGTGCTCTAATAACAGGTTTTTTCCTCATTATTGTTTCGCTTGCACAGATGGCCCTGCTTAAGCAGGCTGGAAAAATGGAACAGCTTTCACTTGGAGTCCTTACAATTCTCCTCGTGGTGATTTTGGAGAAAGTAAAAGGGTTTCTAAGCTGGTTGCTCTCCATCATCGTGTTTATGGCTCACATAATGCTTGGATTAATTTTCTTCATCTTCGGATTCTTACCTCCCCTCCTAAGCATGCCCCAAGCTCTGACGGTTATCCCCTATATCCTTTCTCTTGTTTTCGGTTCCACAGGCCTATTCTATTTCTTCGCCTCAGAAAGTCTTAATGAGTATTTCGGAACCGAAACGATATTTCCTGTGATCAAGAAGAGGATTATTGAGCAACCAGTTGAAACTCTTTCCGAAATGGGTACAGGCGAGACGCAGAAAGCTGGTGGAGAGCATGTCGTGGAGGAATTAAAGGAGGCTGTTCGATGGATTAACGAGGGAAGATATGATTTAGTGGTCCGGTATTCAGCGGAACTATTGAAAGACAGGTTGATAAGTAAACTTGGTCTTCAAAGATCATTGGCTAACGAAGAAATTATTGAAAGGCTACAGGTACTCGTGCAAAGAGTTGATGTGGAGGCTGTTGAATACGTGTTTGAACTAGGCGAGAAATGTGCCTACGCTGGATACAAACCCAGTATAGGAGAGGCTGAAAAAGTATTGAAAAATACGAATGAGGTTGTTTCGAAACTTTGAATTAGCTTACACACATTGAGCTGAAACAAACTCTGCTATTTGAGGAGGAAGCCTCTCTTCTTCACTGCGAGGTATCTAATGAGGGCATGCTCAACGAGCTCCGTTGTCTTGATCGGCATAATGTCTATGCCTGCTCCACGACACTTCTTGATGAAATCCATTCTTTTTCTTTCCTCAGCGTGGACGAGTGCTTCATACGTAGCCTTGAACATTGGGTCCTTAACATTGAGTTTCATCTCTTTTCCGGTCGATGGATCCTTAAAGATGATTACGTCTACCCCCTCAGGAAGCTTGTACATTTCAGGATCATATATGTGGAAAACTATGACTTTATGACCATTTAGAGTCAGAAGCTCGAAAGCCCTTCTCATCGATTCAGGTTTGTCGGACATGTCTGTCATCATCATCACGAGAGACCTGGATTTAATGTGGGGCAGAACACGCAACACAGAATACTCTATGTCCGTATTTCCATAAGGCTTTACGTTAACCAAAACGTCGAATATAGCGTAGAGGTGTCTAGTAGTTTTTCCAAATCCGATGAAATCTTTAACGAAGTTTGAGAAAGTTGCCAACGCTACCCTATTCTTATCCTTAATCGCTAAGTAAGCGATGGCTGCAGATGCGAAGACCCCGTGCCTAAGCTTGCTTGCACCTGATCCCAGCCCCATGGATCCGCTTACATCCAGCATTATGAGGATGCTCTGCTCCCTCTCTTCAACCCTCTCCCGCAGCATCAGCCTTCCTTTTCTAGCCGTAGCCTTCCAGTCTATGAAGCGGACATCATCCCCCTGAACATATTCTCTTAAATCCGCAAGCTCGGTGCTTATGCCTTTAATGCCCGTGGACTTTCTGCTTATGTCGATTATTTTCAGTCGCACGATTTTCTCGAGAGCCCTTATCTTGCCTAAGTCTAAGGACATTTAAACCAGCTTAGGAATAGGAGTCTTATCAAGCAACTCCAAAACAAGGTTGTCCACCTTAACTCCTTCAAGCTCAGCTTCCGGCTTAAGCATAATCCTATGCCTCAAAACATGGGGAACAATTGCCTTCACATCGCTAGGCGAAACGTAATTTCTTCCCTTTATCATGGCCCTCGCCTTGGAAGCAAGGGCCATCTGGAGCGACGCTCTTGGACTGGCCCCAAGCATCACCCTCTCATCCTTCCTTGTTGCGTCAACTATGTCGAGTATGTAGTCGAAAACCTTCGGAACCATTGTTACCATTCCAACAAGCTCCTTTATTCTCATTAAATCCTCTGAGCTAAGAATCGGGCTTACCACAGGTATGTCTCTTGAAACATACTTAGATAGCATAATCTTCTCCTCGTCCCTGCTTGGATACTTCATTATCAGCTTGAACATGAACCTGTCGACCTGAGCCTCAGGCAGGGGATAAACACCCTCCATCTCTATCGGGTTCTCAGTGGCTATTACGAAGAAGGGCTCGGGCAATGGATGGGGGTTCCCATCAACCGTAACCCGCTTCTCCTGCATGCACTCCAGTAGTGCGCTCTGAACTTTAGGCGGCGCCCTGTTTATCTCATCAGCTAAAAGAACGTTCGTGAAGACAGGTCCCTCTTTAAAGCTGAACCTCCCAGTCTTGGAGTCAAATATGCTGGTACCGGTTATGTCGGAGGGAACCAGGTCTGGTGTAAACTGGACCCTTGAAAACCTTAGGGAAAGAGCCTGAGCAAAACTCTTTGCTAATAAAGTCTTAGCTATGCCGGGGACTCCTTCAATCAGAACGTGTCCACCGGATATAAGGGCGATGAGAAGACCTTCAATAATTTCGTCATATCCAACAACTGCCTTATGAACCTCTTCCTTGAAGGCAGTAATCTTCTGAAGCAAAGACTCTTCCATCTTCACTTTCCTTTTTTCTTACAATAATATAAGTTTTTGGGCGCGCGCTTAATATCCTAATGCATACTTTTAAGAAGGTGTTCAAACTTGTTTCTCATTTCATTCAGCTTTTCGGCGGTTTCGACGATTTTAAAAACGAGGCCTACGATCTCTTCTGAATACTCTATGTCTGCTGTTAGTGAAGCCTCTACTAGTTCCCAATCCTCCGGTTTATAATATGAGTGATAATGGGGGTCTTCAGCGGTTACGGGCCATATGTCGAAAGGTTCTGAGTGAACATCTGGCCATAACCATTCAACCTGAACAGGAGATACTCTTAAACCATAGAATTCTGCTAAATCAAACAAAGAGATGGAAATCCCTTCAAGTAGTTGCGAATACTTAGCTAATTCGTTAAAATTAGCAGGATTAAACAGGTATGTGACTATTCCTTTCTTCTGACCCCTCAGTTTCTAGCGCGCGCTACCTTTTCTCCCGAAGCACTTTAAAAGCCTCCTCCAATCCTTTTCGAACAAGTATCCCCCGCGTAACGCTGAACAAGCTGTCTACTCCAGCTGCGATGAAGCATCCTGGCTTGAGGACTCTAGCAAGCTCTCTGACAGCCTTACTCGGGTCACTGCATTAAGATACCGGATCCCCTTCGGCTAGAACGAAGTCAAAATAGTTCTCGGAGAAACCTATTTCATAGATATCGCCCTCCTCAAATAAAACCATGTTTTCAAGGCGCCTCTTCATAATCTTACGCCTAGCAACGTTCAGCATTTCTCTAGATATGTCATACAAAACCACCTTCAAGCCTTTTTCAGCAATCGGGATAGCCCATTTTTCCAGTGCCCCCGCCAGCATCCAGCACAAGCCCTCCTTAGGAAGATACGGCTCGAAGTAGCGCCAAGTAATCTTGTCGTACAGCCTCTTGAAATACGGCGTGTCATACTCCCTATCATATTCTTCAGCAACCTTCTTATAGTATTGTATAACGCTATGCTTCTGCTCCTCTGCCGCAACCATGTTGACTAATTATTCTGAATACTCAATACATGCCCTGTAATAACCCTGCTGGTAGAGCATACATACCACACTACATATGGGTCATAGATCGAATATCCAGTTTTGAAAAAGACTATTATTTCAGCTTCCAGTTAACAATACAACTTTCAGATGACCGTAGACCTCTTCAATGGTCTTGAAATCCCTATCCAGAGTTGCTATCTCCTCAACGCCGTTAGCCACGGCAATGCCAGCGATCAAAACATCGATAACATTAACCGGCTTGCCAGCCATTAGAAGCGTCCCCATGATTTCAGCAGCCTTCTCCGAAGATTCCTCATCAAAAGTCAAGAGATTCATACTCTTGATCAGTCTTCTCAGCACCTTACCCTCCTTAACAAGCCCCCTGTGATACACCTTGGAGAAAAGCTCAAAGCGAGTAATCGTAGTCGTGCAGAACCCTTCTTTCGCAGGCCTATCAATAATACTCTTGACTCCAGAATCCCCCCTCAGGATACTTATTATGGCTGAAGTGTCGAGCAACATCATCTTGCAGATGCTCTCCTCCTATCCTCAAGGATCTCCCTCTCAACCTCAAACCACAAGCCTGCGTTGTCACGGAACACGCCATAGAATTCAGACAGGTTAATCCTCCTCCCCCTCAGGATCCTAACTATGACCTCGCTAAAGCTCTCACCCTCACCTTTAAGCTCGACCAGAGCCCTATAGGCTTCGTCGTTTATTGTGATCGTCTTAACCATAACTTATAAGTGCATACATGTGTTTAAAAACTTATCGATCAAAAACCGAAGACAACATGTAACAAACAAATCCAAGGCAATATGCTAACTTTCTAAGTTTCTCGCAGCTTTTCAAACATTGGTTTAAGCTCAGGTATTCTTTTCCCAACTGTTTCCCAGACATATTTTAGATTCACGCCGAAATATTCGTGAATAACCTTATTTCTCATTCCAGCCATGCCTTTCCACGGGATCTCTGGATATTTTACTCTTATTTCTTCAGGGATCTTCTTCACGGCTTCTCCTATGATTTCCAGCGCCCTCACTACTGCGAAAACTGTTTTATCATCTCGAGTGAACTGCTCGTAAGACATTCCTTCTATAAATTTCATGGCTTTATTCATGGAGTCAATAATATCATTAACGTGGTCCTTAACCACTCTTTTCACGGATAAACCACTTCTTGCAGAATATGCTTCCCTATAGCTGGCTTTAAAGCGGCTTTGTCTACAAGATCAACTTTTACTCCTAAAAGCTCCGACAGATAGTTTTCAAGCTCCACGAACTTTATGAGATCCATCTCTACGTTCTCTTCAAACTCTACAAGAACATCGAGGTCGCTTGACTCTTTGTTCTCACCCCTAACATAGGAGCCGAAGACACCGATTTTTTTCACTCCGTATTTTTCCCTTAACTCCTCCCTATGCTCTCTCAGAACCTTCTTAACTTTCTTCAGGATTTCTCCTTCCATTCTTTACCACGTTTTTAAACTAAGACGTATTGAAGTACTGGATCCAAGTACTTAAGCATTACGCGGCCTCAAGCGATTTCTATACGTGTGTGACGTCCCGTATTTTGATCCATTATGCCTAGAATCAAATAGGGTCTAGTTGCTCCCATGGAGAGATCTTTTGGCACTTCCCTTTCCGTCTATAAGTAAAGCGAGAGTCCCATCAGATTTTATAACAGGCTTGAAAGGTAGCTTGCCGGTAGAATAAGCTTTCAATAAGAAATCGAATCGAGATATCTTCGTGATTATGATATTTGCTTCTTCTCCTTCTTTTCCGAAGAAGCTTGGTACTTCAGATTGAGGTCTCTGTCTCAATGGATTACAATATCTAATTACTTCGATTCCTCTGCATGTGATTAATATAAAGCATGGATTGTCTCCAGGATAATGCTTGGCTTTATCAGCTTCTATAATCCAGATAGTGCACGCTAACCTCTACGTCTTCCGAAGCTAGGGTCTCCGCCATTGGCTGTATCATCTTCTCCGTGCTATTCCACATGGTTACATAAACTATGGTTGCTTTTTGTTTAGTTTCTCCCTTTATACATTCAGCATAGGCTTTAAAGAAGGAGATTATTTAGCATGCCTTATTTAAATATCCATGCCTTTCCCTTTTTCACATACTTTTCTCTAACCAGAGACACCAGTTTCTCCACCCTTGGGCTGGCGATAAGCAGTTTCCCTTCACTTAACGCATTTAACGCCAGCGGATTCCCCTTATCTACCATTCTAACCAGTTCCTCATAAGTGTAGGCAAATGCTTCGATTCTTCCCACTTTAAACTCTTGAAGGATCTTAAACCTGTCAAGGATATTAACATCTTTAAAGCGGTCACTTAATACAAGTATGTCTATATCGCTCCAGTCGCCGTGCTGATTCTTTGCATACGATCCGAAGATCAGGATGGCTTCAACTGGAAACGAGGACTTCACTTTCTCGGCGAACGCCTCTACATCCTTACTCCAAGACATTTCAGCTCACCCTCAACCCATCCGATTATCCTCTTGGCGCATTCAACAGCCCTCTCGGCAGACACCTTATCATAGTATAGGGCAGGGTAGCCCGATTCAAATGCATTTGGATACCTTGAAGGTATGTAGTGCCTATCCAACTCCCTAGCATCGCTCATGTAGGAACCGGCCTCTGGATAGGCATCCCTTAGCCCATCAAGCAACTCAACGATGCTGTGCCCCCAAGAACTGCGCCCAATAGCGTAACTCAGGGCCTTGACTGCCTTCTCAGCCGCCTGCTGTGATTGAAAGGAACTCCATTCGTAGCTTTCAGCATCCAAGCTTGTTTCAGCAGCCTTCAAATCCCTCAACGCCTGTAGAAACCACCTGCGCGCCTCCTCGAACCTCTCCATCGACATTCTCCAAAACGGTAGTTCTATTAAGCCTTTAGGTTTGAAAATAGACGTTTGCCAACAGCGTTTTTAAAAACGAGAAGCCTCCAAGTTTTCTTCATAACTGTATAATGCTACTAAAATATCTGCAAGGATTTCTCCTTCTTGCCGCGCGCTAATTAGTTAATTTTGTAATGCACTACGGCTTATGCAAGTATCACAACAGGGGATGTCTACATTCTTTAAACGATAAAAGAAATAGCGCGCTATACCAATCATGATTCAAACATGATGCTGGATGACCTCTTTGCGGGGGATACTTGGTCAGCAAGGGATAAATATTAGTTTGGCGAGAAGGATTTTGAGTAGAATGGAGAGGCTTGAAGTCGGGGATTTGACCGAGGAGGAGGTTAGGACCGTAAAGGAGTTTATCGATTCAATTAGGGCTAGGAGGGCTGAGAAGCCGAGGAGGAGTGAGGAGATAAAATTCAAAAGCTGGCCTTTAAAAGTCAAGGGTAGGCTTACGAGAGAAGAAATCTATGACTATCTTTAACGCCACTGCCCTTTTAGACACTAACGTTCTTGTTTACGCTGCCGACAAGACTTCTTCCCTTCATCATAAGTCGAGAGAATGAGTTCTATGTTTTTACTTTATTTGATAACTGTTCAATCTCTAAATTAGATATCTATTTTCTAAGCTGGAAGGGATAACGCAGCAAAGTCTTTCTATAACCTCTGAAATCCTTTCAATCACAGCGCGCGCTAGCCCTAGTGGTCGAGCTTAAACCGGTTGAAAAGCCCTAGGTGGGATTTGAACCCACGGCCTCCTCCATCGGCGTTTTTCCACATTACCAAGGAGGCGCTCTAACCACTGAGCTACTAGGGCGCGCAAGATTTTACTTATTATATGGATTTTAAGCTTTTGGCACGCCGTAATAATCTTGTTTTCAAGCTGTTTTAAGCTTTTTCAGGGTTCAGCCCTCATAGACATCATGTTTGCTTATTTTGCTGAGCCACTGCCTCCGGGGGCTTTTCAACGTAATGGGTTTTTACTTTTTACCACCCCTTAACGGCACTTTAAAAGTTTTCTGAATAAGCTAGTAAAGAAGATTGTATTGAAACCAATATAAAAAGCCATATAAGTCAGTCTCTGCAGTAGAAATGATGCTAAAAATGCTTGTACAAGATGCAAAGGGCGAAGAGGCTCAGGAGTCTGAGACCCTTGTCGCCGAAGTTCTCGAAATAATGGAGATGATTAAAACCGTTAGGAAGAGGATTGGCGAGCTGGAAAACGATGGTGGCAGTAATCCAGATACTAGTGTTGAGAAGCTGGAGAGTCTTCTTAAAACGCTTAGGCTTGAAATGGTTAAGAGGAGCATTATTCTTGCTCAGAAACACGGTTTAGATTTTAAGCCTCCAACGGTTCCTGCTGTTTTAAACGGTGGCGGTAGGCATGCTCCCGGAGGGTCTGACTTCGTCCTCGACGACTTTTCGAAGCTTGAGGAGGAATTGAACAGGGCTTACCGCGTTGCTAGGGAAACTCTGAACAATCTGAGTCGGTTGGTTTGAAGAAATGAGAAGCCTCACTGATCTGAGGAGACAGGCTGCTGAGAAGGCTCTGTCCCATGTTGAATCCGGGATGATTATCGGGCTTGGCTCCGGAAGCACCATGGGGGATGTTTTCTTTCCCCTTCTAGCTGAGAGGATCAGGACTGGTGTCATTAAGGATGTGCGTCTCGTCCCGTCTTCCCGCCAGATAGAGTTTAAGATTCTCGAGGAGGGGTTGGAAGCCGCCAGTTTCAACCAGATAGAGTATGTGGATGTTACTATAGATAGTGCAGACATTCTGGAAAGAGAATCGTTGACTGCAATAAAAGGCGGGGGAGGTGCAATGCTTCTCGAGAAGGTTTTGAGCTCGGTTTCGAGAAAGATGATTCTGGTTCTGGATGAGAGGAAGATTGTTGATAAGGTTCCCCCGGGGTTCCCAATACCAGTGGAGGTTCTTCAAAACCTGGCTCTACTAGTTAAAAAAAGGGTTGAAAAAGCTCTTGGAGTGAACGTGAGAATCAGGACTGGAAGCGGTAAGGTGGGGCCAGTGATAACGGATTCTGGAAATGCTATTATCGATGTGCCTCTGCCTGAGAACCGTAGTCTAGACTGGATGGATGATTTCTTCAAAAACACCCCGGGTATTCTGGAGAACGGTATCTTTAAAGGCGTCGTAAGCTATGCTTATGTAGGTACGAGCAGCGGAGTATTAGAGTTGAAGGGGAGAAGATGATGAGGATGGAGCAGGCAGGCAGCATGGAGAGAGTGAGGCTTCTGCTCAGGGAGTCTTTGACCGACATAGAGCTAGTATCCTACGACCTTGAAAAGATCGTTAGGAATCTGAGGAGGAAGGACAGCGAGTATCTTGAGAAGATAAGTCTTCTTCTTGAAAAGAATGATCATGACAGGGCTAAGGCGTATGCTGAGGAGATAGCTATGCTGAGAAAGGTTGCTAAGCTTATCTACCAGTCCAGCCTGCTGGTTTTAACAATTAAGCTTAGGCTTGAAACGATGGTGGAGTCAGAGGAGCTGTACGGTATGCTTCCACAACTGGCGAGGCTGCTTTCTAGAATAAGTGAGACAAACCCGCTGCCGAATCTCGAGAAGGAATTCGCCGGGGTTAAGACTAAGCTTGAGGAAGCAGCCTCAATAATAACTAGGTCGACGGACATTAAGGCTGAAACAGTTGATGTTGAAGCCGAGAGAGTGATTAAGGAGGCTGAGAGGCTTGCTTCGTTGAAGCTTGAAACAACGTTTCCAAAAGTACCTAGTTATGATCTGAGGGAGGAGGCTAAGCAGAAAGTTTTAGAATATCTTAAGGCGAACACGGATTCCTTCAACATAGAGAAGTGCGCGAAAGATCTCGCGATGGAGAAGAATGATGTTGAAAACCTTTTAAACGAACTTATTAAGGAGAAGAAGGTTATTGTAAAACGCGAAGAGGAGCTTGTTTAAGCAGAACCTCTTTCCCTTCTCCATTCCTCCATCTTAGCTAGGCTCTCCCTGCTTATGCTGCTGCCCCTGTTTCTAATGGCTTTAACAAGATCCTCCATGCTAACGGGTCTAGGATCACCCTTCATCGGGTCGCCCTGCTCGAAGAATTCTTCAATCGTCATTTTGAAAGCGTCTTTACATATGTTTTCAATATCGTGAGCAGAATATCCTTCAGTCAAACGCGCCAGCTCATCATAGTATATTGGCGGCTTAAGGTTAAGCTTAGATGTGAAGTACATGAAAAGCTTTTTCCTAGCCGTGATGTCCGGAGGAGGCACGTAAAGGCGTTCCTCAAACCTTCTTAGAAAGGAATCGGGTAGAAGCCACGGATTATTAGTTGCAGCTATCACGTAAACATGTTCAACACGACCTTTGCTTGCAAGACCATCCATCTCCTGCTGGAGCTGCAGTCTAGCTCTCGACTCTCCTCCTGTTTCATAAATATGGGTTCCAACGATGCTTTCAACCTCATCTATGAAAAGTATAGCAGGCTCGCTGGAGCTACTGTTTCTCCTAGCGTGTTCAAAAAGCCTAGCGATATTCTTCTCAGACTCGCCCAGCCATTTAGAAAGAACTGAAGATGCTTTAACCAGGTAGAAAGTTGCCCTAATGCTGTTTGCCAGGGCTGCTGCCAAAAGTGTTTTTCCACATCCCGGTGGCCCGTAGAAAAGTATCCCCGTGGACCATGGCAGCTTGTAGACATCAGGGCGAATGGTTGGAAAAATCACGTTGACATACAGCTTCTTCTTAGCCTCCTCTAGGTCTATGATGTCTTCCCACCTGACGGAGGGTTTTTCTATCAGGACTACGTCTTGAAGCCACTTGTCCTCTGCTTCCCTGTTTTCAGTTTTATTAATGTAAACAACTTCCTCCTTCCTCTTCATTAATCCTTCAAGTTTCTCAACCCTCTTCTGATACTCTCTTATCCTATCCAAATAGACTCTTTTCATACTGTCGTTATCAGTAAGCGTGTAAAGCTGCATGAGTATTTCAATAGTCTCCCTGTAAAGCTTCAGAGCAGACCTGTAGTCTCCCTGACTATCCATTGTGACTGCCTCATGCGCCCTTCTTATCGCAGTTTTCTCAAGCTCACTCCTCCAGCCCAAGCTGGACACTTCCTTTCTCACTTGGCATCAATAAAGGATTCCTATTAAGTTTTATCTACCTTAATGTAAAGATTTATTGTACTCCTAAAAATATTTAAGCCACGACATCAGGCGGATACTGATAAAGATGAGCCCGTTATTCGGAAGGAAGCCTCAACCGCCTCCGCAACCAGTGGATCAGCATGCGTTTCAAGACGCGTTGAGAGAAGCAGTCGCAATGCTTAAGATTCAGGAGCAGAATCTTGACAGAATATACCATAGGATCAAGATGAGGGACGAGCAGCTTTTCAAAGAGGTTGAAAAGGCTCTTGTTGAACGCGACAATTCCCGTGCACAAGTTTACGCGAACGAAGTTGCCCAAGTAAGGAAGATGGGTAAGATAATTCTTAGCAACAGGCTTGCGCTTGAAAGAGTTATACTTAGGCTTGAAGACACGATAGATTTTAAGGAGACTCTGAAAATCCTTGGGCCAGTCGTCAACGTAGTAAACAGGGTTGGAAACGAGATAAGGAATGTTGCACCGCAAGTTGCTGACAGCCTCAGACAGGTTGAAGATATGATGAACAGGGTGCTTATACAAGCAGGCGAGGTCACAGGGTACGAGACATATATTGCACCCGACAGCGAGGCAGACCAGATTTTGAAGGAAGCATCTATACTGGCTTCTCAGAAAATGAAATCGAGCTTCCCAGAAATACCTGAAGCCGTTAGACAACACGTGGAGGAAACCGGTTCCCAGACTCAGTAGGCTCAAGGGTTTACACATCGACTCTTTAAGCCAGCCCCCACAGGGGCTTAGAGAGAGTTTTTTCTAAAACTTAACTATCAACCAGCTCAAGAAGCTTAAATACTGGAATATTCGACACACCGGTTTCCTAATAAGAGGGTTGCTGCCGAGGAAACCGATAAATAGACATGCCCGGGAGAAAATAGGTCATTCAAATGAGTGGAAAAGTAGTTGTTTCAAGGGAGGAGATTCTGCATTACGCTAAGCTTTGCAAAATCTCTCTGAGCGAGGCTGAAGTGGAAAAGCTTCAGAAGGATGTTAACGAGATACTGGAGTATTTCAACACTGTGAGAAGCCTGCAGCTGGACGTTGAGCCGATGGCTTACGTGTCAGGCTTCAGCGAAGTTCTCAGGGAAGACGAGCCGGCGGAAACCCTTTCAGAAGATGATGTTTTTAAAAATGCCGGAGAGAAAGATGAGAAATGGTTTGTGTCAGGACAGGTGTTGGGATAGATAGTCTTCCGGAACAAGTCTTAGGTTCCGTCGACCCGGTTGAAAGAGTCTATAGGGCTCTTGAAAAAATTGAGGAAGCAAAAGGGTTGAATGCTTTCATAACGGTTGATAAGGAAGGTGCTCTCAGAAGCGCAGAGGAGCTTAAGCGTAGAATCAGGATGGGCGGGAAAACAGGCAGGCTAGCTGGTCTTCTAGTCGCGGTTAAGGACAATATTTCCACGAAAGGTTTAAGGACGACGTGCGCTTCAAGAATGCTTGAAAACTATGTTCCGGTTTATGACGCCACTGTTATTGAGAGAATAAGGAGGGAGGATGGCATTATAATCGGGAAGACTAACATGGATGAGTTCGCAATGGGCTCAAGCACCGAAACCTCTTTCTTCGGCCCGACGAAAAACTTTTTTGATCATTCCAGGGTTTCCGGAGGAAGCAGCGGTGGAAGCGCGGTTTCCCTCGCAACCGGAGCCGTGGAGATTGCTCTCGGAAGCGATACAGGAGGATCAATAAGGAATCCTGCAGCCTTCAACTCGATCGTTGGGTTGAAGCCGACCTACGGCAGGGTTTCACGCTACGGCTTAATAGCTTATGCTAGTAGTCTTGACCAAATAGGGCCGATGGCTAGAGACACGTTGTCAACAGCCCTGCTGCTTAAAGTAATAGCGGGAGGCGACCCAAGGGATTTAACAACTTCAACCCGAGACCCCCCGGACTATGTTGAAGAAGCAACAAGTGGAGCCAAGGGGTTGAGAATCGGTATTGTTAAAGAGGGTTTCATGAATATTGATGAAAAAATTTCTGGAAAGGTTTACGATGCTATAGGTGTTCTTGAGAAAACCGGATGCTTGGTTGAAGAAGTGTCTTTTCCCTTCTTAAAATACGCTCTACCAGCCTACTACATCATAGCCATGGCTGAGTGTTCAAGCAACCTTGCAAGATTCGACGGGATCCGTTATGGGGGAAGGAGTGTCGAAGGCAAGTGGGAAGAAAGAGTCGTCAAGATTAGGACGGAAGGCTTCGGAGAGGAGGTTAAGAGAAGAATATTCCTAGGAACCTTCGTGCTTTCCGCAGGCTACAAGGAGGATTTCTACATGAAGGCCTGTAGAGTCAGGAGGAAGATACATGATGATTTTAAGCTCCTTTTTAAAGACTTCAACGCTTTAGCAATGCCAACAATGCCCGTCCTCCCTTGGAGAATAGGGGGAATAGTGTCGCCGCTTGAAATGTACATGATGGATTTTGAAACAGTCGCCGTCAACCTGGCTGGGCTTCCTGCAGTGAGTGTTCCAGCAGGCTTCGTCAACTCGCTTCCAGTAGGACTTCAACTAATCGGGAACCATTTTGAAGAAGCAACCTTGCTAAGGTTAGCCTATGCCTATGAGAGTGAAACCCGTTTTACCAGTTGGCTTAGATCACCCACCTAGCTTGGGAAAGGGTTAAAAAACAGTTTCAGCATTCTTCGAGAGATGGTTCAGAAAGCCCCTATGCTGCTAATACCGGGTCCGATAACCCTGCCTGAAAGAGTTTTGAAGGCAATGGCTAAACCCATCATAAACCATAGAGGAGAAGAGTTCCACACTCTTTACGAGAAGGTTGAGGAAGGTTTGAAAAGCGTTTTCAAAACTGAGAACAACGTCTACATCATAAGTGGCTCCGGGACCGCTGGCGTGGACATGGTTTTCCAGAACTTCGTGTACGAGGGTGAGAAGATACTTATACCGGATTTCGGAGAATTCACCGGAAGGATTGTGGAGAACGCTTTGAAGATTGGTGCTGAGCCTGTTGTCGTTAAATCGGAATGGGGATGCATACCTAGTCTCGGAAGCATAATGAGTGCGGTTGAGAACAATGACGTAGAAAGCATTTTCATAGTGCATAATGAGACCTCTACTGGAGTAACTTTCAGATTGATTGATGAAGTTGCCAGTATTGCTAGGAAAAGAGGCATCCTGGTTTTCGTGGACACGGTTTCAGACCTGGGTGTTGAGCCTTTCTACACGGATGAGCTGGGTGTTGACATTTGTGTGGCTGCAAGCCAGAAGGGGCTTGGCGGGCCCCCAGGCTTATCCTTTGTCTCAGTAAGCGGGAGAGCATTAGAAAAAGGTTTGAAAAACCCTAGGAGAAGAAGCTTCTACCTGGATTTTGAAAAGATCCACCGGTTTCATCTCAGGCGAGAGACTCCGTTCACGCCTGCGGTGCCACTGATATACGGCATGGCTGAGGCGCTTGAAATATTGAAGGAAGAAGGATATGAGGCGCGGGTGAAGAGACACGCTGAGAACGCCAGAATGATATATGAATTCTTAGAGTCTGAAAACATTGAGGTTTTTCCACGCGATAAGGAATACTGGTCTACGTCAGTAATAGTCTTTAGAAACAAGGGGATTAATGCTGAAGAAATGATCAGAAGGCTTTACGAGGAGCACGGAATACTTATAGCAAGAGGAATGGGTAAGCTGAGGAATGAAACAACTAGAATAGGTAACGTGGGCTATGAGGGGAGAGTTGAAATAGAGTATTTTCTAAACTCGCTTAGAAAAGTGTTGAAGGATATTGGTGGAAAATCATGATTAAACATGGAGCACGCGTGACGCTTGTTTTAAACGCGTGTCTGAATCGAGAAACCGGGGCACAATGCTTAACTACTGTTTTTCACGTAGACTGTTGAAGCGTGGTGAGCATGGAAACCGCGTTTTCAACCGGACTATTCGAGGTTGAAACGGGAGAATCGGCTTGGCGTCTTTCCTCAACGCGCTGGCCCGGGTTTAAAATCGGTTCGCTAAAGTGTCACGTCTGCTTAAGCGGGCGGAAGCATTACCCGGAAGAGCTTAGAGTAGAGAGGCTGGAGAACAGGGATGGCTTAAGAATGATTTGGGTTTTTAAAAACGCTGGTGCGAAAATAGTTCAGGAGATCATTAACCATCAGAACTTTCTGGAAATAAACAGCCTCTTTCAAAACCTGACGAACGAGTCTACATGTCTCAACGAGCTGTCTCTCCTTGAAACCACAGGGCTGGGTGAAGCCTCGTTCGGAACAAGACAGGAGGAGGCCCGGGTTTACGAGGACGGCGGATACTGGGGGCATGTTCGAAAACTAAGCCGAAGCCCGAAGCCTAGCAGTGAGGCGGTGGAGCAGGTTTCAAGAGAAATCCAAGGGTCTTCACAGCTATGCTGGGAAGTCTATAATCCTTTTGACAGAATGGCTTTCCTAGCGGGTTTCCTAACGTTTGAAAGATGGCTCGGCATGGTTGAAGCAGGGTTCAACGCGTCCCTAGGGGTTACTGGTTGGAAAATGGGTTTTGACGCTGGCGACTTAACAGTGGACCCAGGGGAGACCGTTAAGCTGGAGGACGTTATACTGATGATTGGGGAGGATCCTTGGCTTCTTCTCGAGGAGTTTGGAGACTTGATCAGGAGGAAACACGGTATCATGCCCTTGAAAAACCCTCCGGTAAGCTGGTGCAGCTGGTACCCTTTCCGCCTAAGCGTCAACGAGGAGCACGTTTTAGAAAATGCGAGGATTGGGGCTGAGCGTTTGAAGAGCCTAGGTCTTAAGAATATTCAGGTTGACCTAGGCTGGGAGAAGGACTATTTGCCAAGCTCATACGACGAGAACAAGCAGTTCCCACACGGGTTGAAATGGCTGTCGGAACAGCTTGGAAAAATGGGTTTCAACCTTGGGGTTTGGAAAGCGCCTTTCGTAATCAGCGAGCATGACCCTGTTGCTGCTCAACATCCAGAGTGGCTTCTCGGAGACGAGAAGGAGAAGCCGGCTCCGTACTGGACATGGTTCTGGAAACCGTATGGGAAGGTTTACGCCTTGGATCTTACGCATCCTGAGGCGCAAAACTATCTTCGTGAAAAAATGGCTTCACTGGCTAAAAAAGGAGTCAAATACTTCAAGCTCGACTTTATGAATGGCCCGTGCAACCCGCGTCTACGCAACAGGTATAACAGGAGAATCGTAGCCGGGGGAGGTGTTGAGGCTGCACGCCTAGGATGCAGGATAATCGCTGAAACCTTGAGAAGCATTGACCCAGAGTGCTTAGTTTTAAACTGCAACCCCTATGAGCCATGCGGCCTAGTGTATTTCCAGCTACTCTACACTTGTAACGACACTGGTAACACCGGATACGTTACTTGGCAGTTCATGAAGGAAAACTATAGGGCTGTCGCATCCCATTTATGGAAGAACCATAGGCTGGGGATAATCGAGCCTTCCTGCCTCTGCGTCGGCCCACCCGGCACGCTTGAGGAGGCAAGGATCCGCGCCACCGTAGCATTCTTGTCAGGGGGTGAGATCAGTATTAGCGATGATCTTACTACTCTGCCTGAAGAGAGGTGGCAAGTCCTGCTCTCAATACTGCCGCCAGCCGGGTTCTCAGCTAAACCAGTAGACCTTTTCGAACCAGTTATTGTTGAACAATTGTCATACGAGGAAATGAGTCGCAGCGGCAGGGAGGCTTCAGCGGGAAACATTGAGGAAGAAGGGGGAAACATCTGGGTGCAACGGGTGGATACTGAATGGGACAGCTGGATTATCGTTAGCCTATTCGCCTGGGATCCTCCTAAAACCAGGGAGGGCAGAGAGCACCTGATAACAAGGTTCAACATTCCTTGGAGCTTGCTAGGTTTAAACCCGGACAGGAAATACTGGGTCTACGAATTCTGGTCAAGCCAGTTTCTAGGGGAAGCTCCTTCGAAAAGTCTGCGGAACAGTTATACGCATCCGGGGGATGCTGGGAAACTCCTATGGAGCGCTACGGAAGAGACTCTGCAGGTTACGTTCTTCGGTCCTGCAGTCAGAGTGTTAGCAATCCGGGAAAAGCGTCAACACCCTTGGATTGTTGGAACAAGCTTCCATTTAACAAGCGGCGGCGAGCTGCGTAACGTAACTTGGGACGAGACGGGAAAAGTGTTGAAAGGAGAGTTGCAGCGGCCGGTGGGTCAACTAGGCTTTATCGTCGCAACAGGCATTTCTACGAAGAGGGTTGAAGCCACTGTTGACAATCGTCCAGCGTCTATGCAGCATGGGGCAAACGGTTCCATAATAATCCCGATGGTTTCCACAGAGCATCCTTTACGCTGGGAAATACGTTTAGAAGAACAGTAAGCCAACCCTACCGGCTTAAACATGGAACTAGTGGGCGAGGCTCGGGCAACACTGCGCGACGCGATCTTCAACATATACTGGAATAACGGGCACCGGCAGCGTATCAAGAGTAAAAGCTTTATTTGACCCTGTATGTTAAACTACTTTAGACGTCGGGGTAGCCAAACCTGGTTAAGGCGCGAGATGTATAATGATACACCGCGAGCCTGCTAAGCTCGTGGCCCCTGTGGGCCGTGCGGGTTCAAATCCCGCCCCCGACGCTTTTCAACCTTTTAAACAGGGTGATCAGCGGGTTAACTCTGAAGAATAATTGTTTCACTATTATTCCCCGATTAATTAAGCACGGAGAAAATCGTTTAATGTTTTAATACTCGTAGCCGAGCTTAAGCTCCGATGGAGAAAAGGAAGGTTGTTAAGAGGGACGGTAGGATCGTGGATTTCGACCCTGACAGGATTAGGAACGCTATCGCGAAGGCCATGGTGAGCGTGAAACAGTATGATGAGAAGGCTTTGGAGAAGGTTGTCAACTATGTTTTAAACGTTTTAAACAGGAAGTATGAGGGAGGAGAGACTCCGCATGTCGAGGATATTCAGGACGTGGTTGAGCTAGCCCTCATGAAGTTCGATCTTTACGATGTTGCTAAAGCCTATATCCTATACAGGAAGGAGAGGGAGAGAATAAGGGAGGAGAAGAAGGCTCTTCTCCAGAAAAGCTTTGTGGATGAGGTTGACAAGGAGTTTTCTGTTAACGCGATCAGGCTGCTTGTAAGCCGTTATCTTCTTAAGGATGAGAACGGTAAGCTTGTGGAGTCTCCTAAACAGTTGTTTCAAAGAGTTGCCTTAGCCGTTGTAATACCGGATATTCTTCATGACCAGAGAATATTCTTTAAGGAAGGAGGGTTACCAGTGTTTCCGAAGGAGGAGTTTAACGCCAGCCACTATGCTAACAAGCTTGGCTTAGGGAAGAGTGGAAACGGGTATGCCGTCACCTGGAATGAGCATCATTTAGAGCGCATGAAGGCTCTTTACGATGAGCTTAATTCCCAGGGCAGGATGAAGGTTTCCTGGAGTGGTTTTCTCAGAATGCTTATTTCAGGCGAGTTTGAAAAATACTATGAGAATTTTAAAGCCTATTACGATATTATGGTTTCTAAAAAATTCATGCCGAATTCTCCGACGCTGTTTAACGCTGGAACAAGGCTTGGCCAGCTGTCAGCATGCTTCGTGCTTGACGTTGAAGACAATATCGAATCAATCATGAACGCTGCAACCCAGGCGGCGATCATCTTTAAATCGGGTGGTGGAATAGGGATAAACTATTCTAAGCTGAGGC
>Ga0078972_1007841_pt1 | contig 23204 bp, 23 predicted proteins | sample YelNatPaOPGAMG01_FD_67568 | JGI IMG/M metagenome (GOLD analysis project Ga0078972, IMG submission 67568) | Hot spring thermophilic microbial communities from Obsidian Pool, Yellowstone National Park, USA - OP-RAMG-01 (SPADES assembly) (version 2) | ecosystem: Environmental > Aquatic > Thermal...
GAAAAGCTGGCCGAGAGCAAAACCTGGATTCAGAATATCTACCTTATGGAGCGAATCTGCGGCATTTGTTCCCATTCTCACACTACCTGCTATGTCCAGGGCGTGGAAAAGTTGATGGAACTTCAGGTTCCAAAGAGAGGCCTTTACATCCGGACTCTGGTCTCTGAGCTGGAAAGGGTTCACAGCCACTTGTTGTGGTTGGGTGTCGCCGGTCATGAAGCCGGGTTTGACAGTTTCTTTATGTATGTCTGGCGCGACCGCGAAATTGTCATGGACATACTGGAAACTATCTCAGGCAACCGCGTTCACTACGGCATTAACACCATCGGCGGTGTGCGTCGCGACCTGGATGAGCTTCAGGTCAAGAAAATCCTTGATTCTCTGGACATCCTGAGAAAACGAAACGAATATTACCAGAATCTGGGTACAACCGAGCCCAGCTTTGTTGCCAGGTTAGCCGGCGTCGGCTATCTATCAAAAGAGGACGCCATTGCCCTGTGCGCCGTGGGTCCCACCCTGCGGGCTTCAGGGGTACCGCGCGATGTCAGAAAAGATGACCCATACGCTGTGTATGACGAAGTTCCTTTTGAAGTCTGCACCGCTGATACCTGTGATGTTCTGGGTCGGACTGTAGTCAGGATTAAAGAAATCTTTCAGTCCTATAACATCATTGAATTTCTTCTGAAGAATCTGCCAGATGGACCAATCTCAGTCAGGGCTCCAAGAAGGGCCAAACCTAATGAGGTCATCAGCCGTTACGAAGCTCCAAGGGGAGAAAACATACATTACATAAAAAGCAACGGCACTGAAAAGCCTGAAAGATTAAAGGTCCGGGCGCCCACCCTGGGAAACTATGCGGCCACCATCAAGATGCTCAAGAATGGGTTCATCGCTGACGTGCCGCTTATTTTTGCGGCCATTGACCCCTGTATCTGCTGTGCTGAGCGGGCCGTAGCCCTGTTGGATGCTTCAACCGGTCAAGAAAAGGTAGTGCCGATGCTGGCTTTAAAGCAACTGAGCCAGAAATTCTCTGGATTAAACGCAAGAAAGAGGGAAGTAGAATGGCCACTCTGAAAACACTGGTTTATCTGATAGTTTATCCGGGCCTTCTCTTTTTGTTCATCTATTCCACTTTCATAGAATGGTATGACCGAAAGCTGTACGCCAGGTTCCAGAACCGCATGGGACCAACGCACACCGGCAGAGCCGGTGTACTTCAGCCGATTGCTGACTTTTTCAAGTTGATGGCTAAGGAAGACATTACGCCGGACAGAGCAGACAAAGGCCTGTTCTCGGCTCTGCCGGCTTTTGGACTGGCCATTGTTTCCACAGCTATGCTCCTGTTGCCGGTGTGGAACTACAGCCTGGAAAAGCCTTCCTTTACTTCTTTCAACGGCGACATCATCGTGCTGCTCTATCTTCTGAGCTTGCCGACTTTCATCTTCTTTCTGGCAGGCTGGTCCTCCACCAACCTTTTTTCTACGGTTGGCGCTGCGCGTGTTCTGACCATGCTCTTCGGGTACGAAGTTCCTCTTTTCCTGTCTGTGCTGAGCCCGGCCATTCTGGCCGGCTCCTGGCGGCTGGCGGAAATAGCTTCTTTTTACCGCGCCCATCCGGTGCTAATCCTGGTTAACCTGCTGGGGTTCCTCATTGCCTTAATCTGTGTCCAGGCCAAGCTGGAAAGAACACCTTTTGATATCCCTCACGCCGAGACCGAAATTGTCGGCGGTACGTTTACTGAATACTCGGGCAAAAAACTGGCTTTGTTCCGGCTGATGCTGGACGTGGAAATGGTGGTGGCGGCAGGGCTTCTGGCCACGGTTTTTCTTGGTGGCTTCCCAGCCAATCCCTGGCTGGGCCTGGTTTCCTTCATCCTGAAGACCATGTTCGTGATATTTTTCCTCAGCCTTATCCGGGCCACAACTTCCAGAATCAGAGTCGACCAGGTGGTGGCTTTATCCTGGAAGTACCTGGCACCTTTAGCTGTCCTGCAGCTTTTAATCGTCATCCTGGTTAAGGGGTTTATCTCATGAGGATAGGTGCATTTATACCTGAACTTATTCGTCATCTTTTTAAAAAACCGGCCACCGTGGATTATCCTTTCGTGAAACAGGAAGTGCCCGCCGGCTTTCGCGGCTCCCCTTATCTCAAGCCTGAAACCTGCATCGTCTGCCGGGCCTGCGAAAGAGACTGCCCGGCTGAAGCTATAGAAATATTATCAGTCAACGAGGCTGAAAAGCGGTTCAAGATGATCATTCACAACGATCGCTGTATACACTGTGCTCAGTGCGTTGATTCCTGCCCGACTGATGCCATGAACATAGACACCAGGTTTGAAATCTCTGATTATGACCGCCGCAACCTCAAGATGGAATGGGAATATGTCCGGGCGGTAGTAAAACCCAAAGCGGCTGAGCCCAAGGCCTGATGATTACTGACCGGTCAAAAAATTACTGTTGTATAAATTAAATTAGGCACAGAAACAAAAAGTAGAAAGGGGCAAGGTCATGACCGCCGATTGGGCAAAATACCTGCGAAAAGAATTACGGGGGATGGAGAAAGTCGTCATCCTGGGCACAGGTAATGCTCTGGAAGCTGACGACGCTGCCGGTCTTTACGTGTCCAGCCTGCTGGACAGCAAGTTATCCAGGTACCAGAAATCACGCCTCAAAGTCCTGAGAGCCTACGAAATCATTGATATTTACCTGAAAAAAATTAAGCGAATTCGGCCTACCCACCTTCTTATAGTTGACGCTGTGGACCTGAAAAAGAAACCAGGAACAATCATGATAGAAAGACTTGACAAAGAGCAGCGCCGCAAGAAAAAAATTGGGGGAGAATTTTCCGATTTCCTGGAAAAATTGTCCAGTGAGACAGCTTGTAAAATTTACATAATAGGAATTCAGCCCGAAAGGCTTGATTTTGGCCATCCGATTACACCGGTCATCAAGGAATCCTGCCGGTTGCTGGCTGAGTTTTTCGCTTTCCTGCTGCCCAGAAAATCTGAATAACGCCCTCTTGCGCTTATATTTTCATCGGCATCAGAATGTAAAGGTAGAGTCCTTTTTCTTCTGGCTCAGGCTTGATAAGAACTGCGCTGTTTTCATCCTTAACTTCAAAACGAACTTTCTCTGAAGTCACGGTGCCAAGAAAATCAAGCAAATACTGGGCATTAAAGCCAATTTCCAGTTCTTTGCCCTGGTATTCCACTTCCAGCCTGTCCCGGGCTTCACCGATTTCCGGGTTAGAAGAGAACATCTTTAATTCATCTTTTTTAAGCTCAAACTTTATGCCCTTCGATTTTTCGGCCGAAAGGAGGGAAACCCTTTTTATCGCGTTCAATAAATCTTCCCGGTTGATCAGCAGCTTGTTCGGGTTATCTTTGGGAATGACGGCCTGATAGTTTGGAAATTTACTTTCAATAATCCTTGAAATTAACATCCGATTATTAACCCTGAAGAACAGGCTGTTATCATCAAAGTCAAAATCAATTTTTTCATCTTCAAACTTTTTTAGTTCGTTAAGTGTTTTTTTGGAGACAATCTGGTTAATTTCTTCCTCGGTTATAAGGTCATCAAATTCGCGGCAGTTATAAGCCAGCCGATGGCCATCGGTGCTGACCAATTCCAGCTGATTCTTTTTAATAGATAACAGGGCTCCATTCAGGTAGTACCTCTGTTCCTGGGTAATAGCGTAGAGCACGCAATCTATCATGTTTTTGAATTCATTAAGATTAAAACTGATATGTCTTTCAAAAGAACATTCCTGGATTGGTGGAAAATCTTCTTCCTGGGCCGTAACAATTTTTATTTCACTTTCTCCACTTCTGACGACCAGATAATCATCTTTACGAATAAAATCTATCTCGCATCCTTCTGGCAGAAGTTTTATAAAATCAAATAATTTTCTCCCGTTGACTGCCGCTACTCCTTCCTCTTTGATATTAGCTTCAAAGTAGGTTCTCAACCCCACTTCCAGGTCTGTACCCATCATCACAACTTTATCTTTCTCCGTTTTCATCAGAATATTAGACAGAATCGGCATGGTGGTCCTTTTTTCCACAATCCCCTGAAGAAGCCCTAATTCATTAATAACATTAGTTTTACTGGCTGAAAATTTCATTTTTTCCACCTTTCTCTTATTTATACATATCAATTAAGATTATAAGTATTCAATTTAAATAAAACAATAAAAAACAGCGTAAAAGTGCAAATGTTTTCTATCTGCTTGATTTTTCTCATTGTAAGAGATTAATCAGGTTGTTAATTTCTCTGTTGATTTCCGGGTCTTCTTTTATTAATTTTTCTATTTTTCTTATGCTATGAAGGACAGTGGTATGGTGTTTTCCACCAAATTTTTTTCCTATTTCGGGCAAGGAACTTTCGGTCAATTCTTTCGCGAGATACATAGCGATTTGTCTGGGAAAAGCTACCCGCGGCGAGTTGTTTTTTGACTTTAATTCTGTTGGTTTTAATTTAAAGTGGCTACTGACCACTTTTTGTATTTTTTCAACAGTGATCAGATTTGCAGAAGCATCGAGCAGGCCTTTTAAGGCCTCCTTGGCCAGTTCCAGGTCAATTTTAGAGCCTTTTAAAGAAGCATAAGCGATTACTCTCCTCAAGTAACCCTCAAGTTCTCTTATGTTAGAATGAACTTTATCAGCAATGTACAGAGCCACGGGTTCGGGCAGCATCACGTCTTCAAGCTCGGCTTTTTTCTTAAGAATGGCAATTCTGGTTTCAATGTCTGGCGGCTTGAGGTCAGCAATCAGTCCCCATTCAAAACGAGAACGAAACCTGTCTTCCAGATGAGGAATATCTTTTGGCGGGCAGTCGCTGGAGATGACTATCTGTTTCTGAGAATCATAAAGATGGTTAAAGGTATGGAAAAATTCTTCTTTAGTTCTTTCCCGGCCCGAAATGTAATGGATATCGTCCATCAGTAGAACATCAACAGCCCGGTATTTCTGGCGAAACTCAATAATTTTCCCGTACTGCAGGTGGTTGATCAGGTCGTTCATAAACCTTTCCGTAGTCACGTACATGACTTTTAGCCTGGCGTTGTTGGCCATGATAAAGTGGCCGATAGCGTTCATCAAATGGGTCTTGCCCAGGCCAGCTCCACCGTAAACATAAAGCGGATTGTAAGACTTGGCCGGGTTTTTGGCCACAGCCTGAGCCGCGGCGTGAGCAAACTGGTTACACGAACCAACCACAAAATTGTCGAAAGTGTAAGTCGGGTTGAGGTTAGCGGCCTGGATTATGGATTTTTCTATTTTCCTTTCCTCTGGTGAATTACGCAGAAAGGAATTTGGCGTGTCGTCGTAGATGTACTTGATGTCAAAAACTTTGTTGAAGATTTGCTGGGAACACTCGTTAATGAGTCGGGAATAATGGAAACTTAGCCAATCTTTAAAATAGGAATTTGGCACCTTTATGTACAGAGTCTCGCCTTCTTCCCCGATGTAAGAAGTGGGCTCAAACCAGGTAGAGAAAGCATTTTCATCTACACGGCCTTTTAGTTCCGCGAGCAATTTATTCCAGATGTTAGCTTTATATTCCTGTTTCATGTCTGCCCGATAGATTTCCACAAAGTTTTCCACACCTGTGGAAAACTTCCCCATGAAAATTTCTTCTTTAAGGTGCGTCCAAAATGTTATCAATTTCTCCGGTTAATTTCAAGAAATTTTTTTAAAAAAATCTACCTGTTTGTGGCCCTTCACTTAGAGGGAAGGCTTGCTGGTGGAAATGTCTTTTTCAACCCCAGGCTTGACTTTCGGGGCATCCGGCCGGATCAGGTTTCTTTAATGGTGACATCTTTAAGCTCGGGCAGGGTTGATTTCTGGTCAGAAATATGCTATACAAATTACTTCATTAAGCTTTTGAAAATTCTTAAGAAAGAGAGACAAACAATGGCTAGAGCATGTGAAATTTGCCATAAAGGACCTATCTTTGGTCATAGCATCAGCCATTCGCACAAAGCCTCTAAAAAAAAGTGGGGCGTTAACCTGCAGAGAGTCAAAGCCAAGACTGAGAATGGGGTTAGAAAAATCTGGGTTTGTACCCGCTGCCTGCGTTCTGGTCGGGTCCAAAAAGCAGTCTGATTTTAAGCCCTTTCTACCGAATAGACTTCTTTTAGCTTGGTAATTCTTTTAATAATCTCGTTTAAGTGATTAATATCCCTGATCGTGACTTCAAGGTTTATGGAGGCGTCTCCTTCACCAGAAGTATTAACTTCAGCCTTTGTTATGTTTCCGTTAAGTTCGGCTACCGCCGTGGCTACCCGGGCCAGAACTCCGGGAGAATCCTTTGAGGTCACGGTCAACTTAGCCTTAAAACTACCTTCGTAAGATGGATCCCAGGTTACTTCCACCAGTCGCTGGTTATCGAGTATTTCTTTGCTAACCAGGTAACATCTTTGGGCGTGGACAGTCAACCCTTTTCCTGAAGTAAGATAACCTACCACTGGCTCTCCTTTGATGGGCTGGCAGCAGCGGGCGAGGGTAAACATTTGTTCTTCAGGGTTTTTTATGACCAGGCTGCCTGGCTTGGCCCGGCCGGTTAAGGAATCAACCATTTTTCTTAGAAGTCCCGAAGCCGGCGGCTGACTAAGAGGAGCACCGGCGACCAGGCGTTCAATAAGCTTTTTGTTTATGATCACTTTGCCCAGCCCGGCCATAAAAAAGAAGTCGTCGAGGTTCTGAATCCTGATTTTTAATTCCTGGGTCAGGCGGTTTTTGAGAGTTTCCTCTGAACGAAGTTCGGGAGGCAGCTGGTATTTCCTGGTTTCTTTTTCCCAGAGCCTTTTCCCCAGGGCGACAGCTTTCTGCCTGGTTTTCAGGTTGAGGTATCTCTTGATGTTCTGGCGGGCCTGGGTAGTGGTCACCCAGTTGAGCCAGCTACGGTGCGGTTCTCTTTCAGGCGAGGTGATGATTTCGACGATGTCGCCAGTATGGAGGGGAGTTTTTAAAGGCATAAGCTCGGCGTTAATACGGGCTTCTGTGGCTCTAAGCCCGATTTCGGTGTGGATTTTGAAAGCAAAATCAAGGGCGGTGGCTTCCGGCGGCAGGGTGATGACTTTTCCTTTTGGCGTAAAAGCATAAATTTCTTCTGGGATGAGGTTGATCTTAAGATTTTTGAGAAATTCTTTGGGGTTCTTCTGTTCGCTGAACAAGGCCGCAATTTCTCTGAGCCACTGCAGTCTCTGGTCTTCACTGGTTAGCCCGGTGGGCGCCCCCTCTTTGTATTTCCAGTGGGCGGCAATGCCGTTTTCGGCCAGCTCATGCATTTCTCTGGTCCTGATCTGAATTTCAAAAGTTTGTTTGTTCTCGGTGATAATTGTCGTATGCAGCGCTTGATAAAGGTTCGGTTTGGGCATGGCAATGAAATCCCGGAATCTTTGCGGCAGATGGGGCCAGCGCTGGTGGATAATGCCCAGGGCGGCATAACAGTTTTTGACCGAATCGGTGATGATGCGAAGAGCCAGAAAATCATAGACCTGGTCAAACCCCACGCCCTTTTTTTGCATCTTGCTGAAAATGCTGTAAAGCCTTTTTATCCTCGACTGGATTTCTGCAGGTATCCCGTTTTCTTTTAAGACCTGTTCCATTTCCTTCGTTAGTTTTTTGAGCTCTTTTTCGCCTTTTTTTTGTTCCGGTTCTACCAGGGCTACCATCCGGAAATATTCATCTGGCTCGACATAACGAAAAGCCAGGTCTTCGAGCTCGGCCCGGATTCGACCCATGCCAAGCCGGTTGGCAATAGGAGCATAAATTTCTAGGGTTTCCTGAGCAATCCTTTTTTGCTTTTCTTCAGGCAGGTAATGGAGGGTTTTCAGGTTGTGCCAGCGGTCAGCCAGTTTTATAAAAATGACCCGCAGGTCATCAGTCATGGCCAGGATTATTTTGCGGATGGTTTCGGCCCGCATCTCTTCCGGGGTGGCATCTTCCACGCGGGCCATCTTGGTTACCCCTTCCACCAGAGTAGCCACTTCCTTACCAAAATTTTCTCTTATTTCGTTGATGGTTACTTCAGTATCTTCCGGGACATCATGCAGCAACCCGGCCACCAGGGTGGTCAGGTCCAGGTTCATGTCAGCCAGAAGGTTGGTGACTTCCAGCGGATGACTGAGGTAAGGCTCACCCGAGCGGCGCGTTTGTCCCTTGTGAGCCCGAGCGGCAAAAATGTAGGCTTTTTGTAACTGGCGGATATCTTTTTCCGAATAATTCCCCTGGATTTTTTCTACAATATCGTCAAAACGAATCATCTTGTTCCCTGCGGATGAATAGACTCAGGCTTTGAAGGCGCCCAGCTCAACTACTTTTTTAAAAACTTCCTCAGGAGATATTTCTTTGAGACAGCGGTGGTCATAAGGACAGCTCTTGTAGGAACAGGGCGAACAGGGCGCGGGATGCTGAAAAACATAAACAGGTGGCAGGACGGGTCCGCAGATCTTGGGGTCCGTAGGTCCGTAAAGGGCGATAACCGGTCGCCCAGAAGCATTGGCCAGGTGAGTGAGCCCCCCATCGTTGCCAATAAAAACCCTGCTCAGGGCCAGGAGCCCCGGCATGTTTTCTAAAGGCCAGCGTCCGGACAAATTGTGCAACCGGCCAGTCAGGCCGGACACTATTTTTTCGCAGACGGGCTGACTCGCGGGAGAGCCGATTAAGACTACCTGCGCGGGTAAGCTGGAGAGGCGCTTTAGTAGTTCTGTTTGATGCGCAAGAGGCCAGATTCTGGACAAACCATAGCTCGAACCGGGTTTGACGACAATTAAATTCTCTCCTGGAGAAATCCCCAGGCGGCTTAAGTTCTCAGAAGCTTCTCGCCTTTGCTCTTCAGAAACAGTGAGGTTCGTTTTGGTCCCGTCAGCCTGCAGCCCGGATTTTTTCAGAAGATTTAGGTAATAGTCCATAAGATGAACGGGTGGGTCCGTGAACTTCAACCTAATCCTTCTGGTGAGCATGAAACCCCGGTTCTCCCGGTCGTATCCCCAGCGTTCAGGAATCCTGGCCAGATACACAAGCAAGGCCGAGGCAAAAGCATCATCCAGGAGAATCGCCAGGTCAAAGCGCTGTTTCGCTATTATCCGGGAAGTTGATTTCAATTTCTTGATATCTTTAACTTCGGGGAGCGGCAGTAAAGAACAGTCAGGTAAAAGCCTGCCCAGCAATCCGGCATACATCTCGTGTACCACCAGAGCTATTTCTGCGGTTGGGAAATTGTTCCTAATGGCTCTCAAGGCAGGAAAAGACAGAATAGAACTGCCAAGTTGTCTAGGCAAAATAACCAGGATTTTCATCAGTTAAATCTTAAACTGGAAGCAGCAGAAAGTCAAAAATAATCACTTGTCAGCCGAAGACCCGGCCTCTTTTTTCTCCGCAGGCGATTTGCTTTCCTGTCCATTTTTATGTCCATTCTTGCCGTTTCCCCCGGAAGGAGAATTCTTGTGGGCGTAATCCGTTATGTACCAGCCAGACCCCTTGAATTGAATGGCCGGGGAGGAAATCAGGCGGGTGAGATGGGCCCCGCATTTTGGGCAGGTTTCCAGGTTTTTATCATTAATTTTCTGCAAGATTTCAAATTGATAGTGGCATTTATCACAACGGTACTCGTATATTGGCATGGCCACTTCTCCTTGTTCGGAACATGAAACTACATTATAGCAAAAAAATCAAATAGCGGTAATAACCGGCTGGGACGAAATAGACCCTCTCTGGCTTCCTGGAAAGTACCCCCCTTTTTGTTTTGGTCAAAAGATTGGTTTATTCTGAGTCGTCCTGAAACTTGGGGATGCGAGCTTTTTCCTTCTCTTTTCCGAAATGGAAGCCCACGAGAAACATAGTAAAAATTCCGATCAGAAGAATTAGTATGTTCAGAAGCTTTCTCATATTTGCCTTCCAACTAAATTTTTCCCTAAATTTTGTCCGTTGTCAACAGAACTTAAAAAATTTTTCTTGAAAAATCTTTTTTTTGTTTTTTCTCTGTTAACATTATTAACTTTATATTTGCCACCAGGGCTTCAAAGTCTTAATATTTAGGAGGGAGGTTAACATGAACAGGCGAGTCCTGCTCGCATTTGTTCTAATCGGCCTGGTTGGCAACTTGAACCTGCTGCTGGCCCAGGGCATAAGGAAACCGGTCTGGGCTGGCCAGTTTTACGAGGCTGACCCGGCCCGGTTAAGTCGGGCTCTTGACCTGTACCTTTCTTCTGACCAGGCTGCGCCTGAAGGCAAGGAGTTGGTAGGCTTAATCTGTCCTCATGCAGGTTATGTGTATGCTGGCCGGGTAGCTGGCGAAGCTTACGCCTTAGCCAGGAACAAGAAAATTGAGACGGTGATAATCATTGGCCCATCTCACCAGTATGGGTTTGAGGGCTGTTCCATATACGGGAAAGGCGGTTTTGAGACGCCGCTCGGGGTGGCCGAAGTTGATGAGAATCTGGCCAGGGAAATTTCGCGGGCTTCAGGCTTTGGCTTCGTTCCCCAGGCTCACCAGAAGGAACATTCGGTAGAGGTCCAGGTACCATACATCCAGAAAACCTGGCCATCGGCCAGAATAGTACCTATTGTCATGGGTTATCAATCGACTGATACCATTGAGGCCCTCTCTTCAGCCCTGTACAAAGCACTTAAGGGAAAAAACGCCCTGGTGGTGGCCTCTACGGACATGTCGCATTTTTTAACGAAAGAAGAAGCTAACCAGATTGACCGGCGGACCATAGAGCTGGTCAAGAATTTACAGATAAATACCTTGGCCAGAAAAGTAGAGCGCGCAGAGAATATCATGTGCGGCGGCGGGCCGGTCTTAGCCCTGCTGAAGTATGCCCAGAAATTGGGCAGAGCTGAAGTTCAAGAAGTTAGCTACAGTGATTCAGCCGCAGCTGGCGGCCCGACCGATCGCGTCGTTGGCTATTTTTCTGCCCTGGTTATGCTGGAAGGCAAATCACGGCTGATGGAATTTAGCAGAGAAGAAAAACAGGAACTCCTGACCCTGGCCAGAAAGGCTATAGCCTATTTCCTGGACACGGGCCAGATGCTGGAAACTGGGCCCGAAAACCGTAAATTCAGGCAGCCGTCAGGAGCGTTTGTCACGCTGAAAATACAGGAGGAGCTGAGGGGATGTATCGGGTTTGTCGAGCCGGTTTTTCCGCTTTACCAGACTATTATTCAATCAGCGGTTTACGCCGCTACTCAGGACCCGCGTTTTCCACCCCTCAGAAAGAGCGAACTCAACCGGATTAAAATAGAAATTTCCGTACTTGGACCGCTGGAGCCGGTAGAGGATGTCTCAGAGATTGAGGTAGGCCGACATGGTTTGTTGATTAAACAAAAAGGCAGAAGTGGCTTGCTTCTTCCCCAGGTGGCCACAGAATTTGGCTGGGACCGGCCGACTTTCTTAGTAGAAGTTTGCCGGAAAGCCGGGTTGCCGGATAAGGCCTGGAAACAACCTGGTTCACTGTTAAAATTTGAAGCAGTGGTCTTTGCAGAATAACCGGACAGATTTGCTAAACTGGCCAACTCAACATATAATTTAACCTGGAAGGTGATAAAAATGAGCTGGACAATTTACGCCATCCTGATAATTTTTGGGCTGTTTATCGTTTTGATGATCATTAACCCGAATCTTTCCTGCTTCGGGCGTCGTATTCGTTCTCCCTTTTATCCCATGGTCAGGAAGAGAAAGATTAAATCAGCGGCCAAAGATTATAAGTTTAGGGCCGGAAGCGAAGGGCAGCCCAAGAAGGGGCCTTCACCTAGTGATGCCGAAGGGAAAAAGAAACTGGAAGACGAGTACGGGTTCAAGCTTGATTAAGGCCGGATCAACAGAGGGAACTCGGTGAGCGGGGAAAAAAGGGGGCAGAAAAGAACCAGTTTGAACTCTCATAAGATAAAGCTTCAGGCGGCTGGTTTTCTCCTGGTCTGGGTGGCGCTAACCTCCTCTTGCCACCTGGCCCCTGTTCGGGTTATTCCGAGCAGCGAGGTAAAAAGCATCAGGGCCGAAGGCTCTTTTTTTTATCGCGGAGAAGCCGGCCAGGGCCGCTCACGTTTGCTTTATTACCTGCAATCACCCGACCATATAAGACTGGAAATATTTAACCCGTTTGGTGGGCTCGCTTACATCCTCTGGTTAAACGGAGCTCAGGCCAGCCTTTATCTTCCTGGACAAAAAGTTTTCTGGGAAGGGGATGGCCGGAAACTTACGGCTGAATTTCTCGGCGGGGCCGTAACAGCCAGCGAGCTGGTCTGCCTGCTTTCAGGCAGAAAAAAGGAATTAACCAGAAGCCAGGGCTGGCATCTTTTGGGCCGGGGGCCGGAAGATTTCTATGCTGGTGAAAAAGGCGACTGGAAATTCGAGATAAAAGAATTTTTTAAAGGAGGAGAAATACCCAGAACTATTTATTTTGAAAACCCCGAACAGGTAGTGCGTCTGCGGATTTTAAAAATAAAGTTTAACCAGATGTTCAAGTCGGATGTTTTTGACCCTTCTTATTCTCCAGCCGCGATAAAATTATCTTGGGAAGAAATAACAACCATATGGAAGAAGTAACCTGTTTTTCTCCGGCTAAGATTAACCTCGGGCTTGAGATAATCGGGCGGCGGGAAGATGGCTATCATGACCTGGTCACGCTTTTTCAATCCATTGCCTTGTACGATAAAATAATTTTTAAAATCCGGGAAGACGGAAAGATTCTATTATCCGGAAATGACCCGCAAATTCCCTGGGATCAAAACAACCTGGTGTTTCGGGCGGTCGAAGTTTTAAGAAAAAGGACAGGGACAAAGCATGGGGTGGAGATTTTTGTCGAAAAAAACATTCCCCCGGGTCGCGGGCTGGGCGGGGGAAGCAGTAACGCGGCCGTGACCCTGCTTGCTTTAAACCAGCTCTGGGAAACCGGACTGGGAAGGCTGCCGTTGACTTCTGTGGCAGCGGAAATCGGGTCGGATGTCCCCTTTTTTCTGACCGGAGGTCTTTGCCTGGGGCTTGGCCGGGGGGAGCAAATCAAGTCCCTGCCAGAGCAAAGGAAATGGTGGGTGCTTCTGGTTCTGCCGGATTTTTCCGTCTCTACTGCCCTGGCTTACCAGGAATATGACCGTCTTGGGCTCTCCTTGACTTCAACAGATAAAGAAAGTAAAATTATTCAGTTTTTAGAAACTAAAGATATTTCATTAATTAGATATTTTAAAAATGATTTAGAAGCTGTAGCGTTAAGAATATATCCGCAGCTGGCCGAAATTAAACAGGAAATAAAAAGAAGCGGAGCGGAATTGTCTCTTATGAGTGGTTCAGGTTCGGCCCTGTTTGGATTATTTTTTGAAGAACCCGAAGCCCGGTCTGCGGCCGCGCGGCTGGCCGTTAGATACAGGACCCGGGTGGTGGCTACGGTTAACAATGAAGAGTACAAGCGCAAGCTGGGTACTGGGGCGTCGCCAAACTGGTAAGGCAACGGACTTTGGATCCGTCATCTGGAGGTTCGAGTCCTCCCGCCCCAGCTTTGTAAGTTAGATTTTGATTAAGGATAGTGAAATGAAAGTTTTTACGGGTACTTCAAACCCTGACCTGGCCAGGAAGGTTGCCAGCTATTTAGGAATTGAGCTTGGTCGATGTGTCCTGGAACGTTTTTCTGACGGAGAGATTCACTTTTATATTGACGAGAATGTTCGAGGTGAGGATGTCTTTGTCATTCAATCCGGTTGCTTTGACGCTAACTTTCACCTGATGGAACTATTCGTCATGCTGGATGCTTTTAAGCGCGCCTCGGCCGGCCGCATCACGGCTGTTATTCCCTATTATGCCTATGCCCGTCAGGACTGGAAAGACCGACCGCGCGTACCTATTTCCGCCAGGCTCATGGCGGACCTGCTGGAAAAAGCTGGGGCTAACCGGGTGCTGACCATGGACCTCCATTCGCCCCAGATTCAGGGTTTTTTCTCTGTTCCGGTGGATAACCTAACTTCTGCACCGGTGATGGCCAACCATATCAGAACACTGAACCTGGAAAACCTGACGGTTGTGTCCCCTGATGCCGGTGGCGTGGGAAGAGCACGCGTGTTTGCTAAGAGGTTGAATGCCATGCTGGCCATCATTGACAAGAGAAGGCCGGCACCTAACGTAGCCCAGGTTTTGCACGTTATTGGCGAGGTGAAAGATAAAGATGTCGTTCTTTTCGATGACATGGTTGACACCGCTGGAACTCTGACCCTTGGGGTAGAAGCCTTGAAGCGGGAGGGAGCCAGGCGTGTTTTTGCCGCCTGTACCCATCCGGTGCTTTCAGGAGAGGCCATTGACCGCATCAACAATTCCAACCTGGAAAAAATATTTGTTACTGATACAATTCCCTTGAAAGAGAAGGCTAAAAGTAGCCAGAAATTCCAGGTGCTTTCGGTGGCTGAGCTCTTCGGCGAAGCCATTAGACGAATAAATGAGGGTAGCTCAGTTAGCTCTCTTTTTACTTAAGGAGGAGAAAAATGACTCTGGTAATCAAAGCAGAAAAAAGGACCGAACTTGGCAAAAACGCTTCCGGTCGTCTGAGACGGCAGGGACTGGTGCCGGCCATTCTTTATGGTGAGTCAAGGGAGAGTGTGCCGTTAACATTGAAGAAAAAGGACATCAGCGAAATTCTGAAGTCCGAGACCGGAGAAAACACTATTTTTAAGGTGGCCTTTGACTCTGAAGAACGAGACGTGATGATTAAAGAAGTCCAGATAAATCCCATCTCCGATGAATTGACCCATGTGGATTTAATCCAGATCTCCATGGATAAGCCTGTTCGGGTTTCTGTGCCGGTCGAATTGGTGGGTGAGCCAGTCGGGGTCAAGACCGAAGGCGGTATCGTTGACTTCTTGCTCCGCGAGCTGGAAATTGAATGCTTGCCGCGGGAAATTCCCGAATCCATTAAAGTTGATATTAGTAATCTTCATATTCATCAGTCGGTTAAGGTTCAGAACCTGGCGGTCGCGGCTGGGGTAAAAATCCTGAATGAACCTAATACGGCCGTCGTGGTTATAAGCAGCGTGGCTGAAGAAGCGGCTCCGGTGACCACAGAGGAAGTAATTGAGGGTGCTGAGATGAAGGAACCCGAAGTTATCAAGAAAGAACGCAAGAAAGAAGAAGAGGAAGAATCCAAGGAGTGATGAGTGTGGTTGGTGGTTGGCCTGGGGAACCCCGGGACAGAATACAGTAAAACCCGTCACAATCTCGGTTTTATGGTGGTTAAGGCTCTGGCCCGGGAGCAAGGCGTTCAGATTAAAGAGAAAAAATACCGGTCCAGGGTGGCCACGGCTGAAATAGATGACCAGAAAGTCGTCCTGGCCCTGCCCCAGACCTACATGAACCTGAGCGGACAGGCCATAAAGGAATTACTAAATGGTTACAGGCTTCAGCCGGAAAGAATGGTGGTGATTTACGACGACCTGGACCTTAACTTTGGTGATGTTCGGGTCCGGCCGCAGGGTAGTGCCGGTACTCATAAAGGCATGAAGTCCATTGTCCAGGAGATACACACGACCGTCTTTCCCAGGGTCAGGGTGGGCATCGGCCCTAAAGATGAAGCCCGGGATGCCGCTGAATTTGTGCTGTCAGAGTTCTCGGCTGAAGAAATAGAGGCCTTGAAACCTGTTATTCAGAGGGCCTGCGGCGCCGTTAAGATGATCCTGGCCGGTGATCTGCAGAGGGCCATGAACGAATTTAATCGGAAGAAGAATTGATTTTTTTTTAAAATAGTTTAAAATAGGAGTTCAACTCCTTGCTCTTGCCGACAAAGGCAGGGGCTATAAAACCATAAGGAGGTTAAGATGAATCAATACGAAACAGGTTTCATTATTGCTCCCAACCTTTCTGAAGAAGAGACCACGACTCTGATTTCTCAGATGGCCGAAGTGGTGCCGGCTAAGAAGGGCCGGATGATTAAACAGGACATCTGGGGCAAAAGACGGCTGGCTTACACCATCAAGAGGTTTAACGAAGGCTTTTATGTTTTCTTTACCTATGAAGGCACACCAGCCGTTCCAGCAGAGCTCGAAAGAAAATTCAAACAAACTGATGCTATCTTGCGCTTCCTGACCATCAAAAAAGACCCCAGGGGAATGGTCAAGGGCAAGAAAAAAGAGAAAACCGTAGAGACCACGACCGCCACTGAGCCTGCGGCGGCTACTGAAGCTAAGGCCGAAACAGAGACTGCGCCAAGCGAGGAGGTAAAATAAGATGGCTAACAGAGAAGAAAGAGAAAGGCCAGAAAGAACCCAGTCCAGAAAGTTCTTTCCCCCAAAGAAAAAAGTCTGCCGTTTCTGTGAACGGAATTTGAGGGACATAGATTACAAGGCCGTGGAAATTCTGCGCAAATACGTCCCGGACCGCGGCAAGATTGCTCCCCGTCGGATAACTGGTACCTGCGCCTATCATCAGAGGAAACTGGCCAGAGCGATAAAAAGAGCTCGTCTCCTGGCCTTGTTGCCGTTTGTGGAAGACTGAGAGCAGGAGGCTACAGATGAAAGTGATCCTACTGGAAAACGTAGAAAAAGTTGGACGGAAAGGTGATATCCTGGAGGTAGCTCCTGGTTTTGCCCGGAATTATCTCATCCCGCGACGCCTGGCCATGGAAGTGACTCCCTCAAACCTCAAGATGGTGGAGATGCAGCAGAAAGCTCTGAAGAAGAAACTGGAAAAGGAACGCCTTACCTACCAGGAACTCATCAAAAAGCTAAACGAGGTTACCTTAACTTTTTACCGGCGCTCGAGCGAAAAAGATGTGATCTTTGGCTCCGTGTCTGCTTCCGACCTCCAGGAAGAACTGGCCAAACTCGGCTTTGAAGTAGACAAGAAAAAGATTGTCCTGGATGAGCCAATTAAAAGACTGGGAACCTTTTCTGTGCCCATCAAGGTCTATCATGAAGACCGGGCTGAGATAAAAGTCGTGGTGGAAAAAGAGGTTCAGACCACACCCGAACAGACAGAAGAAAAAAAGCAGTCTTGAGAACGGGCATAATTTAGGTACGTCTCTTTTAAGCAAGGGAACCAGAGGCTTGAAGCCTCTGAAGAGAGATAAAAATGGAACTTGATTTAACCGTTCTCAAAAAGACTCCGCCGCACAGTCTGGAAGCCGAAAAGACAGTGCTGGGTGGGATTCTGGTCAATAATACCTACCTGAACGTGGTTCTTTCAGCCATCAATATTGATGATTTCTACAAGGATGCCCACCGCATTATTCTGGAGAAAATGATAGCTTTGATGGATCGCGGGCAGCCGATTGATTTGCTGACCTTGAGCGAGGAGCTGAGCCGGGCCGGCCAGCTGGAAGAGATGGGCGGGGCCGCCTACCTCGCTTCTCTGATGGATGGAGTGCCCAGAAGCTTGAACATTGAATATTATGTTCAGATCATTAAAGAAAAATCTCTGCTGCGTAAATTAATATTTTCCTCCGCCAGAATTATCACCTCATCCTATGAACAGCAGGTAGAAGCTGACGAGCTGATCAGCGAAGCGCAGCAGGCCATAGTGGAAATTGCTGAAGAAAAAATCAAACCGGGCTTTGTCCCGGTGGGAGACCTGACCGCTTCAATGATGGATACCATCAGGGTGCTGGCAGAACGTCGGGAAGCAGTCACCGGCATTCCCACGGGCTTTATTGACCTGGATAACTTGACGGCCGGGTTGCATCCTTCTGAATTTATCGTTCTGGCGGCCAGGCCCTCCATGGGCAAGACGGCCCTGGCCTTGAACATTGCCCAACATGTCGGTCTGCATACTGATCATTATGCGGGTTTCTTCTCGATTGAAATGTCCAAGGAGCAGGTTGGCCTCAGGCTTCTTTGTGCAGAAGCCCAGGTGGATATTAAAAAGGCCCGGTCCGGATTTATCAGCGAAAGAGAATTTGAAAAGCTTCAGATGGCAGCTGAAACCCTGTCCCAAGCCCGGATTTACATTGACGAATCGGCCGCTCTTACGGTCATGGAGATGAAAGCCAAGTGCCGCCGGCTTAAACTGGAAGGCCACCTGGATATAGTTTTTGTTGATTACATCCAGTTGATGCGTACCGGAGGCCGGTTTGAAAACCGCAACCAGGAAATGTCTTTTATCTCACGTTCGCTGAAGGAGCTGGCCAAGGAATTGAAAATTCCGGTGGTGGGGATTTCTCAGCTTAGCCGGGCCCCAGAAAAAATGCGCAAAGAACCTCGACCCATGCTTTCTGATTTAAGAGAATCGGGTGCCATTGAACAGGATGCTGACGTGGTGATTTTCATCTACCGGCCCGATTATTATAATCCCAATGATGAAACTATCCAGGGTCTGGCCGAGGTGAATGTAGCCAAACAGAGGAATGGCCCCCTGGGTACGGTCAGACTGGTTTTCCTGCGGGAATTCGCCAAATTTGCCAACATGGAGTTTGGCTACCAGGAAGAAGGAGTTTAAAGCAAGAAAATGGCCAGACAGGTCTGGGCTGCTTTTCTGGAAGATTTTCTCTGCGAGCTCGGCCAGGTGTTTGAACTCGGCTGGCAGGCTTTAAAATCCATCTTTAAAAAACCATTTGAAAAAGCCAATTTCATCCAGCAGCTGGAGGAAGTGGGCGTGAATTCCCTTCCGGTAGTGTCACTGACGGCAGCCTTCGGCGGGCTGGTCTTCGGTCTGCAGACCTACCTGGCTTTCCACCGGTACATCGGCCCTGGTTCAGAATCTCAGGGGGGGCCAATAATTGCGGTCGGACTGTGTCGGGAACTGATTCCCATACTGGTTGGGCTGATGGTAGCCGGCCGGGTTGGCTCAGCCATGGCTGCGGAAATTGGCACTATGAGAATTACAGAACAGATTGATGCTCTGTTCAGCCTTGGTGCTCATCCGGTCCGGTACCTGGTGGTGCCCAGAGTGCTGTCCAGCCTGATCATGGTGCCGATTCTTACTCTGTACGGGGACGTAATCGCAATTTTCGGCGGTTTTGCTTACAATGTTTTCCTGATGAAGGTGAACCAGACTCTTTACGTGCAGAACACTCTAAAGTATTTTGAATTCTGGGATGTGTCGGTTGGCTTGATCAAGGCCTTAATTTTTGGCCTGGTCATTGCCGTCGTAGGCTGCTGGCAGGGTATGACGGCTGCGGGTGGGGCCGAAGGTGTGGGCCGGGCTACGACTAAATCAGTCGTGGTGGCCAGCATTGCCATTCTCATCCTGAACTTCTTCCTGAGCAAAGTGCTTCCTTCTTCGCTGAGTTGATTAAGTTTTAGAGCCAAAATGAGTGAAATAAAACTTAAACTGGTTGATGTGCATAAGTCGTTCGGCCAGAAAAGAGTATTGACCGGGGTTAACCTGGAAATTATTGAAAACGAAACCATCGTTATTATCGGTCAGAGTGGGTCCGGGAAAAGTGTGCTTCTGAAACACCTCATCGGGATTATGAAACCCGACCGGGGTCACATATATGTTGGTGGTCAGGATATTACTGGGCTGTCGGAAGAGGAAATGATGAAATTAAGCCGTAAGTTCGGCATGCTTTTTCAGGGCGCGGCTCTGTTTGATTCTTTGACCGTGTCGGAGAATGTGGCTTTTGGCCTGAGAAGACATACTGACCTTTCTGAAGAAGAAATTCAGAAAGTGGTAAAAGCCAGTTTAGAGAGAGTCGGTCTGCGCGGGGTAGAAAATTTACTGCCCTATGAACTTTCGGGCGGAATGAAAAAGAGGGTTGGCCTGGCCCGGGCCATTGCTTATAGTCCAGAGATTATTCTTTACGATGAGCCGACTACCGGCCTGGACCCAATTCGAGCTGATGCTATTAACGATTTAATCCTGCAGCTAAAAAAAGACCTCTGCGTTACTTCAGTGGTCATTACCCACGACATGAACTCCACTTATAAGATAGCCGACCGGATAGCCATGCTGTATGATGGTCGTATAATTGAGGTTGGGGCACCGGAAGAAATCAGGAATTCTCCCAATCCGGTGGTCCAGCAATTCATAAATGGCCGGGCCACGGGCCCGATAGAAGAATGGTGAGGTGTGGAAATGACCAGAAGAGAAGTCAGGGTGGGCATATTTATTTCCGGGGCTTTTATCCTCCTGGCGTTGCTGATTCTGTTTGTCGGGGATGTTCAGGAACTGTTTAAAAAACCTGGCTACCGGGTGTATGCGTTGTTTGACTCGGCTCTGGGACTGGAAAAAAACGCCTCGGTTAAAATGGCCGGCATTAAAATCGGCCTGGTCAAGGATATCACGCTTGATGGTCGCCGGGCCCGGGTGGCCATGAGTATTTATCCGAATTACCGGGTTCCGCATGGCTCGCGCGTCACCCTGGCCTCGCTCGGCATACTGGGAGAGAAGTACGTGGAGATTGTCCCGGGGAAAGAAGAGACTTTTTATGAGCCGGAAGAAATAATGGAATCTCTTCCGCCCATCAGCTTTGACCAGTTAGGGACATTGCTGCTCTCGATGGGCGAAGATGTCAAGAGGGTCAGCAACTCTATAAACAACGTAATTATCAAGGACCTGGGCCCCAGCCTTAAGAAAACCTTAGAAAACCTGCAATCACTGACCGCCGAGCTTGACAGCCTGCTCAAGGAAAATCGCGACTCCTTACACCAGACGATTCAGAATTCTGGGCAGGCCGTGAGCAACCTCAATCAGCAGGTTAACAGTGTTTCCCAGGGTTTGCAGGATACCCTGAGCGAAGTTAGGGGCCTGATTAAAGACAACCGGGGAGATGTGCGCGAAAGCCTGGAGAAGCTCAAGAACAATCTTGATAAGCTGCAGAAAACCATTGATAGCCTCAACAGTACTCTGCAAAAAATTGATAAAGGTGAGGGCACGGCTGGACGGCTGGTAAATGACCCCGGGCTTTATGAGGAAACAAAAGAAGCAGTTAACCGGGTGAAAAACATAAGCTCTTCGGTGTCAGCCTTGAGACCGATGGCCGGAATCCAGGGCTGGTACTACGGGGAGAGCGAAAAATTTAAAGGAATGTTGGCCGCGGGTTTTACCTGGAAGGGGCGGGTTCTCTTTTCGGCCGGACTCAGCAACCGGATCACAGATGATCATATCCTGTATTCAGTTCAGGGCGGCTGGAAAATTCATAATCTCTCTGTTCGGGGCGGGTTGATGGAATCAAAATTTGGGGCGGGCCTGGATTTATCATTGTTAAAGGACAGGCTTTCCTTGAGCGTGGAAGGCTTTGATTTTAACCGTTCACCAAGGCCGCAGTTCAGGTTTTACGGCCGGATTTTCCCCACCAGGAATTTTTTCCTGCTGGCCGGCCTGGATGATTTTTCCCTGGCATCTAACCGCGAATTTTTCTTTGGCCTGGGGTGGTCATGGCGCTGAGATCAGCTGCTCAGAAAGGTAAAGTTTGAGATGAAAAAAGGGACGGTCTTTGTCTGCCAGAATTGTGGCTTTCGTTCGCCAAAATGGCTTGGCCGCTGCACCATGTGTGGCGAGTACAACACCATGGTGGAAGAGCTGGAAGAGGAGGTGATCGTTACTTTATCAGGAACAGGCGGCGAGCCTGTACTTTACAGCGAGGTAAAAGAAACAGCCGGGCAGAGAATTCCAGTGGGCATTGAGCCGGTCAACAATGTCCTGGGTGGCGGGCTGGTTCTCGGTTCGGTGGTGCTCATTGGCGGTGAGCCGGGTATTGGAAAGTCCACGCTGCTGCTTCAGGTGTCAAAGGATTTAGCCGACCGTGAGCAGCCGGTGCTCTACGTTTCTGGAGAAGAATCCCTGGAGCAGATTAAGCTTCGCGGAGACCGACTGGGGCTCTCAGGAGAAAAGGTTTATCTGCTGGCGGAAACAGCCTTGGAAAGAATAGTCAGCATTGCTGACCACATGAATCCTCGGGCGCTGGTGATTGATTCTGTGCAAACCATTTTCTCTTCCAAGTTAACTTCGACCCCGGGCACCATAAGTCAGGTAAGGGAAGTAACCAATCAGGTTTTTCGTCTGGCTAAAAATAAACAGATTCCAGTTTTTCTTATAGGGCATATTACCAAGGATGGAACCCTAGCCGGGCCAAAATCACTTGAGCACATGGTGGATGTAGTGCTCCTGTTTGAAGGCGAAAGAGACCATCATCATCGGGTTCTGCGGGTGCTGAAAAACAGGTTTGGTCCGGTATCAGAGCTGGCCATTTTTGAGATGAGCCAGTCTGGTTTAAGACCGATTGACAACCCTTCGGCTTTCTTTTTGCAGGAACGGCCGAAAAATGAACCCGGCAGTGTGGTGATTTCCACCATCAAGGGAACTAGACCGCTCCTGGTGGAAATTCAGTCTCTGGTTTCCTCCACTCTTTTTTCTGGCAACCCGCGCCGTATGTCCATCGGGCTGGACCATTACCGGGTAGCCATGCTCCTGGCCCTCGTGGAAAAGAAAATTGGCTACAGTTTTGCTGGTGAGGATATTTACTTAAACGTGGCCGGTGGCTTGACGGTTGATGAACCGGCCGCGGACCTGGGGGTAGTCCTGGCGGTCATTTCCTCGGTCAAAAATGTTCCGCTTCCCAGAGAAATGGCTGTTTTCGGTGAAGTCGGGCTCAGCGGCGAAGTCCGGTCAGTAAGTCAGCCGGTAGCCAGAATCAAGGAAGCTCGCTCGCTGGGTTTTGAAACGGTGCTGATGCCAGAAGGTAACCTTTCCCAGCTGGCTGGCGAAACTCTTTCTGGCATCAAATGCCTGGGGGTAAACTCGGTCAGGAAAGCGTTGACTCAGATATTTTAATTTTTAGCTGATTCCTGTAAAATAAGCCTGAACCTGAAGGAAGGATTAATAATATGGGATTAATAATTTTCAGGTTAATTATCTTGATTTTATTAACGGTGGCAGGATATTTTTATCCACCGTTTACCCTGAGTGCTAAAAGCGGGGCCGTGGTTGGTTTTGTTCTGGCCAGCTTAATCATTTTGTTAGAAATTCGCGTGCGTAAGGCCCAGTTCAGAATCATCTGGACAGCTTCAATCGGAACACTGCTGGGCGTGGTCATTGGTTGGCTGCTGGGCTCCATCTACCATAATGTGGTCAAAACCTCATCCATGGCCAATTTTATCCGCATCTTTTTTTTAGTGGCCTTCCCCTATATTGGTTTTCTCCTGGGCATCAAGAAACCAGAATGGCTGGAACCAGCCTTTCTGGTCAATTTTTTCAAGAGCAAAAGTGAGGAACACACCTATAAGCTGCTGGACACTTCGGTCATCATTGACGGTCGTATTGCTGAAGTTTGCGATACTGGTTTTATTGAAG
>Ga0078972_1007842_pt1 | contig 23204 bp, 20 predicted proteins | sample YelNatPaOPGAMG01_FD_67568 | JGI IMG/M metagenome (GOLD analysis project Ga0078972, IMG submission 67568) | Hot spring thermophilic microbial communities from Obsidian Pool, Yellowstone National Park, USA - OP-RAMG-01 (SPADES assembly) (version 2) | ecosystem: Environmental > Aquatic > Thermal...
GGCCGTGAACAGGGGACGTTCAAACAGGCTTTCTGAGTCTGTGTGAGCTTCTGCGAACTAGAAAACCAACCACGGTTCCCGTGGAACCCCACGGGTTTACCCGTGGGAGGATGTCAGCTCACACTCGATTGCCTGTCAAGATTCCGGGCCACACCCTGCCGGGAGACGCGTGTAGCGGCAGGGATGCGGAGGACGGTACGGAAACGGGCTTGCCTTGCCGTCCCCCGCGGTCTAAAATGGGCGCAGGAGGTGTTGTTATTGAAAGTCACTGTCAACTGGAAGGACGGGATGTTGCTCCAGGCCGCCGGCGAGTCGGGTTTTCCGGTAGCCATCGACGCCGCCCCCGAATTCGGCGGCCGCAACCTGGGGGCGCGGCCCATGGAACTCATCCTCATGGGCATGGCCGGATGCACGGCGCTGGACGTGCTGTCCATCCTGGCCAAGATGCGGGTGGACCTGGAAGCTTTCGCCGTGGAGGTCGAAAGCGAGCGGGCCGGCACCGATCCCAAGGTCTTTACCTCGTCCGTCCTGACCTACCGCTTCACCATGCCCGAGCCGGCCGCGGACAAGGTCACCCGGGCCATCACCCTGTCCCTGGAGAAATACTGCAGCGCCGTGAACACCCTGAAAAAAGCCATGCCGGTAACATGGCGGTACGAGATCAACGGGTCATTGAGCGAAGCGAAACCGGTCTGAGTCAGGGGGGAAAACCATGAAATCCGGCGCCGAATACGTCGAAAGCCTTAAATCGCTGCGGCCCCGCATTTTTCTGGGAGGGCGGCAGGTGGAACTGCTGGAGGACCCCACCACGCTGACGGTGGTGCGGGCCAACGCCCGGGTTTACGACCTGGGCCTTGATCCCCGCCATGCCGGGGTCATGACGGCCGCGTCCGAAGACGGGCGGACCGTCAGCCGCTGCCTCTACCCGCCCCGCAACACCGCGGACCTGGAGAAACGGGCCGAAATGGCCGTTCTGACGTCGCAACAGCTTGGCACCTGCAATTACCGGTGCGTGGGCCAGGACGCGCTGACCGCCCTGGCCGCCACCACCTGGGAGATGGATCGCGACCTCGGTACCGATTACCATGAAAGGTTGATGCACCATCTGGCCTGCCTGCAGGAAGACGACCTGGCCGTAAGCGGCGCCCTCACCGACCCCAAGGGCGACCGTTCCCGGCGCCCCGGCCAGCAGGAAGACCCGGACGTGTACGTGCACGTGACCGAAAGGCGGCCGGACGGCATCGTGGTGCGCGGCGCCAAGGTGAGCCAGAGCGGCGCCTACGCCGCCCACGAGACCATCGTCCTTCCCACCATGGGCCTGCGTCCGGGCGAGGAACAATTCGCCGTAGCCTTCGCCGTGCCAAACGGCGCTCCGGGGATCACCTACATCGCCCAGTACACCCCCTTTACGGCGGAACGCGCCTCGGTCCCGGAGAAATACCTGGGCAATCCCCTTTACGGCCAACGGGAAACCTGCACCATGGTCTTCGACGACGTCTTTATCCCCCGCGACCACGTTTTCCTGGACGGCGAGGTCCGGTACACCGGCCGCCTGGTGGGCCGCTTCGCCAAGACCCACCGCATGAACTGCGGCGGGGCCTGCAAGGTCGGCTTCGCCGACCTGGTCATCGGCGCCGCGGCCCAAATGGCGGAATACACGGGGGTGCAGAAAGTACCCCACGTGGTGGAGAAGATCACCGACATGATCCGCATAGCCGAGACCTGCCACGCCGCCACGGTGGCCGCGGCCCTCAAAGGGCGGGAGGAACCGTCCGGCTCCGGATATTTTCTCCCCGACGACGTGTTCGGCAACGTGGCCAAACTGGCGGTGGCCGACGGTTTCTGGGAGATCATGAAGTGGGCCGGCGACATCGGGGGCGGCCTGGCCGTCACCATGCCCTCGGAACTGGAACTGGAAAACCCGGACACAGCCGATTATGTGCGCAAATTCATGAAGGCGGCCGCTCCCGCCGAGGCGAGGTTGCGGATGGCCAAGTTCCTGCAGAACTGGTGCGCCGGGCTGCACGGCGCCGGCACCTGGCACGGGGCCGGCTCCCCGCAGGCGCAGAAAATGGTGCTCTACGCCCTGACCGATCTGGAGGCCAAGAAGAAAATGGCCCGCCGCCTGGCGGGGATCGAGGAATAGCGGGTCGTTCACGAAGCGGCCGATCAAGGCACCGGGTTCCCCGGTGCCTTGATCGGCCATGGGGGAAAGCGGTGCGCGGCCGTCCTACCCGCAGCATTGGAAGCGCAAGTGCCGGGCACCGGCCCGCCCCGCCCCACAGAAGTATTTACAATCAATTAGTTTTACCCTAAAATTATTAGGGGTATTCGCCCGGGGTTTCCCCCGGCCGGTCCCTTGCGAGCGACGGGGGAAAAGGAGGGGTTTACGGTCTTGGTTGAAGTGGACGACCTGTACAGGTCTTTCGGGGACAACGTGGCGGTCAAAGGCGTATCCTTCACCATAGACACCGGCGAGATGTTCGGTCTTCTGGGACCCAACGGTGCCGGCAAGACGACCATCGTGCGCATGCTGGCCACCCTGCTGCGGCCCGAGCGGGGCCGGGCGGCGGTCTGCGGCTTCGATGTCGCGCGGCAGGCGGGCCGGGTGCGGCAGTGCATCGGCTACGTTCCGCAGGCCCTTTCGGCCGACGGATCCCTCACCGGCTACGAAAACATGCTGATCCTGGCCAAACTGGCCGGATTGCGGGGGACGCAGCGGCAAAGACGCGTCGCCGAGGTGCTGGCCCTCATGCAGCTCGAGGATTGCGCCGGCCGCCTGGTGCGCACCTACTCCGGCGGCATGGTGCGGCGTCTGGAGATCGCCCAGGCCGTGCTCCACTATCCCCGCGTGCTTTTCCTCGACGAGCCCACGGTGGGGCTCGACCCGGTAGCGCGCCGGACGGTATGGGATAAACTGGCCGAACTGTCCCGGGCCTACCGCATGGCCATCCTGATCACCACCCACTACATGGACGAGGCGGAAGCCCTGTGCTCCCGCGTGGGCATCCTCAACCGCGGCGTCATGGCCGCCGCAGGTACGCCGGCCGCCCTCAAGGAAGAAATGGGCCGCCCGGAGGCCACCCTGGACGAGGTATTCGCCCACTTTACGGGGAGTAACCTGGAGGAGGGGGGAAACTACCGTGAACTCAGGCAGGTACGCCGCACCAGCCGCCGTCTCGGCTGAACCGCTGGTCCGCTCCGCCTGGCAGGCCCTGGCCAGTGTCCTGGTCATCGCCGAAATGGAGGTGCGCAAGCTGCGCCACGACCCGACCGAGCTTTTGACGCGGGCCGTACAGCCCGTGCTGTGGCTTTTGATCTTCGGGCAGGTCTTTTCCCGGGTACGGGCGTTCAACACCGGCGGCGTCCCCTACCAGGCTTTCATGACCCCGGGCATCCTTTCCCAGTCGGTCATGTTTATCGCCATCTTCTTCGGCATTGCCATCATTTGGGAAAGGGACGTGGGCATCCTGCAGAAATTCCTGGCCCTGCCCGTGCCGCGGGTAGCCCTGGTCCTGGGCAAGGCCTTCGCCGCGGGGGTGCGGGCGCTGACCCAGGCCGTGATCGTCCTGGCTCTGGCCGCGGTCATCGGGGTACCGTTACGCTGGTACCTGCCCGACCTTTTGGCGGCGGCCGGCGTGGCCGTCCTCGGGGCCATGTTTTTCGCCAACCTGTCCATGATTATCGCCGCCCTGGTCAAGACCCGCGAGCGCTTCATGGGTATCGGCCAGGTTATCACCATGCCGCTGTTTTTCGCCTCCAACGCCCTTTACCCCGTCTCCGTGATGCCGCCCTGGCTGCAGGTCGTCAGCCTGGCCAACCCCTTGAGCTACATGGTCGATTTTCTGCGCGGCGCCCTGGTTACGGGACAGCTGGGGCACGGACCCCTGGACGCGGCGGTTCTGACAGTGGCCTGCGCCGCGGCCACCGCGGTCGCTCACTACCTCTATCCGCGGGTGATTATCTGAAATGGACGAAACCGGAATCCGCCTGCCCCGGGCCGTCAGCGCCCTGGGGCACCCCAACTTCCGCCTCTTCTGGCTCGGCCAGGCGGTATCGCTGGTCGGAACGTGGATGCAGAGCACCGCCCAGGGCTGGCTGGTGCTCCTTTTGACCAACTCCCCCTTCCTACTGGGGCTGGTCACGGCCATCCAGTTCCTGCCCCTGGTCCTTTTTTCCCTGCCGGCCGGGGAAATTGCCGACCGGCTGCCCAAGAAGAGGCTTCTCTACCTGACCCAGAGCACCATGATGGTGCTGGCCCTGATCCTGGGGGTGCTGACGATGACCGGGACCGTCCGCTACTGGCACGTCCTGGTCCTGGCCGGGCTCCTCGGGGTGGCCAACGCCTTCGACAACCCCACCCGCCAGTCCTTCATCGTCGAGTTGGTGGGCAGGAAGGACCTGACCAACGCCATCGTCCTCAATTCCACCGCCGTGCAGGCGGCCCGTCTGGTGGGGCCGGCCGCCGCCGGGTTGGTCATAGGCCGGGTGGGTATGTCCTGGGCCTTTATCGCCAACGGCGTCAGCTTCCTGGCCGTTCTTTTCGGCCTGCTCCTGATCCGGGTGGCCCCGGTCCGCCCGGAGAATCCCGGCCGCGGTGAAACCTGGTCCCGGATTGTGGAAGGGCTGCGGGGTATCCGGCAGTCGCCGCCCATGCTGAGCACTCTGCTCCTGATGGGACTGGTGAGCACGCTGGCCATCAACTTTACCGTGCTGGTACCGGTGCTGGCCAAAAACAACCTCGGCCTGGGCGCCGAAGGTTACGGTTTCCTCATGTCGGCCATGGGCGTGGGGGCCCTGGCCGGCGCCGTAATCATGGCCCTGTTGAGCCATCTGGGTCCCAGGCGGATCCTGCTTTACGGCGGATCGGCCGGACTGTGCTTTTTCCAGCTTCTATTGGCCTTTACGGGTAACTACCATCTGGCCATGCTCCTGCTCGGACTGACCGGCTGGATGTCGATCACCTTCATCACGTCCACCAACACCCGGGTGCAAATGGAAACACCCAACCACTTGCGGGGGCGGGTGATGAGCGTCTACTCCCTCATGTTCCTGGGGGTCAACCTACCTTCGGCCCTTTTGGCCGGCTTTCTGGCCCATCTTTGGGGAGCGCCGGCGGCCTTCCTCATCGCCGGGGTAACCGGCCTGGCCGCCACGGCCGGCGTGCTGGCCTGGGAACGGAAGGCCGGGCGCCGGCCCAGCGGCGCCACGGCCCCGTGATATGTCGGGAGGAAAACCCGCTAGTTACCGAGGAACAACTCGCTTATCCAGACGATGCCGTTGGCACTGCGCACCACGCCCAGGCCGATCTGGGTTTCCCGGGGATCGAGCAGGTTGGCCCGGTGGGGCGCGCTGTTGAACAAGGCCGTGTTGTCCACGGTCACGCTGGGTCCTTCACAGATGTTTTCCGCGCCGAACGGGTTGGCGTAGATACCGGCGGCTTCCTCCATCTGGGGCGGGGTGCCGTAATCGGGCAGGTAATGGGTCAGTTCCTGGTGGACGGCCATGTCTTCGGCCCGCCACCGGGCCAGGTCGGACAGTTTCAGGTTGACGGTGAAGGCGGGCAGGTGGTTGGCCACCCGTTGCTGGTTGATCAGTCCCAGGAGTTGCTCCTCGGCGGGCAGGAGGGTGTAGCTGGAATTGAAGGCGGCCACGATGGCGGAGACGCTCGGGAGCGAGGCCGGTGCCCAAGCGCCGCCGCTCGAAGAGGAACCGCTGCCGGTACCGGACGTGGTGCCGCCCGGCGAACCCTGGCTCGCTCCGGGGCCGGAGGATGTCGTCGTCAACGGGGAGTACGTGATCACCGTTTGGGTCGTGCCGTATTGGGCGATATACGATTGGGCCGCCTGGGTCAGGGAATCCGCGCCGGAGGGAACGGCCGCGGCAAGGAAAAACACCAGTGCCGACGAGAGAACCAAGCCTGCTTTCCAGTACTTCACGCGCTTAGCCATGAACTACCTCCTTTACTGAAGTATAGTCATGATACACCGGGAATGGAAAAGCAGGCAACCGGCGGATTTTCGAACCATGGTCCGTGGGGACAAGATAGCTGGCAGCTCCGGAAGTATGTTTCTTTTTGTTCATAATTCAGCCATAATGGGTAGATCTGTCAATACCTCCTCTCGTTTCGGAGCGATCTGCCTGCCGGGGCAAAGGGCAATCCATCTGTATGTTGGGCGCTATAGCCAGATCATGCCATTTGAATTGGCAAAGGAGGAGAACATTGACGCTTAATAAAATAAACCCCAATAAAAGGGTGCTCAAAACGCTCGTTTTCACGCTCAGCCATACGGTGAACGATACATATCCCAACCTCTATCCGGTGCTCCTCCCGGCCTTGATGTCCCAACTCGCCTTCAACACGGCCGCCGCGGGCCTCATCAGTACCGTCTCCGCCCTGTCCGCCCAACTCCTGCAGCCGGTGATGGGCTATTGGGCCGACCTCGCCGGCGGGAAAAAGTTCGTGGTCGGCGGCTTGGCCCTGGGCAGCGTCCTGTCCGCCCTGGCTTTCGGCTGGGCCCCTTCTTACGCTCTGTTGCTGGTTTTTCTACTCGCCGGGGGCCTGGGCAACGCCGCCTTCCATCCCCATGCCGCCGCCCTGGTCGGTGAAATAACCGGGAAGCGCAAGGGGCTGGGGATGAGCCTGTTCATGATAGGCGGCAACTTCGGCCGGGCCGTCGCCCCTATCCTGGCCAGCACCGCCTTTGTCTTGGGCGGCCGCCGGGGGCTTTCCTACGTGGCCCTTCCCGGTCTGGTGATGGCTTTGGTCATGTTTTGGACCATGTCTCCCGCCCCGGCGCCCCGGCCTCGCCAGGGCCGCATCTTCACGCCGGAATTCGTCCGGGGGTTGCGTGCGTCCACGAGCCTCCTGGCGGTGGTAGCCTTGCGGAACATGACTTCCCTGGCCACCCTGACCCTGGTGCCCATCTGGTGGCACTCCCTGGGATATCCCCTTGCCGATACCGCCACTTTGCTGTCGCTCCTGTTCGTGGCCGGAAGCGTGGGTAATGTCCTCGGCGGAGCCCTTTCCGACGTTGTCGGCCCCAAACCGGTGCTCGTCGCCTCCGCGCTGTTCTCCAGCCTGTGGCTGCTGTTGTTTCTCCGGGAACGCAGCCTGGCGCTGTCCTTTGTCCTTATCGCCCTCTTGGGAGCGTCGCTTTACGCGACCGCTTCCGTGGTCATGGTCTTCGGCCAGGCTCTTTTTGCGGCCAACAAAGGTATGGCCTCCGGGCTCACCCTGGGGTTGGGCAACACCCTGGGATCTTTCGGAGTGGCTTTGATCGGCCTGGTCGCCGACCGGTATACGCCCACCACCGGCCTGCATGTCACGGCCTTTACCGTGCTGCTCAGCATTCCCTTCGTCCTCGCTCTCAAGACCGGGCCCCGGGCGGGTGGAGGCGAGGCTGTTTCGTCCCCGGAACGGGCATGACGAGGCCGGCCCGGTAGGGGCCGGCCTCGTATCTTTTCGACCTTGCGCTTCAGACGGTTTTCCCGGCATCTTCCGTGAACTGCCGTCGCAGTTCACGCTTCAGGATCTTGCCCGTCGGGCTCTTGGGCAACTCGTCGACCACGATGTATTCCTTCGGTACCTTGAAGCCGGCCAGGGACGATTTCAAAAAGGCGTCCATGTCCGGCCGGGAGAGCGACTCGCCGGCCTTCAGCTTGAGAACGGCGGTCACCCTCTCGCCCCACTTCTGGTCGGGCAGGCCGATGACGGCGCATTCCTCCACCTCGGGGCGGGTGTAGAGCACCTCCTCCACCTCCCGCGGGTACACGTTTTCCCCGCCGGTGATGACCAGGTCCTTGAGGCGGTCGACGATGTACAGGTAACGGTCGGCGTCGAAGAGGCCGATGTCCCCCGTGCGCAGCCATCCGCCTTCCCAGAAGGCTTCGGCGGTGGCCTGGGGATTGTTCAGGTAGCCGTTCATGACGTTGGGTCCCCGGACGCAGATCTCGCCCTTTTCCCCGTCGGGCAACACGCTGCCGGACAAGTCCCGGATCTGGACCTCCACCTGGTGCATGACCTGCCCCACCGATCCCACCCGGTGCCGGTGGTAGTGGTTGTAGGTGAGCGGCATGGCCTCGGTCATGCCCAGGGATTCGGCGATGGTGATCCCGGTGCGCTCCTTCCACTGTCTGACGATTTCCATGGGCATGCTGGCCGCGGCCGAGAAGGAGTAGCGCAGTTTGCCCAATTTCTTCTCCAGGTCGGGAAGGCCCAGGAGCCGGACGTACACGGTAGGGACGGCAAAGAACTTGGTTATCCGCCCCGCCGCCATAAGCTCCACGACCCGGTCCAGATCGAAGGACGGCAACAGTTCCAGACAGCCGCCGGCCAGGATGGTGGAATTCATGATGTGGATCTGGCCGAAGACGTGGTTGAAGGGCAGGTAGCAGATGGCCCGGTCCATCTCGTTGGAACGCTCGTAATAGGCCACTACCCAGGCGGAAAAGGCGATGCCCTGGTGGCTCAGCATGACGCCCTTGGGAACGCCCGTGGTGCCGCCCGTGTAAAGGATGGCCGCCGTGTCCAGGCGGTTGCGGTCCAGGGCCCGGAAGGAATCGGCCCCTCCGGCCAGCAGGTCCTTCATTTCCAGGTCGCCGCCCGGGGCGACGACCTTCTCCAGCCCCACGGAATCACGCAGTTTTTGCAGCGTGTCCACCTTTCCCGCGTCGGCGAAGATCACGCGGGGCCGGGCGTGACCCAACAAAAGGGCCAGTTCGTTGGGGGCCAGCGCAAAGGAGAGGGTGACCGCCACGGCGCCCGCCTTGAGCACTCCGAAGTAAAAAGCGATCCAGTCCCCCGAGTTGGGGGCGCAAAGACCGACGTGGTCGCCGGGGCGGATGCCCATGGCGATGAGCGAGGTGGCGACGCGGTTGGCCCGCCGGTTCAATTCCCCGTACGTCACTTCCCCGTCGGGGTCCACCACCGCCGGACGGTCGGGAAACACGAAGACGGATCTTTCCAGGTTCTCGGCCAGGTTCACGATAAACCTCCTCAAGATGAAGATTTGAACTGTTTTCCTACCGGTGCACCCAGTACCACAAATACAGGTAGGCAAAGGTCTCCAGCTTATCCCATTCGCTCCTGATCAGCCTCTCGTCGCCGGCAATGCTCCCCATTTCCCGGGCCTTGACCTCCCAGGGCAGACACACCCCCGGCGGAACCGCCGGTCCATCCTCCTGCGCCGGCGGGGGCGAGGGGTCCTCCTCCCGTACCGGTGGCCGGGGGGGGCCTAGGGAAATGGACCGGGCCGTCTCGATCAGGGCGGCCACGTTCTCGGCCCTGACGTCGGTTTGCATCACCCCGCCGGTGTCGATGATGAAGCCGCCGTCGCCGGCGTACGTTTCGATGAGGCGCCGGCAGTATTCGCGCACCTCGTCCGGCGTGCCGTAGGCCATGAGGGTGTTGGGCACGTTGCCGGACAGGCAGAAGCGGCCGCCGAGGATCTCTTTGGCCTTTCGCATGTCCGTCTGGTCGACGTGGAAGACGATCGAGCGTGGGGGTAACTCGGCAATGGACTCCAGATACGGGGTCCAGTTGCCCTCGGCGTAGAAAAGCGTCCGCTTGCCCCGGGCCCACAAGTCTTCGATGACCCTTTTGAGACTCGGCCAGTAAAACTTTTGCCAGTATTCGGGGTTGAGAAAGGGAAAACTGCCGCGGTGCAGGGGCATGAAAGCGGGCAGCAGGGTGTTGCCGGCGCTGGTGGCCATGGTGAAAAACACGTTGTGGGGCACGATCACTTCCAGGGCCGCCAGCACTTTTCCGGGGCGCCGGCGCAGGTCGGTCATGATCCCTTTCAGGCCCCGCAGGGTATCGGCCAGGGTATCGAAGGGGGCCTTGGCGAACCCGGATATGCTGGGGGGCACGCCGTAGGTCGCGGCCCATTCCGCCTTGGCCCGCGGCATCCGGGCGTTGGCGGTGAGAAAGGCTCCCGCGCCCTTGACCAGGGCCACGCCGGCCCGGTAGGAACCCCGGTCGGACATCTCGCTGTGGATGCGCGGCAGATAGACCTCGTATATCCACCTGGTCGGGTCGGCGGTGAAAGCCTCATAGTCTTCCGCCAGCATGTACTCGTCCTCGAGGTACTGGAACTGGCGGTCGGGGGCCAGATCCCGGCCGGCGAACTTCAGGTACCGGGCGCCGACGGCATCGTGGAGGGAAGCCCACCAAAGGCTCGGCGCCCCGGAGATGCAGTCCACGTCGAAATCGGCCAGCACCTTCCCGACGGCCGCGACATTCTTCTCGAGGTCGTAATAGATTTCCTGAAGGGTGAATCCGGCATACCTGGCCATAAACTCGCTCAACTGCAAGCGGATCGGCACCTTGTCGGGCCGGCCCAGGTCCATGGCGCAAACATACCGGTCCAGTTTTTCCCGATAAACGTTTTCCTTTTCCTGGCTCATGTCCCATTCCCCGCCTTCATATCCGCCCAGCCTGTCGACCGGCCGGGGGGCCGTTTTTTACCCCAAAACCGCCGGTCGGTGGTCGGGGGCCTTTTTCCCTTCTCCAGCAGCCCGACACACCCCGATCCGACCCCCGGCTGGGTGCCCGTGGTTCAGGTACCTTGGTTGATTGCACCCGCGAATCAGCACCGGTGCCGTCGTCCCCCGGGGGGGGGAAGACGGCACCGGTACGCAACCGATCAAGGACAGCTTTCGGACTACGCCCTGTTCTCCTTGACCAGGGCCAGGGCTACGAAGGAGATGAGGTAGCCGATCACGATCACCCACATCCCGCCGGGAATCTTCAAGGCGTCGAACACGGCGCCCATGATCAGAGGTATGGCGAAAACGCCAAGGTTGGTGGCCACCGTCCATACGCCGGCCGCTACCCCGTGGTTGCGGCCGGTGACGCCGGGCAGGGTGGTCTGGATGGCCACGCCCAGGGCCCAGGGCGCCTCGAAGAAGAACCCGAAGATCAGGGCGAAGACGATCAGGCCGCTGATGGTCCAGGAGTGGACGAAGATATATACCAGCCAGGCCACCAGGGCAATGGCGGTGTAGAGGAGGCCGGCGCCTTTCTTGCCCAGTTTGCCGGCCAAAGGCGGCAGCACGGCCAGGCCCACGCCCATGGCGATGGGATAGAGGCCGGCCACCAATCCGGCCATCGGTGGTGACATCTTGTAGAGGACCACCATGGTCAGGGGCAGGAAGCCCATCACGTACACGGTGGTGCCGGCGTTGAAGATGGCCAGGAACGGGTTGATCCAAGCCGAAGGCGTGCTCATGACGTTCTTGAACTCGGCGGCGAAGGAGAGTTGCTCCACCGCGCCCGGCGCGGCCTTGTCGCGGGCGAACAGCCACCAGAGCACGGCCACGACCAGCATGAGGATGCTCCACACCCAGAAAGCGCTCGCCACCTTCTCCGGCGTCCAGGGCGGGGCGCCGACCAGGTTGGCGGTTATGATGATGCCCAGGCCGCCGCCGATGAAGTACGATGCGGCTCCAATCCCAATGAAAGTGTGGCCTTGCTCGTGACCGAACCACGACAGCATCGTGGGGGGCAGACAGGCCGTCAGAATGGCCAGGCCGTATCCGGCGATGGTGGTGAGGACGGCCTGGGTGACGAAGGAACTGATGAAGAGCGGGCGCAGTCCGAAGCCGAGCACGGCCAAAAGGGCGCCGAAACTAAGCATCTTGCGGACCCCGACCGTGTCCACCCAGCGGCCGGTGCTGATGCCGAGAAAAATAGCCACCAGGCCGGGAAGGGACAGAAGCAGGTTGGAAGTAGCCGCGCCGATCTTGAAAACCTCGCCCCAGTACCCTTCCAGCAGAGGGGCCTGGGCGAACCAGGAGGTCCAGATACCGAGGGACATCAAGCAGTATAAGACCAGCATTACCCAACGATAGCCGTCCGATTGGGTTGTTTCGTGATTGGACACTTTAACGCCTCCTTATAGACCGGGTGTTTTGGACCGGGAAGCCTAACCGAATGTTCCGCCCGCCAAAGAAATCCCGCTTTCACCCCCTCGTCACGTATTACCGGAACTTCGAAAACAATTACACCTGGGGCGGGGTATTCCTTCCGGGGCCGCAACCGCTGACTGTCGTAAGACAAGGAACCCCGCCCATGAGTTGTCCGAGTTCTTTGATAAAAATTATATTTTATAAAGCATATGCTACAATCGCTATAAAGAGTGGAAAAGGGATTAGCCGTTTCGGGGGGGAGAATGGCCCCGACTTCGGCGAACGGACGTCCGGGGTACCTGAACGGGCGTATGCGGGGGTGAACGACTGGCGAACGGAAAACGGGGGCGAAGGGACGATTTCCGCGGGCCGTCGATCGTCCTTGCGTCACCGCCGGGAGCCGGATGCCCTGGCGAGAAAGGGGACAGCCCGCCGCATCCACCTGTCGCCGGTCAGTCCGTTTTGGACGAGGGATCACCGGCAGGGCCGGGAAACCCAGGGTCGTGGACGGGTCCGTATCCGGCGTGACGGCCGGCCGTCGGGGGCACCTTGGCCGCCCGAGAACCAAACGGGGCCGTGGATGTGCGAAACGGTTCCGGGAGCGGCCCCGCCGGGTCGCGGGTCAGGGGAGCAGACGGTTTTTCTCCACATCCACCAGCCCCCGGTCGGTCAGTTTCAGGCGGGGAATCACCGGCAGGGCCAGGAAACTCAGGGTCATGAACGGGTCCGTCTCCGGCGGGACGCCGAGAGCCACGGCCTGCCGCCGCAACGCGGCCAGTTGCGCCGCCACCGCCGGAAGGCTTTCCGTGCTCATCAGACCGGCCACGGGAAGGGGCAGGACCCCCAGGACCGCCCCGTCTCTTACCGCGGCCAGGCCGCCGTCGCAGGCGGCCAGGGTGCGCACCGCCAAATCCATGTCCGCGTCGTCGACACCGGCCACCACCAGGTTGTGGGCGTCGTGCGCCACCGTGGAAGCGAGAGCCCCGCGACGCAGGCCCAGGCCGGCGACGAAGCCCACCCCCACCCGTCCGGTGGCCCGGTGCCGTTCGCAAACGGCCAGCTTGGCGATGTCCCGCCCGGGGTCGGCCATCGAAAAGCCTTCCCCGTCCACGGGCAGGTCGACGGAAAGCCAGTCGGTCCACAGTTGGCCCCGGCGCACGCCGATGACGTCGACCGTCCGGCCGCCGGAGGCCCGCAGTTTGTCCCGGCTCCAGTCGCCCAGGCGCACCGTGCCGGCCAGGGCGCGGCTCATCCGTGCCGTACCGGCGTCGACGACGGCCGGCTCCCCGCCCCTAGTGACCGGTTGACCGCGGTGGTAGACAGCTTCGATGACAAAGTCGCGGAGATCGGATACCAGCAAGAAGTCGGCCTGGTAGCCGGGGGCGACGGCCCCCAGCCCCGACAAGCCATAGGTGCGGGCCGCGTTGAGCGTGGCCATCTGGATGACGCGCAAAGGCGGCTGACCGGCGGCCAGGGCCAGACGGACCAGGTGGTCGACGCTCCCCTCCCGGAGCAGGTCGTCCGGATGACGGTCGTCGGTGGCCAGCAGGCAGTGGCGGGCGTTGAACTCGTTGACCGCCGGCAGGAGGTCCGACAGGTTTTTGGCCGCACTCCCCTCGCGCAGCAGCACCCGCATGCCCCGCGCCAGCCGCTCCCGGGCCTCGGACGCCGACACGCACTCGTGATCGGTGTGGATACCGGCCAGAACGTAAGCGTTGAGATCCTGGGGCGCAACGCCGGGGGCGTGACCGTCCCGCACCGCCAGGGGCAGGGCCAGCTTGGCCGCCATGTCGGCATCGCCGCCCAGGACGGCCGGGACGTTCATGACCTCGCCCAGAGCTACCACCCGCGGATGGCTGGTGAAAGCCGCCAGATCCGCGGCCGAGAGAGCCGCCCCGGGGCTTTCCCAGGGGCTGGAGGGTACACAGGAGGGAAGGGCCACGAAACAGTTACCCGGCCCGCCCGCCGTGGCGCGGAGGATGTAGCGGATGCCCTCCGCTCCCGCGACGTTGGCGATCTCGTGGGGATCCACCACGGCCGTGGTCACCCCGTGGGCCAGAAGCACCGACCAGAAGGCCGGCGGCGTGACCAGGGAACTCTCGATATGTACGTGGGCGTCGATCAGGCCCGGCACCACGTAGGCGCCGGCGCAATCCACCGTTTCCGCTCCCGTGAAACGCCCGATACCCACAAAGCGTCCGGCCGCGATACCGATGTCGACGTCATCAAGGATCTCCCCGGAGAGCACGTTGACCAGGCGCCCTCCCCTCAGCACCAGGTCCACCGGGACCAGGCCGCGCGCCCCCGCGAGGTATTTCAGCCACAGGTCCCGCTCTTCGTCCGCCATAGCAGTCCTCCCTTCCCATCCGCCCCCCGCTCAGCGCCCGGACGCGAAATGCAGGAGGGCTTCCAGCACACCGCCCCCCACCGCCCGGGCCTTGTCGCTGATCGCAAAGCAATAGTCGCGCACGCCCCGCGGGTCGACGTCGCCGATCTTCAAGCCTTCGGTCACCGCCAGACCCCCGTGCAAAAGGCCCCGCACCACGCCGTCGATGGCCGTCGCCACCGGAGCGTCTCCCACCCGGCCGACCACCTGGCCGGCGGTGACGGGGTCGCCGATGGCCACCAGGGGGCTGAACACACCCGCGCCCGGGGCCCGCAGGACCCGCTGGTGCGTGTGGCCAGCCACCGCCTCCGGCTCGCCGGTGTTGGGGGCGGCGGCACCCTCGGTGATCACCCGCCCCAGATGGTGCCCGCGCTTGGTTTCCACCACCGCGTGGGCATCGCGTCCGGCCGTGTAACCCGGCCCCAGGGCGATGACCAACGGGGCGTCGTGTTGGGTGATGCCGGTATTATGCTTGGCCAGGGTGGCCTCGATCAACACGCGGGGAGCCCACTGCCGCAGGGTCGCGCTCTCCGGATCCACGATCACCGGCACCAGGCCGCGGTCGCGCAGGGCCAGCGCTTCGCCCAGGCCGGCGGCGCGCACGGCGGTGACCCCCTCCACCTCGATTTGACCGGCGTACACCGCTTCGGAGAAGGACACCATCCGGCGTACGGTCAACGGCATCGGCAGTTCGGTCATCAGGGGCCGGAACCCGGCCCGGTGCAGGCGATGGGCCACGCCGGTGGCCACGTCACCGGCTCCCTTGATCAAAATGGATTCGTCAAAGCCGAGCATTTTACCTTCCTCCCTTGCCAAAAGCGCAGTTAGGATACCGGCATTCCGGGCAGGTACGGCACAGGCCGCCGTGGCCCATCCGGTTGATGTCGGACCGGGTGAGGCGCTCTCCGGTCAAAAGGCGCGGCAGCACCAGGTCGAAGATGGTGGTGCGGAAGTACATGGCGCAGGCCGGCACCCCCAGCACGGGGACATCGTCCAGGTAGGCCAGGAGGAACATGGCGCCCGGCAGCACGGGGGCCCCGTATTTCTCGACGGCGGCCCCGGAGAGCCTGATGCCCTGGGGGGTGACGTCGTCCGGATCCACCGACATGCCGCCGGTGACGATGATCAGCCCGGCGCCGCCGGCGACCGTCTCCCGGATGGCGTCGGCAATCCTTTGCGCGTCGTCCCCGGTCATGACCGTCCGCGTCAGGCGGCAGCCATAGGAAGCGGCCTTTTCGGCCATCACCGGCCCGAACTGGTCCGGAATCCGCCCGAGGAGAATCTCGCTCCCGGTCACGATGAGACCCATGTCCGTCCCGCGGTAGGGAAGCACGCTCACCACTCCGCTCCCCGCGGCCCGTTCGGCCGCCGCGAGGACTTCCTCCCGTACCACCAGGGGAATCACCTTGGTGCCGGCCACCATGTCGCCCTCGCGCACCGGGGTATTGCCGGGCAGGGTGGCCAGAACGACCTCGGGCAGGTCGTTCACGGCTTCCAGGGCCGCCACGTTCACTTTCAACAGTCCGTCACAGGCGGCCAGCAGGTTGACGCGGCTCTCCTTCGGGGCCGTGCTGACGACGCCCGTCCCGGCCGCGGCCTGTCCCAGGCGCGCCCCGGCCTCGTCCTCGTGCACCTCGCCGGGTTCCAGTTCCAACACGAAGATGTGTTCCTTGCCCATTTCCCGCAACAGGAAAACGTCCCGGGGACGGATGACGTGGCCCTTGCGAAAGGCCGGCCCCTTGAACTCACCCCGCACGATCCTGGTGAGGTCGTGGGCCAGGACCATACCCACGGCGTCCTCGACGGGCACGGTACGGCTGTGCATACTCACCGCTCCCCTATTCCCCGGGGAACGGTCCTGCCGGTTGCCGTTTCCCCGGAAAGTTGCAAATTTCCCTATCAATGTTCGCCAGGGAACAGCGTTATCCTGCCGAAGAGATACCGCCGGCTATCAAAACTTTCCGGCCCGTTCCCCCTTCATCCCGGCCGGGCGCAAGCCCCGTCCCCGATGGCGGCGACCCGCGAAGCAACGGCCACCCCGGAGAACATCATCCCCCGCGCGGAAGCGAAGATTGCGCCGGCCTCTTCATCCCGAACGCCCAATACTTGTAGCCCAGGTACCGGATGACCCAGGGGAAGGCGGTCACCGCGATCTTGGCCAGGTAGACGCTGACACCGCCGGAGGCGGACAGCGCCCGCAGTCCGGCCACGGAAAGGGCCAGGGACAGGCCGTTGACGGCCAGGAAGCGGAGCAAACTGTCACCGGTTTCGCGCCCGGAATTCCCAAAGGTCCAGGCCCGGTTCATCAGGAAACTGTTGATCACCCCCATGGTATAGGAAGCGGCCTGGGCGATCAGGTAATTCACTCCGATGCGCACCAGGAAGAGGAAGAACAGATAGTCAAGCCCGGTGTTGACCAAGCCCACCACGCCGAACCGCCACAGCGGCCGGTATCCGGCATCCGGGGACGAAAAGGCTTTTTTGGCCGCCGGTAGTGCGCCCACGGTGAAACCCCACCTTCTCCCTGATGATATACGACGGACGGGCTTTGGCCTCGTCGGCGATCCGGGCGATGTATTCACCCATGACGCCGAGCGCGACGAGGGTGATCCCGTCGCCCAGAGCACCGAGACCGGCAAGCGGCAGCCAGGGCCCGGGGGACCGCCCGGTCAGCAACTCCCCCGCCGTTCCCAGGAGAAGACCCCCTCCCGCCAGGAGGAAGACCGCGCCCGCCCAGGTCGCCAGTTTCAAGGGCTTGTACGACATGGCGGTAATTCCGTCCAACGCCAGGCGGATCATCTTGCGCAAGGGGTACTTGGTTTCGCCGGCCAGTCGCCCCTCCCGCACGTACGGTACCCCGGTCTGCCGGAAGCCGATCCAGGCCGTCAGCCCGCGTACGTAGCGGTTGTGTTCCGGAAGCCGCTGCAGGGCGTCGAGCGCTTTGCGGTCCAAAAGGCGGAAGTCCCCGGTAGCCAAGGGAACGTGCACGTCGGCCAAAGCGGACAACAGTCTGTAGAACAGCGCCGCCGTCGCTTTCTTGAACAGGGTTTCCTCCCGCCGGGCCATCCGGCGGCCGTAAACCACCTCGTAGCCCTCCCGCCACTTCTGGATCATCCGCGGGATCACTTCGGGCGGGTCCTGGAGGTCGGCGTCGATCACCACCACCGCCCGGCCGGCGGCATGCTCCATCCCGGCGGTTATGGCGGCCTGGTGTCCGAAGTTGCGGGAAAAGGAGACCAGTTTCGTGCACGCGTCGCGGCGGCACAGTTCCCGCGCGATGGCCGGGGTTTGGTCCCGGCTGCCGTCGTCGACGAACACAATCTCGTAGGGCTCCCCGACGGCGTCCATGACTGCCTTGAGCCGGCGGTGGGTCTCCCTGACGACCTGCTCTTCGTTGTACAACGGAACGACTACCGACAACGTCACCGTCATCTCGACCCCCGCCTTTCTAGCTCAACGACGTCTGGCCCGTGCCCAGGTCGTAGAGTTGCATGCCACCCGGACGGGTCCCGGGCCCGGCGGACGAACCGCCGGCCCAATCCTGCGCCGGTACCAGGGTGCCGTGCTCCTTCACCCAGTCGGTGACCGACGATCCGCCCTGGAACCCGGCGAAGCCGCCCACCATGAAGTAACGCACCTGGCCCGAAGCCACCATTTGCTGCAGGCGCTCCACGGTGAGGATGGGATCGCGGCCCATGAAGCCCCCGACGGCCATCACGGCCTTGCCGGTCTGCAGGATGATCGGCGCCGCGGTCATGGCGTTGGGCACGGCCACCAGGTACTTCTCGTCGGGATCGTTCCTGAGCAGGAAAGCGATCATGGCCGAAGTGTCGGCGTTGCCAAAACCGCCGAACCCGCCGTCCCGCAACCGGTTGGTGCCCGCCAACTCGGGGCCGGCCATCGGCATGCTCGGGTTTGACCCGTACATGATCGGGGTGGCGGCCCAGGCGGCGGGAGCGACCAGGAGCGCCGCCAGTCCCCCCGCCGTGGCCCAGCGGGCGATCAAGCCGCCGTGCCCTTTCCGCCGGATCAGTGTCAGCGTCAGGGCGGCCAGGGCGCTGGCTGCCGCCACCGGGTCCAGCCGGGTGTCCCACCCCGGATAACGGGACAGGAAGAAGATTTCCAGTGCGGCATTGGTCACCAGGGCCGCGGGCAAAAGACAGGCTGTCCAACCGCGATCCTCCCGGAAAAGCCGGTACATCCGGGTGAACCCGATGCCCACCAGGGCCGCCAGACCGGGGGCCATCATGACCATGTAGTAGGTGTGGAAGAAACCGGCCGCGCTGAAATAGACGGCCATGGGCAGAACCCACAGGCCCCAGAAGACCAGGGCCAGACGATGGGACTTTTGCGCCCGCGGTTCCAGGCCCCGGCCGGCCAGGTAGATGCCCAGGGCGCCCAACAAGGCCAGCGGCAGCAGCCAACTGATCTGTCCGGCCATCTGACGGTCGAACAGGCGCCACACGCCCGGTGCGCCGGTCTCCCCGCCGAAGGCGGCGAAGTCGCCGTGGTTGCCGGTGCCGGCCCGGTCAGCGGGGCCGGGGGTGTCCGGCCGGGAAAAACCCGCGAAGTTCCAGTTCTCACCTGGCCCGCGGCCGGTCGTCGGACCTCTGTGGTCACCGAAGGGACCGCCGGAGGGCAGCACTCTTTGGATACCGTTGTAGCCCAGGGCCAGTTCCAGCACCGAGTTGGTCTGGCTGCTGCCCACGTAGGGCCGGTTCTGGGCCGGTGTCATGTCGACGATGGTGGCCCAGGAGAGGGAGACCGCCAACAACAGGGCCGTCGCCACCGCCAGGTGGGCGATCTTGCGGCCGGTCTTCAGGGAAGAACAGAACCAGTAGGCCGCGTAGAAGGCCGGCAGCACCATGAAGGCCTCCAGCATCTTGACGTTGAAGCCGATGCCCACCACGCCCATGGCCACGAGCAAGAGCGGCAGGCTCCCCGCCCGGGCGGCCGCCAAAAGGGCCCAGGCGGCCAGCAGGACCACCATGGCCAGGGTGGAATCCACTTCGTTGGTCCGGGCCACGGCCGCGAGAACCGGGGTGACCGCCAGGACTGCCGCCGCCACCAGGCCCGCCGTTTTAGCGAAATCCTTTTGGACCAGGTGGTAAAGAACCGCCACCGCCACCACGGCCGCCAGGGCCTGCGGCAGGATAAGGCTCCAGCCGTGGAAACCGAACAGTTTGGCGCTGGCGGCCTGGAGCCAGAAAGCCACCGGCGGTTTGTCGATGCTCACGTATCCCCCCGGGTCGAAGGAAACGAAGAAAAAGTTGTGCCAACTGGAAAGCATGCTTTTTACCGCCGCGGCATAGTAGGTGTTACCGTACCCTTCCTGACTTACGCCATAGAAACTGAGGAATCCGGTGGCGGTAAGAATGAGGAATAAAACTATTTGTTGCCATGTTCTTTTAAAAAATTGCATACCCCGCTCCCCCACATCGTGTCGCTGACCAATGTGGATTTTGCCACGCCGGTCTTAAAGCGTCCTGAATCTTTTTTGCCGAAATTGTAAACGATGCAGGCATGCCGGGAAAGAAAAAATTGCCTTGAACAAGGCAATTGCGCTACCGGAGGCGGTTGCGGGCAAATATTCCTTCGGGGCAGGAGGCGACTATTTGAGCAGCGCCTGGAAACGCGGATCCTTGCGCACCGGATCGAAATCGTGTTCCGTGCGGGCCAGTCCCTTGACGCCGTCCCAGATGCCGATCGCTTTTTGCAAATACCGGACCACCATCGGTACGTTGCCCTGGCGGCCGTAGATGCTGGCGATGCCGTAGTAGGTCCACTCGTCCCGCGGGTCCAGCGCGATGGCCGACTGGTAGGCGGCGATGGCCCGGTCCCACCTGCCGGCCAGCTCAAAGGCCAGCCCCAGGTTGAAATGGGCGTATTCGAAGTCCGGCTTCATGTCGATGGCCCGTTGGATCAAGGCGATGCCCTCGTCGTACCGGCCCAGGAAAGCGTACGTCGCTCCCTTGGCGTTGAGAGCCTGGTAACATCCGGGATCCAGCCGGAGGGCCCGGTTGAACAAAGCGAGGGCGCTCCGGTACTGCCGGTCGTAATACAGTTTAAGACCCTGCTGATACAGGGCGAGGGCCTCCCGGTCCCGGGAGGGGGGCCGGTAGACCGACGACGCTACTCCGGCGGAAGCGGGCGGTGCCTTGACCGCATGGGTGGCCACGATCAAATAATGCACCGTAATGGAAGCCCCGGCCAGCAGCACCGCGGCCGCGGCGGCGGCAACGATGGTTTTCTTCATACCCGCGTATCCCCCGGCGTTCACCGATTTTCCACCGACTTTATCGCTTCCAGCATGCTCCGGGCCGAATTGCCCACGTACACCCGGTATATGTCCCAGGAGGACGCCGACGGGTCCGGCCGGTTGACCCCGGCGGTCATGGTGTAGAAGTAGCGGTAACCGAGGCGCGTCAGCAGCCCTTTGGCGACCGGCGAGGAATGGCCGGACGGCCAGTCGAAATCCGCGGGATCGGCCACGCCGGCCGAACGCAGTTCGTCGGTCATTTTCACCGCGTCCAAAAGGATCCTTTGTTCGTATTCGGCGGTCGTTTCCATCCGGCGCTGGTCGACCAGGTACTGCGGCGTCTCGTAAAACCAGCCCGTTTGACCTCCCGGTCCGGCGGGAACCTGGTAATGACCGTTATAGGTGTGGCCGCCGAAGGACCAGACCCCGGAGGCCATCATGCTCCTGGCCTCGGACAGAGTCAGGTAGTGCCAGTAGGATTGCATGTGGGCGGCGGGGTCCCACCACCCCGTGATCATGAAACAGGTGGCCGTCATGTGGTATTTTTCCAGCAGCGGCGTGGCGTAAGTGTAGGTTCCCTCGTAGCCGTCGTCGAAGGTCAACAGGACGGACTTTTCCGGCACACCGGCCTCACCGCGGAGGAAGCGGTGGAACGCCTCCAGGGAAATGACGTGGTATCCGTTTTTAACCAGGGCCTGAAGCTGGCTGTTCAGCTCCTCCGGGGTCTCGATGGCCGGATCGCGCCCGGCCCTGTGTTCGTCGGGGGGATAACGGGTGTCGTTCGACACGTCGTGGAACATCAGCACCACCACCCGGTCACCGGGGGGCATGGCCGGTTTCGGTACCGGAGGTGCCGCAGCCGTCGCCGCCGTGACCGCGGTCACGGCCGGGAGCGCCGGCGGGCGGGACAGGCCCGCCATGAGCATGATGATCGAGAGTACCGCCAACAATAGCGAGAATATTAGGAAAAGTCCCCGCACCAGGACCCCGCCCCCTTCCCCGGCCCCTTCCCAGTATTATACCGGCGGAGGACGGCGCGCGCAAACCGCCGGGGGGCTTGCCGGGAACGCGTTCGTGGGCTAAAATAGGGCGAAGGGCTCGTCCGCGAGGAAGAGAAAATTTATTGGAACAGGTGATGGCATGATTCTGACCAAGGGCAAGACCAAGACCGTTCTACCCGGTCCCGAGGAAAACACCGTGCTCCTGGAGACCGCCGACGTCCTCACCGGCGGCGACGCCGCCAAACGGGAATCCATCGCCGGTATCGGCGTCCACAAGACCACCCAGGCGGCCAACGTTTTTTCCCTGCTGAACAAAAAGGGTCTGCCCACCGCCTTCATCGAGCAGGTTTCTCCCAACCGGCTTCTCTGCCACCAGTGCGCGATGCTCCCCCTGGAACTGGTCGTGCGCCGTTACGCCTGGGGCACCTGCCTGCTGCGCCACCCGGCCTACAAAAAGGAAGGAGCGCCCCACCGGTTCGAGCGGCCGCAGTGGGAGATATTCCACAAATGGTCGGTGGTTATGCCGCCTTTGTCGGCTACAGCCCTCCAGATGCCCGAGGACGAGGCCAGGGAACGGTACCTCAAGAACGGCGTGTGGGCCAAAGGCGTTTACACCGACCCCTACGTGCTGGCGGCCGCCGATGGTTGGTGCCTGTACCCGCCCAAGGAGGACCTGGAAAAGGCCGCGGCCCTGATGTGTATCGAGCCTCTGTTGCGTCCGGAGGAACTGGACGGCGTCGTCGACGGCATCCTGCTGCCGGCCTTCCTCATTCTGGAGGAAGCCTGGCGCAGCGTCGACACGTCTTACGGCCCGGTGCACCTGGTGGACATGAAGATGGAAATAGGGCGGCGCGCGAAGGACGATAGGATCGTCGTCGCCGACGTCATCGACAACGACAGCTGGCGGATCTGGCCGGGCGGCGACCCCGCCCGGCAACTGGACAAGCAATGCTTCCGGGACGACCACCCGCTTTCCCGGGTGGCGGAAAACTACGCCCTGGTGGCGGAGCTGACCGAACGTTTCAAGGAAATCTGAGCAACCGGGTGCGGGGTTTGGCACGGGAAAGGGGGCCGCAGCCCTTCGGGCGGGCGGCCCTTTTTCGGCCGGGGTGGTCGGGTTCAGAGCATGTTGTTTCTTAAGGCCGATGGTGAACGCTAAGGGCCTGTAAATAAATAACATAGTCATTTTACCTTTTTGGGATTCCATTTATGGTACCTAGTGTAATTCCATTCTCCGTGAAATTCATGCCGGTTGATTTTGTTTTTTTCGATGTCTTTCATGTCGCCGTCGGAGATTTTGACGCCGGTTGGGTACTGACGGGTATCCCGTTCGGCATGCACCTTGTATCCATTTGGTGAAGAGCGTTGGGGTAAGGCTCCTCCCGCTACGGTAGGTTTCTTTCGGAGATACCTCGGCTTTACTAACCCCCGAACTTGAATCTGGCAATTTCCCTCCGTCTTTCCTCATCCATCGGGTTTTCCCCTCCTTTCGGCCACCATTATAGGGGCGAAGGGGGGAAATTTACCATACCAGATTCTGTGGTGGAAACCAGGGAGGCTGTCACCACACTCAGACAGGCATGGGGCTCACCCCGGGAGATCGGCCCATCCGTGCGAGACTCAATTTCGGTATCCCTTCCCGCCACAA
>Ga0078972_1007844_pt1 | contig 23201 bp, 18 predicted proteins | sample YelNatPaOPGAMG01_FD_67568 | JGI IMG/M metagenome (GOLD analysis project Ga0078972, IMG submission 67568) | Hot spring thermophilic microbial communities from Obsidian Pool, Yellowstone National Park, USA - OP-RAMG-01 (SPADES assembly) (version 2) | ecosystem: Environmental > Aquatic > Thermal...
CCCCCAAGACATCCCTCTTAACCTCGTTAGCATAAGATATCACGCCTCCGAGAAAATAATCCGAGCTTCCCGAAATCCTCGTTATCCTATAGCCCAATAGACCGCCAGTGCAGGATTCAGCCACAGCCAAAGTCAGCCCCCTCTCCCTCAACATCCTCCCCACTACCTCCTCCAATTCCTCCTCATCAACCCCATATATATCCTCCCCAAGTCTCTCCCTCACCTTCCTCTCATACTCATCCACCATCTTCTTCGCCGTTTCCTCATCTCCTTTCGCGGTTATTACGAGGTGGACCTCTCCCGTCTTCGCGAAGGGAGCGAGGGAAGGATGACCTTGAGGAGCCATCAAATCCTGCAGTGCCTCCTCCACATAGGATTCCGGTCTTCCCACAACCTTCAAGGTCCTATGTATTATCACCTCGCCGGGATTCTTTTCCCTCAGATATGGCTTCACTTTCTCCTCAACCATAGGAACGAGCTCGGAGGGAGGTCCTGGAAGGGCTATGATTATTTTCTCATCTTTCTCCAAGATGAAGCCGGGCGCAGTGCCCACCTTATTTTCAATAGCAATGGCTCCCTCTGGGAGATAAGCCTGCTTCAAATTTATCTCCGCCATCCTTACTCCCCTTTTCCTGAAGAATTCCCTTATCTTCTCCGCGAGCTCCTCTTTGAAAACAAGGGGAATCCCCAAGGCTTGGCAAATTGCCTCTCTCGTCAAGTCATCGCTCGTTGGTCCGAGTCCGCCCACGGTTATCACCACATCGGAACGAGAGAGGGCTTCTCGTAAAACATCCACTATTTCCTCCAAGCTATCCACAACCGCTGTCTTCCTCAGCACGCTTATCCCGCATTCCATAAGGATTCTTCCTAAGTAGGCGGAATTCGTATCTATCGTCCTTCCCGAGAGTATCTCGCTCCCTATGGAAACTATCTCAGCCCTCATCACAACCTCCTCTGCTGAATGTATTCCTCCTTTGTATTCCATTCCCTCAAATATGCGATATATTTTTCAAATAGCTCTTCCGCTTTTGCTCTATAGTCATCTATTACATTTATCTCCTCATTGGGGTCAGAGGGGAGGTGATAGAGCTCGGGGTGCATATCTCCCGCTCCCACGATGAGAGCCCATACGCCATCGGTTATCGTGCTTGGCTTGAGCTTCCAAGCATATTGAGCCCAATTGTAGGGATTGAGGGAGACCTTCTCCTCCGAGGCTGGCTCATAGATTATCGCCCAGGAGGAAACCGCAATATCCCTTCCCTTTTCTTTCCCCTCAATAATGGGGAGGAGCGATTTTCCCTGAACGGTTGAGGGAATCTCAACGCCGGCGAGCTCCAGGATTGTGGGCATCAAGTCGGGAGGCTGGGTAAGGGCATTTACTTTAAGATGTTTCCCTCCGGGGAAGCGGATGAATAAGGGAATCTCCCTCACCTCGCGGTAAAGCTTCGTTATCTTCCCCGTCAAATTATGCTCACCGAGATAGAAGCCGTGGTCGGTTGTGAAGATAATTACAGTGTTATCCAAAAGTCCCAAGTCCTCAATCTTTCCAAGCAGCTTCCCTATCCATTTATCAACCATCGTTGCTTCCCCTGAATATAGGGCACGCATATGATTCAACTCTTCCTTCGTCAGATAATCGGCTGGACCGTAGACGGGATAGATTACCTCTTCGCCTTTATAATCTGGGTCATAGAGGTCTACGAACCATTTGGGAGGGTCCCAGGGCTCGTGGGGGTCAAAGGTATCAACATAGAGGAAGAATTTTCCATCTCTATAATTCTCCTCAAGCCAGTGGATGGCTTCTCTCATCGTTTGGGCGCAGAAATAGTCCTCCTCATATTTCCTATGATGGACATTGCGAAGATATTGGCTCACCGTTCTCGTTGTATTCCTGAGTTTCTCGGGAGAGCAGGGGAATTTGACCTCCTTGGGGGCGGTGCGATATCTATCGTTCTCCTGTCCTCTTATCCAAGTCCAGGCGGAAAATCCTCTCGCGTAGTTGTAGCCAATGTTCATAAGATGGGGAGTATCAGCGATGAACATAGTTGTATAGCCGGCGGAGGTGAGGAGCTCGGAGAGGACGATTTCCTCTGGCGATAGAGGAGCCCAGTCCGTATATGTGAAGGTGAATCTTCCAGTGAAGAGGTCTCGGCGGTTGGGGATTGTAGGAAATGAGGCGGTGTAATGGTTCATAAATACGATGGATTCCTTGGCGAGCTTATCAAGGTTTGGTGTTTGCGTTTTGAGGGAGCGATTACCATAGAAAGAGAGGTTGTCTCTTCTAAAAGTATCGGAGACGATGACGATGAAGTTCAAATCCTTCATAATAGAATCCCTCCTTTTTATTTATTTAGTTTTTAAGATTTTAAAACAATCAATCCAAAGAAAGCAAGTTTTTTAGAAGGTGTGTTTCGTGGCAAAATCAATATAGTCCTATTTCAAGCATTTGTTTATTTCTATGTCGTAATATTCAGCTTCCTTTCTTATGGGGAAAAGCAGGAAATCGCCTTCCCTTCTCCACTTAACATCCCCTAATTCCCTTCCCTTTTCCCCGTATGCCTTCACTTTGACCTTCCAATCCTTTTTGAACTGCTCAAGTCGCAATCCCACCCAACATTCCCTCCCTATGGGAATGGGGATAACCCGCAGGGAATTCGCCCTCTTCTCAATCCTCAAACAGCCGTTCGTTTTGACCTTTCCGAAATCAATGGATTTCCCCTCTTTATTCAATCGGGTGAGATACTTCTCCATTAAATCCTCGCCTGCTTCCTCCTTGAACTCAATCCTCACTTTGTCATCTTCTCTCCTCACCTCCAATTTCCCCACCAAAAAACTATCCCTCCCATTTCCCAGCGTTACCCTGCCCTCCTTGTTATAGAGCCCAAGATAGATTGGAAAGGTTCCCTCTTTATCCTTTGGAACCTCTATCGTATAGGGACCATCCTCTATTATCATCCCTTTCTTCCAGTCTTTCGTTGAAATAGGAAGGCTATGGTCTTGCTGAAAGGCGATTGTGTTTCTCTGGGGGTCAATGAAGTGGACGAAAGCAACGAAATCTCCGCCCGGCTCATCCTCAACTCTCCACCTATAAGTTATCTCAAATTTACCATCCCCTAAATCCTTGAAATTGGAAATTGAGGGAAAGATTCGCTTGATTTTGGGAAGATAGGTCTGTGTCCTGGCATCGCAGAAAATCCCTTCTTCATCCTCGGAGTAATCAACGATAACGCCTTCTCTCCTGGCAGTATAGGCGAGAACTCCCGCTCCCTCCGCCAAGAATCCATATTGGGGAATGATATAATTTCCTACCCTCCAATCTTCCTTTCCTCTGTTGAGGAAAATCTTCAAACCGTTAGTATATTCAACAAATAATCTATCCATCTTGCCGAGGAGAACTGCTCCCGAGGAGCTCACCCATTTCCCATCAACTTCATAAAGAATCCTCTTCGGCACAAATCTCCCGAACTTTTTCTGAACGGGAAGAGTGAGGAAATACTCTTTAACGAGACCTGGAAGGCTGAACATCAATTGGTGCCCCAAGAAGCCGATTCTGCCGAAGGCGAGGGTCATTATCCTGTATTCGTCCCTTTCCTCCTCAGTTGGCACACGGAAATACCAGGATGGGTCAGAATAACCATCTATCAGCCAGCGCTCGTAATATCCCATACCGTGATTGAGCATAAGAGGATGAACTTTGAGGAGCTCAAACTCTGGAAGCATAGGGATTTGCCGGCGATTCACTCCATAGTTGGAGCCACCATCGTAATATCCCGCCTCAGTGAAGTCGCTTCCCTCGCAGACAACCGGACCATTATATGTCTTTCTCAGGAAATCGTAAGCTTGCACATTTACTCTATGAGTATAGCTTATCTTTCCCGCACCCTCAGCCTTCGCGTCGTAATCAACATTCCAGCTCGGCATAATATCAAAGTAGCCAGCATTCACGCCATATCGCCTTTTTATCTCGGGAGAGAAGATTTTCTCGTAATGAAGGAATTTTGAGGGCTTTAATATCAAAGCCTGGATGGGAACCGCTCCATTGAACCAGCCTTTCAAATAATTACCTTGAGGGTCTAACGCGACATCCTCATATCTGAATGCCTCGGAGTTGGGATAATAATCGTAATAATTCTCGTGGAGGCAGAACCTGTGCCCAATCCTTTTCGCTCCAGCGCATAGCTTCCTCAGCTCCTCATCCCCGCCAAGCGCCTTGTTGGCGGGCATAGTTGTGGGATAAGCGTTGTCATATCCCTCCCTTTGCCAATCGTGTTTGATGACGAGCAGGCTATTTATCCCATATTTCTCCAATTCCTGAAGATAGTTTCTATCATCGGCGAACTTCCCCGCCCAAATATCCAGGACGAGCCGATGGGAAAGCTCTTTCAGAAAAGGGGAAGGTGGATTGGGTATATTGGGGAGAACCTCTTCAAGGATGGGAGAAGCGGTTAAATAGAAGATTTCCCTTGCGGGATTTCGCTCTCCGTTTGTCTTGGGGATATAGGTTGGAGAAGAACCATCGGCGCCGATGCTTGAAGCTTGCGTTTCCCACCAATCGCAGAAGGAAGACAAGAAAACGGGCTCAACATAGGCTATTTGAGCTTGTCCCTCAAAGAGGAAGGGGATGAATATCTTCCTAAATGGGGGCACCGCTATATTTATCGCATTGACGATGGGCTTATGTGAAAAGAACTCCAATCTCAGGGATTTTCCTTCTATAGTGGCTTTAATCCCAAATTCTCCCCTTTCCCCTTCAAATTCCCATACCTCCCTCTCCTCAACGCTTTTCCCCACAATCTTGACCTCAATATCTCTTTTAACATCTTCACTTCCCCAATCAACTACCTCCCCTTTCAATATCAAGCTCACACCCCCCATAAAGCAGGGTTCTTCTATCTTCTTTCCGTTGAAAAATACACGCAGATTATTTAAAGACGAGAATGGAGGGGAGAAAATGTAATCTATCTGGCAATCCTTCCCTTTATAGCTGAATTTGAAGGAACCATTGGGGAGCTTTTCAATGTAGTTTTTGAAGGGAGATAAGCAGGAAGGTCTTGGATTTTTAGCTCCTATCCCCCAAAATTTGCTTATATCACCTGTTTTCTCCCCATATCTTTTTAATATCTCCTCACGCCTTTCCTCCTTTTCCTTCTTCTCCCTTATTCTCGCCTCTTCCTCATTACCCATAACGATTTTCAGCTCGCCCACCCTTGCCCAATCGTTTGTGGTATTCCATTTCTCCCCCGGATTGACCACCAATCTAAGCGTTATCTTCCTCCCGGCGAGATTTGATATATCAAAAACCCTTTCAATCCATTCCTCTTGTCTGCAGAAAATCCTGCCGATTTCCCTCGCTTCCCCATTTTCTATTGCCATTAATTTAAAGATTACGCCATCGCTTGAGGGAAGGGCTCCGTGGGAAAGGGCTACTTTCAAACGAATCTTTATCGGCTTTAGTTGAGGGAGGGGAAGCTCCCATTCCGCGAATGTTTCACCTGTCACTCCTCGCCAGGGCGGATGGAGGAACCAGGGAGTGATATCTCCCTCCCTCATTTGGGGATAGCAATCAGCTCCCGTTGGCTCAAATCTTCCATACCAATAGGGAGGCATATATCTTTCTTTTTCTCCTTTTATGATAAATCCCCAGCGAGGATAGGTTTCTAAAAGGTTATTCACTCCCTCTTTCAGCTTTAGGGACTGAGCAAATAGAAGAGTGAGGGAGGCGAAAAGGGGGAGAAAAAGTCTCATTTTCCCAATCCTCCTTAAAAATTTATTGGACATATTTCTTTCCTTATGATAGTATTATTGAAAATATTTTTCAAGGAGGTTGAGCAAGATGAAGGTAAAGGTAAACAGAGAGCTTTGTATTGGTTGCGGGCTCTGTGAGGAGAGCTGTCCCGAGGTCTTTGCTTTGGACGATGAGGGCAAGGCATATGTTCTGCCCGATGCGGATTTCAGCAATTGCGACCTTGAGGATGTAGCCAACTCCTGTCCCGCTGAGGCTATAAGTTTAGAGGAGTAAAGCAAATTGAAGGCAAGGGTAGAGAGAAGGCTGTGTAGGGGTTGCGGGCTCTGCGCGGAGATGTGCCCCGAGGTTTTCGCCTTGGATGATAGGGGCAAGGCATATGTTCTGCCCGATGCGTATTTTGATGCTTGCAACCTGGAGGATGTAGCCGACTCCTGTCCCACTGGGGCTATAAAGCTGGAGGAGTAAGATTCGCAGGGCAATAGGGGGCGATTATTGTCTCTGAGAAGAGATGAATAATCGCCCCCTAAGCTCGGGATTTAAAAATTTTTGACTAAAAATTTTTGACATTTTATTGACAAATGATATTATGTAGGGTAAAATGATTAAAGAAGAGGTTTTGAGGAGAGGGTGTTTTCTCTCCTTTAGCTTTTTGAAGCGAGAATCCAAAAAGAAAGGAGGTGAAAAGAAATGAGAAGGAAAGGATTTACGCTCATTGAACTGCTCGTCGTCATAGCTATCATCGCCATTCTGGCAGCGATTCTCTTCCCAGTTTTCAGCCGAGCTCGTGAGCAAGCGCGCAAAGCGGCCTGCGTTAGCAATATGAAGCAGTTAGCGCAGGGATTGCAGATGTATGCGCAAGACTGGGATGAAAACTTCCCCGATTGGCGATGGGGTCGTGATAGGGGTAATCCACCAGTAAGCGGTAATCCCGCAACCCCCCTCCCTTGGTACCTCGCTGCGTTCCCATATGTTAAGAACCAGGATGTCTATGTCTGCCCATCCGATTCCCGCTGCCCCGATGGCGGTCCAAGAGGGAGAAGATGCTGTGAGGATTGTAAGTACACTCAATTCCCGATAAGCTACGGTATAAATGAGGTAGTAAGCGGTTGGGGTAGGACCTCCTTAGCACAGTGGCAAAAACCTGGGGAAACAATTCTTCTCGGGGATTGCCGGGCTTCCCTAATAGGTAGCTGGCCGTCGTCTATGCCGCTTTCGCCTGGATACATAGGCCGCGTGATAATGGCTAATCAGCCGCAAAAACCAGCATGCCAAGGCTGCACAAAGGGGATAAGCTTACCGGATATGCGCGATGATTACTGCCGTCATAGCGGTGGCTCAGTTATCGCCTTTATGGATGGACATGTTAAGTGGTTTAAATGGGACCAGATAAAGATGAAAAGCTACGGAGGACCTATCATCTACCTACCTCAAGACGAAAGCTATTGATGACGAGTAGCTGAACGAAAGGGGGCGGGAGGCTCTGCCTCCCGCCCCCCCAAAAAATCTCATTTAAACCCAGCTAAAGTTAAGTATAAATCCATCAGCTGAGAAGCAAAGAATATCGCCCCTATGCTCCCTATTACTAAAAAGGGACCAAAGGGAATATAGGTTCCCCATTCTTTCTTCTTCCCCAATATCAAACCTATCCCCCATATCGCTCCAACTAAAACAGCAAGGAAGAAAGCAACGAGCGCGTTCTTCCAGCCTAAACAAGCCCCCATACCCGCCGCCAACATCACATCTCCTCCACCCATACTCTCCTTCTTGAATATCTTCCTCCCAATCAAGTCTATAAAAACTACGAGAAGCCCCATCGCAAAAGCGGAAAAAATCGCCGGAGGAATAAAGCTCCACAGAAGCTCGTCCTCTTTCTGCCAAATCATAATCCCATTTATCAGGATGCCCCATCCTATCGTAAAAAAGGAGAGCTGGTCAGGGATAATGTAGTGCTGGAGGTCTATGAAAAAGATGGCGATGAGGGCATAGGTGAAGGGAAGATAGAGGAGGAGAAAATAAGGTTCGTAATCGTAAATCATAAACCTATATACAAGGAGGAGGGATAAAGTAGAGGAGGTTAATTCAACTATTAGATAGCGTGGCTCTATCTTCTCCCCACAATATCTACAGCGTCCCTTTAGCATCAAGTAGCTGAGGATAGGGATTAGGTCAAGGGGGCGGAGTTGAGCGTTGCATTTGGGGCAATGGGAAGGAGGAAAAACAATGGATTCCTCTCTTGGCAGGCGCCAGATGAGCATATTGAGGAAACTCCCCACAACCGCCCCAAAGATGAAGGCGCCTGCCAGAACGAGAGGAGCCATCTAATTTTTAAGCTTTAGCCTCCGCCGCCTTGTTCTCCTATCTTCTGGAGAACTGTTATGATGGGACCCCAGAGGGCGATGAGGATGACGAGAACGGCTCCTCCGAGGAGGACGAGGACGACGGGCTGGATGGCATCGGAGAGGGATTGGATGGCGGTATCGACTTCTTGCTCATAGAACTCTGCGATTTTAAGGAGCATATCGTCAAGCGCACCGGATTCCTCACCTACGCTGACCATATGCACGACCATAGGTGGGAAGTATTTGCTTTTCTGCATAGGACCGGCTATTGGGTCTCCCTCTCGGATGCGGGCTCTTGCTTCCATAATTGCGTCGCCGATTATGGAGTTGCCGACTGTTCCAGCGGTTGTTTCCATAGCTTGGAGGATGGGGACGCCTGAGCCGAGGAGGGTGGCGAGGGTGCGGGCGAAGCGAGCAAGGGCGAGCTTATGGGAGAGCTTGCCGATTACGGGAGCTTTTAACATCAGGAAATCCCAAGCTCTTTTACCCCAGCGTGTGCTCTTCAAAACTCGGTAGACCATAAATAGCCCGACGAGAATAGCGATTATCCAGTACCATTTGTGGATGACGAACTGGCTGAAGCTCATAAGACCTCTTGTGAGAGGAGGGAGCTCCTGTTCTGCTCCCGTCTTCTGGGTAATCTCCGCAATCATTTGGATAAACCTTGGCACGACGAAGGTGACGAGGATGAGGATAATCATAAGGGCGAAGCCAACGACTATAATTGGGTAGGTCAAGGCTCCCTTGACCTTTCTGCGCAGGGCGAGGTCATCTTCAAGGAACTTGGCGATTCTTTGAAGGACTTCCTCCAGCGCACCGCCGACTTCTCCCGCCCTTACAAGCCCTACATAGAGGTCTGAGAAGACGCGTGGATGCTTCGCCATTGCTCTTGAGAGGCTTTCGCCTCCCTCAACATCTCTGCGAACCTGATTTATCACTTTGCGAAGGGTTCCGCTCGTCGTCTGCTCCTCCAAGACGGAGAGTGCCTTGACAAGGGTTACGCCTGCGTCTATCATCGTTGAGAACTGCCTGCTGAAGATGGCGAGGTCGGCTATCTTAACGCCGCCGAAAAATGGTATGGCGAAGCCCGCTCCCGCTACCTTCTCCCTCCTTATCGAGACGACCTTATATCCTTCCCTCGCAAGCCTCTGCGCCAATACCTTCTCGTTCTCTGCCTCAGCTCTTCCTCTTATTATCTGCCCTGATATATCTCGCGCTGCGTATTCGTAGTTTGGCATACTATCTCACCTCCTTTTTCATTTTTATCTCGGGCGAACCGGTCCCGAGCTGGCTATCAATTTCTTCAGCTCATCGGGATTTATCGCCCGGTTCATTGCCTCTTCATAAGTGATGAGTCCTCTAACATAAAGGTCTCTAAGGGATTGGTCCATAGTTTGCATTCCTATGTCCCCGCTCGTCTGAATTATTGAGGGAATCTGGTGGAACTTCATCTCCCTTATGAGATTACGGATTGCCGGTGTGCAAATCATAACTTCGCAGGCGGGAACTCTACCCGGTCCGTCAGCCCGGGGAAGCAATTGCTGGGATATAACTGCGACGAGTGTATTTGCCAATTGAACCCTCACCTGGTCCTGCTGGGAGGGAGGGAAAACATCTATGATTCTCTCAACCGTTTGGGCGGCGTTGTTGGTGTGAAGGGTAGCGAGGACGAGGTGCCCCGTCTCGGCAGCGGTGATAGCGGTTGACATAGTTTCCAAGTCCCTCATCTCGCCTACGAGAATTACATCGGGGTCTTCTCGCAGGGCGCTGCGGAGGGCGGCTGCGAAGCTTTTCGTATCGTGTCCCACTTCCCTCTGATTTATGATGGACATCTTGTGAGGATGGAGATATTCTATTGGGTCTTCAATCGTTATTATGTGGCAGCTGCGTTCGGAGTTTATCACTCCTATCATTGCGGCGAGGGTGGTGGATTTGCCCGAGCCCGTAGGACCTGTTACGAGGATTAAGCCGCGAGGTTTGCGGGTTAAATCCTCTAAAATGGGAGGGAGGTTGAGCTCCCTTATGGTGGGAATGCGAGCGGGGATGAGGCGGAAAGCTCCCGCTACATTGCCCCTATCCCTATAGATATTGCAGCGGAAACGCGCTAGCTTACTAAGGGAATAGGAGAAGTCAAGCTCCCATTCGCTTTCAAATCTTTGAATCTGGTCATCCCTTAGGATGTCATAAATCAACCTCTGCGCCTGGGAAGGCTTAACCCTCTCGTAGGGAGTGGGAACGAGCTTTCCGTCCACCCTTATTATGGGGGGAACTCCCACTACGAGATGGAGGTCGGAAGCCCCTTTCTCAACTACTATTCTCAAGAGGTCATCTATATGCACATCGTCTAAGGATAGCTGGCGACCTACTTCTCTTTCCGCAATGGGGTCGGGGCGATTCTCCATATTCTCTTACCTCCTTTATTAGAATCCGATTGTTGCTGCCACGCGAAGCACTTCCTCAATGGTAGTTATGCCTGCCATAGCCTTACGCAAACCATCTTCCATCAAGGTCTTCATTCCCGCAGCCTTGGCTGCCTCTCTTATTTCGGAAAGAGGTGCTCTCCTCACTATCAGCTCCGCTATCTCCTCGTTTATGACCATAATCTCAAATATTCCCGTTCTTCCATAATAGCCTGTGTGGCGGCAATACTCGCAGCCCCTCCCTCTATAGAAAGTTACCCCTTCAACTTCCTCAGGGGAAAGACCAAGACGCCTTAAACCTTCAACGGGTGGCTTATAAGGCTCCTTGCAGCGGGGGCAAAGGGTTCTCACAAGGCGCTGGGCAATGACACCTATTAAGGAAGCGGAAATGAGGAAAGGCTCAAGTCCCATATCTATGAGACGGGTTATCGCTGTTGGGGCATCGTTTGTGTGGAGGGTGGAAAGGACAAGGTGTCCTGTAAGGGAAGCTTCAACCGCTATTTCCGCAGTTTCAAGGTCTCTTATCTCGCCTACCATCATTATGTCTGGGTCGTGGCGGAGGAAATACCTCAAAGCATTAGAGAAGAGGAGACCCGCCTTAGTATTGACTTGCACCTGATAAATTCCCGCCAGCTGGTATTCAACTGGGTCCTCAATCGTTATTATGTTTACCTCGGTTGTGTTCAGCCTGTTCAGAATGGAGTATTGCGTAGTTGTTTTTCCCGACCCTGTAGGACCGGTTGAGAGGATGATGCCATAGGGATGGCTTATGAGCCTCTCCACTGTAGCGAAGTCATCGGGGAAGAAGCCCAACTTGTGCAAACCAATCAAGGGGTTCTGCCTATCAAGAATTCGCATCACTATCTTCTCCCCGGTGATTGTGGGGATGCAGGAGACGCGTAGGTCATAATCCTTGCCATCTGGTGTTCTTATGGGGATTCTACCATCTTGAGGGAGGCGACGCTCAGCGATGTTCATATCAGCCATAATCTTTATTCTTGAGATGAGGGGAGGGTGAAGGAAGCGAGGGAGGTTCATAACTTCGTGCAGGATACCATCTATCCTGTATCTAATTCTCACGCTCCTTCTCTCTGGCTCAACATGGATATCGGAGGCTCTCTCTCTAATTGCTTGATGGATAATAGCGTTAACTGCTCTTATGATTGGTGCTTCCTCGGCAACTCTAATTGCTTCTTCCTCCTCTGCTGATATCTCTCCCCTTGCTCTAAGGGTGGATATAGCCTCCTGCACAGCCGTGGGTAGACCGCCTCCCGCGGCGGTCTCCGCCAAGACAGCGGGGGTGGGGGCGGTCTCTCCCCGATAATGCCTTGTTATCGCCTCGCTTATCATCTCCGGAACCGCTACAGCTGGCTCTATTTCCAAACCGGTTACGAGCCTCAAATCGTCTATAGCGAGGATGTTTGTGGGGTCAGCCATCGCAACCAATAGCTTTCTATCCCCTATCTTTCGCACGGGGATGACATTGTAGCGCTGGGCGAAATGCTGGGGGACAAGGTTCACTGCACTGGGGTCTATGCGCTCCTTGCTGAAATCAATGAACGCATATCCCAGTTGCTTGGCGTAGGCGGCGTAAACTTGTTCCTCGCTCGCGTAGCCAAGGTCTATAAGGAGCTTTTTAATGTCTCCTTTAGTTGCCTTAGCAACATCGCGCACCTCCTTGAGCTGTTCGGGAGTAATAACTCCCTCCTCAAGGAGTATATCGCCTACATCTTTCCTCATCATTGCCATAACTGCTCACGCCCCTTTTTAGGGTTTTTAGATAAATCATAATTAGATTATACATCAAACAAAATTTTTTGCAATACCTTTTCCATAACCTCTAAGGGTGCCTTCCTTCCCGTCCAAATCTCAAAGGAAAAAGCCCCTTGATGGAGGAGCATCTTCCATCCCTCAACAACCTCTGCCCCCTTTTCCCTCGCCGCCTTCAAGAGAGGAGTCTCCCTCGGATTGTAAACCAAATCCATCACCAAAATCCCCTTGCCCAAAACCTCTTCAACCCCCTCTATCTCCTCGCCCTTCATCCCCAAGGATGTGGCGTTTATCAAAATATCCGCTCCTCTCATAGCTTCCTTCAGATTAGAAGGCGTTAATGCTTTTCCTTCTATCTCGCCAAGACTTTTATATTTCTCCGCCAATTCCTTCGCTTTCTCCTCTGTCCTATTCAATATTATACAACTTGCCCCGGATGAAACAAGGGCGTAAGCGACAGCCTTCCCCGCTCCTCCCGCTCCCAAAAGAACCGCTCTTTTTCCCCTAACATCCACTCCCAATGCCCTCTTAAATCCCTCCACATCGGTATTATAACCGATGAGCTTGCCGTTGAGATTCTGCACCGTGTTAACCGCACCCACCTTTTCCGCCTCCTCGCTGAGCGAGTCAAGAAATTCGCCCACTTTTTCCTTATGGGGAATGGTAACATTCACGCCAACTATGCCCAATCCCCTCACTCCGTCCATTGCAAGCTTTAGGTTTTGGGGGGCTACTTCCCAGGCAACATAGATATAGTTCAAACCCAAATGGGCGAAGGCGGCGTTGTGCATCTGGGGGGAAAGGGAGTGGGAAATGGGATAACCAATAACCCCCACCACCTTCGTGGTGGCATTTATAATTCTTGCTCTTAAATCTAATTCTATTGTCCTCTCCATATCCTTCATATATTTTGACGAAAATAAGCCTCAATATGTTCCCTAATTGCAAGCCGGAGAAGGAACCGCTCAAGATGATAGAGAAGCTTGGTCATAATTCCCGCTCCTCCCTCCAATGGCTTAACTAATATCGTCCACATACCAACTCTATTCCCTCCCCATACATCTGTCAATAATCTATCTCCTATCATAACGCTTTCCTTAGGCTCCACGCCGAGGTAATTCAATGCCTTTTTCAAACCACCTCTTCTCGGCTTGAATTTCCCCCTTACATAAGGAATCCCCAAATCGCAGCTTATCCTCCAAAGCCTCCTTATCTTGAAGGTATTGGAGAAGATGCATAGCTTGAATCCTTTCCTCTTAGCCTCCTCAATCCAAGCTCTCACTTTTTGGGGGACTTCGTTTCTACCCCCCAAAGCTATTGTGTTATCAAGGTCAAGCAGTATAGCTTTTATTCCCAATTCCTTAAGATTGTCCAATTTTATCTCCCAAAGGGAAGGGTAAAGGAAGTGAGGGACTATCCCCTTTCCCCTTGCCAAAGCCTTCTCGCCCTCTCTACCGCCTTGAGATGCTCCTCAGCGGTTAATGAGAAGATGTGATAACCATCGGGACGAGCCACATAGAAAAGGAAAGGGGTATCTTCGGGATTCAGCGCTGCTTCTATGGAGGGAAGTCCGGGGTTGCATATTGGGGTGGGGGGCAATCCCTTTACTTTGTAGGTATTATAAGGGGAATCCATCTCCAAATCCCTATATGTGATTCTTTCCTTATGTTGAGGGAGGACATATTGAATTGTGGCATCGCATTCTAACTTCATTCCCTTTTTCAATCTATTTAGGAGGACGCCTGCTATCAACCTTCTTTCCTCATCGTGTTTCGCTTCCCATTCAACCAGGGAGGCAAGTTTTAGGGTATCGTAAAATGGTAGCTCTCCTTTCCCCTTCACTTTATCCAGGACTTTCTTCCGAAAATTCCAAAGCATAGTCTTCACTATGTTTTCAGGGCTTTCTCCTTTGGAAAAGTAGTATGTATCGGGGAAGAGGAATCCCTCCAAATTCCCTGATGGGGCGCCGACTATCATTCTCAGGGTGAAAGGAGCATCGGTGGCGAGGGAAATGAATTCCTTAGAGGAGATGATGCCTGCCTCCTCCAGCCTCTTTCCTATCTGTCTTATAGTGAAGCCCTCAGGGATAGTGACCTTGATTTTCTTTACTTTGCCTTCGGCGAGGATGCCCAGTATCTTCCAGGAGGGGAGGGTAGGGGAAAGCTCATAATATCCGGCTTTCAATTTCCTCCCTTTACCCGTTAAGAGGGCAAGGAGAATGAAGGAAAATTTGCTCCTTATCAATCGCTCACTTTTTAATTTTTCCGCTATAAAAAGAAGAGATGTCCCCTCCTTTATCTCTATATCCTTTCGCTCGCCTTTCCCTACGGGAAGCAGAGAAAGGAAGAAAAGGAAGAGGAAAACAGACAAAAGGAGGTAGAGAAGTTTTGCCCCTTCTTTTCTGCTCAGCTTATAGCGTTTCATCTATGCTAATTTTAGATTATATATGATTTTGGAGAATAAACAAAACTATATTTAAGAGATTTCCACGGCTTTCCCCTAGGGGAAAGCCGTGAAATGACAGTTGTCCATTAAGTGCGAGCCTGAACGCGAATGCGTTTGGGCTTAGCAATGACAAAAATACTCTTCAAAGGAATGGTGATACCCTTTTGAAGATTCCTTCATTTTTTCTGGAAATAAAATTTCCATTAGTATAAAATAAAGAAGAGATGAGGATAATGATTTATCCTATCGGCGTTTTAAGAAACGATGTCCTTCCTTATCTCAAGGAGGAACTCTTCAGGATAATCTCCCTTCCCTGCTTCATTTGTGAGGAAAGCCTTCCCATACCTTCCGAGGCGAAGGTGGGGGAAAGATACAACGCCTCAATTATCCTCCATAGCCTTCCAGCTGGTGATGAAGAAAGGGTATTGGGAATATGCGACCTTGACCTATTCGTTCCAGGCTTCAATTTCATCTTTGGGGAGGCGGAATTTATGGGACCCCGAGCACTAATTAGCCTTTACAGGCTTTATCCCCAATTCTGGGGGGAGCCGCCAAATGACAAAATCCTTCTGGAAAGGGCTGTAAAGGAAGCAACACACGAGATAGGGCACACTTTTGGCTTGCGGCATTGTCCGAATAAGCGCTGCGTGATGCATTTCTCCAATTCAATCTGGGATACGGATATAAAGGGAGCCCTTTTTTGCGATAATTGCCAAGCCCAGCTGAAAGCCAATCTCTTTGGAAGGTGAGTGCAAAATGAAGGATAAGATAAAGGAGTTAAAGATTATCGCCACGAAGCTGAGGATGGACATAATAGAGATGCTCGCGGAAGCGGGTTCAGGGCATTCAGGTGGTTCCTTATCCTGTGCTGATATCATCGCCTGCCTTTATTTTTCCGTTATGCGTCATAATCCCAAAGACCCAAAGTGGCGAGAGAGGGATAGATTCGTCTTGAGCAAGGGACACGCTTGTCCCGCTCTTTATGCTGCCCTCGCCGAGGCAGGATACTTTCCCAGGGAGGAAATCTTCACATTGAGAAAGCTTAACAGCATTTTACAAGGACATCCGGATATGAATAAAACGCCCGGTGTTGAGTTTTCCAGTGGTTCACTCGGGCAGGGCTTTGCGGCTGCTTTCGGTATGGCGTTGGGATATAAGATTGATAATAATCCGGGGCGCATCTTCGTTATGCTTGGAGATGGGGAATGCCAGGAGGGGATAGTTTGGGAGACAGCTATGGGAGCGAGCCATTATAAGCTTGATAATCTCACGGCGATTTTGGACTATAATAATCTGCAGATAGATGGGAGAGTCTCGGAGATTATGGAAATTGCTCCTATCTCCGAGAAATTCCGTGCCTTCGGCTGGACTGTTTACGAGATAGATGGGCATAACATTGAGGAAATCCTTTGGGCGCTTTCGCCCGAGAGGATAGTTCCGGGAAAACCGACGATTATCATCGCACGCACGATAAAGGGAAAGGGGGTTTCTTTTATGGAAAACCAAGTTGATTGGCATGGGAAAGCTCCTTCTAAAGAGGAAGCCGAGAGAGCCCTTAAAGAGCTAAGAGAGGAACTTGAGAGGATGATGAGAGATGAAGGAAGCTGTTAAATCAACGAGGAGAGCATATGGAGAAGCCCTTGCGGAGCTCGGAGAGCTCAAGGAGGAAGTGGTTGTTCTTGACGCGGACCTTTCCAAATCCACCTACACGAACATCTTCGCCAAGAAGTTCCCCCATCGTTTCTTCAATATGGGGATTTCGGAGTGCAAGATGATTTCCTGCGCCGCGGGGCTGGCGACAACTGGAAAGATTCCCTTTGCCTCCACATTCGCTATATTCGCTGCGGGAAGAGCCTGGGAGATGGTTAGGCTTTCCGTCGGCTATACAAACCTAAATGTGAAAATCGCCGCATCTCACGCTGGGATTTCCGTTGGGGAAGACGGTCCAACCCATCATTGCGCGGAGGATATAGCCTTGATGAGGGTAATTCCTAATATGACGGTAATCGTTCCCGCCGATGCCACCGAGACGAGGAAAGCTGTCTTCGCCTCCGCTGAATGGAGGGGACCGGTCTATCTCCGTCTTGGACGACCTGACATTCCCATCTTGTTTGACGATAAATATGAATTCAAAATCGGGAAGGCGAATGTCATCAAAGAGGGGAAAGATGTCTCAATATTCGCTTGCGGTCTTATGGTGTGGCAGGCTTTACAAGCGATAGAGCTATTGGAGAAGGAGGGGATAGATGCGGAATTGATAAATGTCTCCACGATAAAGCCCTTGGATGAGGAGACAATCCTGAATTCCCTAAGGAAAACCGGCTGCGCTGTCTCTGCGGAGGAACATAACATAATCGGTGGGCTTGGCTCGGCGATAGCCGAGCTGATGGGGGAGAGATTTCCCGCTCCCTTGGAGAGGGTCGGCGTAAAGGACCGCTTCGCCGAATCCGGTCCTTGGAAGGAACTCCTCATAAAATACAATCTCTCGCCTCAGGATATAAAAGAGGCGGTTATCAGGGCAATAAAAAGAAAGGAGGAAAGGAAATGATTAGGGGAGTGAGAAGAGAAGAAAGAGAGCAACTTCTTTCCCTTTTGAAATCTGCTTTCCCCGAGACCGAGATAGAATGTTTTCCTCCCTATTATGATGGCGACCCCTATTATAAGCTTGAATATACGCGGGTGTGGGAGGAAAACGGCGTTTTGGTGAGCACGGTTCAGATTGTAAAGAAAATCCTTCGCATAGAGGACCAAACGATTTTGCTTGGCGGAATCGCCAATGTCGGCACACATCCGGAGCACAGGGGGAAAGGATATGCCACAGCCCTCCTTCAAGACTCAATAAGGCTTATGGAGGAGGAAGGCTATCATCTCTCCCTCCTCTTCACGGGAATTCAGCCATTTTATGAGCGTCTTGGCTGGAGGGAAGTTCCCTTTCCCTATCTTCATATCCCCTCTCTGCCAAAAGATTTACCTCCTCAAAAGAACATAAGGGAGGATAGCGATGAGGACATCCCCCAAATCGTGAGAATTTACAACGAATTCAATGAAAATAGAAACCTCACAGTTGTGCGAGATGAAGCTTATATGAGGGGGTGGATTTGGAAGTGGAGACATAATCAGGAGGTTTTGGTGTATGAGGAGGATGGGGAAATCCTCGCATATATGCGCTTCAGCAAGGGAAGGGGAATGGAGCCCTTCTATATCAATGAATTCGGCTGTTTGAGGGGGAAAGAGGAGGAATTCATTCCCTTATTGAAGGAAGCTATTAGGCGCGCCGTGGAGAATGGGCGAAGCTCCTGCACTATCCATCTCCCCTTTGAAGAATTCATTTTGGGGGGAATTAGAGATGTCTTGGGCGAGCCAGAAGTTCATTATGGGAAGGGAGCGATGTGGCGGATAATCAATCTCCCCTCTCTACTCAGAGCGATATCCCCCGTCCTCCTCCGTCGCTCCAAGGGAATAAAGGGGATATTTCCCCTTGATATAGAGGGACATAAAGCGACATTGAAGGTGAACGATGGGGAAGTATGCGTGGAGGATTCGCTTCCATCCTCAATATCTCCTATTGAAATTCCCCAGAAAGTCTTCATAAAACTCCTTGCTGGTTTTGAGGATGAGGAAATCCTTTCTCTTCCCACTGAGCTTACTCGCCTTTTCCCTCCCGCAAAGCCTATGTTCTATTCCTTTGATGCCTTTTAGAAAGGAGGAAAGAAGATGATAAATGAAGAAAGATTGAGGGAGACGATTTTAAAGCTGCTTTCCATAAATAGCCCGAGCAAAAGGGAAGGGGAAATAGCGAGATTTCTCAAGGAGAAGTTAGCTTCTTTGGGATTTGATGTTTGGGAGGATTCGGCTGGCTCGGTTGTGCAGGGAGAGGTTGGAAATATAATAGGGAAGAAAAATGGCAAGGGGATTCCCATTCTCTTCAATGCTCATATGGACACGATAGCGCCCACTGAAGGGATGAGGATTAGGATAGAAGATGGGATAATAAAGCAGGAAGGGGCGAGCATATTGGGAGGAGACGATAAAACGGGAGTGGCAGCGATATTGGAGGCGGTTGAGGCGATTGTAGAGAAGGGAATACCCCATCCTCCTTTGGAGGTCGTTTTCACGATTAGCGAGGAAACGGGATTGGAGGGTGCGAAGGCATTGGATGTTTCCCAGCTTGAAGCGAAAGCGGGTTTCGTTTTGGATGGAGGAGAGCCGCAGGTTGCCATCATCTCTGCTCCTTCGCATGAGCAGGTGACATTTTTCGTGAGAGGAAAGTCGGCTCACGCAGGAGTTCATCCTGAGGAGGGGATTAACGCCATTCAGCTCGCCGCAAAGGCAATCGCTAAAATGAGAATTGGGAGGATAGATGAGGAAACGACGGCGAATATCGGAGTGATAAGGGGTGGGAAGGCGAGGAATATCGTTCCCGATTTCGTTGAGGTTTTGGGAGAGGCGAGGAGCAGAAACGAGGAGAAATTGAGAAAGCAAGTTGAACATATGATTTCCTGTTTTGAGGAGGTGAGGAAAGAGGGTGGGGAAGTAATCTGGAAAGTGGAGAGGGAATACAATGCATTTCGCCTCACTTGGGATTCCCTTCCCGTTCAGCTTTTCCTTTCAGCGGGAAGAAAGATGGGGTTGTCCCTTGATTTTGAGGATGGAGGAGGTGGTTCAGATGCGAATGTCTTCAACGAGAGGGGAATACCCAGTTTGATACTGGGAGCTGGTCACCACAAGCCCCACTCTCCAGAGGAGACGATAAATCTAAAGGAACTGGCCATTTCCGCCCTCCTTCTCTATTACATCGCGATGGAAGCAACAAATGTTTAATAGGAGAGGTAAAAGCTTTATCAAGCTCTCGGTGTTTGCACTCTTTCTAATCTTTCCCTCTCGTTTGCTTCTTTCTTTTGAGGCAAAGTTGTTTATTTGCGAGCCGAGGAAAGCATTTTGGCAAAATGAGAAGATTCTCATAGGTCTTTACTCTCCAATCGGGCTCGAAGGAGAGCTTTCCATTGTGGCTATGGATAAAGATTCTCCCTCTATTAGCGTTCAGCTTTTGAAGGAGAGGAGAAGAATTGATAAAGGGGAAACCCTTGTATGGGAGTTGTCTCCATTTTCCCTGAAACCCGGGGATTATCGCTTGCTTGCCCAATTGGATGGGAAAACGATAGGTGAGGATGAGATAAAAATCGCTTCAACACTATTTCCTTCCCATTTCCTCATCGGCTCAACCGCTTCACCGGAGGAGAACGCAAGGATAGGAGCGAATTTGGCTCCCCTTGACCTTTACAATTACGCTAAATTGGATGGAGAGGGAAATTTTCTTCCCGACCCCTTAACCCCTTCCCTTTTTGAAAAAGGAGTGGAAAGAGTGATAGCGAATGGACTGAAGGGCTTCGTTTGGCAGGGGTTGTGGAGCGGATATGTTCTCCATCAGCCGTTTGAGGCTAATGCTTCCTTCCTTGACCCTGATATAAGGAAAATCGCTATGCAAAGAGCGGAGTTGGGAGCCCAGCAAGCGCGGAGATTTCTATCAACCATTGCCTCATTAGGCGGTATGGATGAGCCCGGTTTGAATTATGGTGTGGTAAAGGAGGGTATTTATTCTGGACAGATTCTCTCCCTATTTCCCGATGTTTTTCAGCGCTCGGCTTATGAAAAATTGACAGGAAAAACTCTCCCTTCTGACCCTCGCAGACTTTCCCCCGAGGAGTGGCTATCCTGGATGCGCTGGCGAGCAAATATTATGTCCGATTTCTTTAAGGAAGCAAAACAGCACATCAAGAGGGTAGCAAAAGAACTCCCTTGGGGGCAGGATATCTATGTCTCATGGGACATCAACGATGGAACGAATCCTTTTGCTCAGAGATTGAACGATGTCCCCACTACCCATTCGTTTATGTTCTGGCGAGGAGTGGCGGAGCAGTCCTGGAATTTTGCCCCCGAAAGGGTGGGAAGAAGGGACAAGAGATTTCATTTTGCCTCCAACACCCTCTATTTTGTCCCCAACAATCCCGATGAGGTGGCACTTGCGGAGATGGTTACGAATTACGCGGTTATGGATGGAGTAGGGATGCTTTGGCATCTCAATTTTCAGAAGGCGGAGAATCTCAAGCCATCAATAGATAGGATAAAGAGATTGGGCGATTTCATTCTCTCCACTTTGCCTGCCCGCCATCAGATAGGGGTCTTATACTCCTTCACTGAGGCTTCTATGCGATTAAAGGAGGCAGGTGAGGTTTCAAACGATGAAATCTATCGCATTTCAAGGGATTACGCTTATGAGTGCTACGCCTTGTATCACTCCATCAGAAGGGCGGGCTATACTGTGGATATCGTCCACGAATGGGAATTGCTGGAGAAGGGATTAGAGGGAAGGAAAGTCCTTTTCCTTGTGGGGTTAAAGCATCAGCTGCCGGAAAAAATATTGAATGAGCTAATCGGTTTTCGGAGAAAAGGCGGCGTGATATTCGCCGATTCAACAACCACTTGGCTTCCCTCAGAATTGGGTATACGAAAAATTTCCCTAAATATGTCTGATTATGTGAGGGAGATAGAGAAGATTGAGAAAGACGCTCAGGAGCTGTTCAGCAAGGGGAATTATTTAGAGGGAAGCAGGCTGTTGAGACAGATTATTAGCGATTCCCTGCTTGATAAATATGCTGAAATCTTAACTCCTTTGCTGATTGGGGCTTTGGGAAGACCGGAGGTAGAGTTCGACAAGAAGGGAATAATCCCTGGGAAGTGGGTTAGCGGTGAGGGGCGTTATTATCTTTTGTTAAACGATTCTCAAAAATCGGATTCGCAACTGGTGGAAAGGGAAGCGGATGGAAAGAAGATAGAGGTTTATCCTGCCTCAGATTGGGATGAGTTGAGGGGGGTGAATCTAAAATTCAACGCCCTTCGCAATGGGGAAGCTGTTTATATAATTGGAGGGAAAAATTGGGATAAGCGGGAAGTTCCTTCATTAAAGCCGGGCTCACAGCTATCGGTTGATTTTGAGCCCACGGAAATGAAAATAATCGCCGTTTTGCCCTCTTCCATTGAGAGGGTGGAAGCAAAAGCGAGAATTATTGAAAGGGAAGGCAGATTTATTGAAATAGAAGCTGGTTGCTATGGGAAAGGAAACAGGAGGATTTCCGCGGCTTTGCCACTGGAAATAACGATAGAGGACCCTGAAGGGAAGCAAACGACTATTTGGCGTTCAACCGATGGCAAGGGAATTTATCGGGAGGATATTCCCCTCTCTTATAATGGAGAAGCGGGTGTATGGAAAATAAAGATAAAAGAATTATTCAGCGGGAAGGAATCGGCAATTGAAATAAATATTCCTTCAAGAACCGCTCTGGGGCTTAAACCCATTCCGGATGTCCTTATATTTGATGAGAAGGCGATTCGTTCGCTTCTTCTTTCGAATAAGAAAATGCTGGTTGTAGTGGGGGAGAAGGCAAGCGAAGAGGAGAAGCTAATAGCAAAGGAGCTTTGGCAAGCTCTTAAGGATAAAGGGATTTCAGCGGATTTGAGAGAGGAGCGATTGATTTGGAGGAGGGGGAAATATCCGAAGGTCTTTCCCGCTGTGGAGAGGAAAGGGGAGAAATGGGTTGATTTGACGATTGAGGAAAGGGAAAAGAGGAGAAAGCCCTGGCTGAGGCTGCGGGTATGGGCGGGCGAAAACGGCTATCCGCCAACCCTTCCAGACGCCTTTGAGGTAGATGAAAACCTCATACTCGTTGGAACGGATAGTTCAAGCGTCCTTATTCAAGCCTTGCAGAGGGCTTCCATCTTGCCTATGGTGGCAAACGATTACTTCCCCGGGAAGGGCAGGGGAATTTTAGAATACGCTTGGTCTCCTTTTGCATTGGGAAAGGATGTCATTCTCGTAACGGGGAGCGACCCTTCGGGCGTGAGGAAATCCGCGGAGCGCCTGCTTGAACTTTTACGCTAAATCTTATATTCTTTATAGGAGATGAAGAAAATGCTCGTCGTGGGAATTGATGAAAACGGCTTGGGACCCGAGCTTGGTCCCCTTGTGGCAACGGCAACCCTGCTTTCTGTGAAGGATGTTGAATCCCTTCTTGCTGGAAGCTTGAGAGAGAGCAAGGAGATTTTCCGCTCGGGAGAGAAAATGGGCGAAGGGGAGGACATCGTTCTCTCCTTCTTCAGTTTGCTTAAAGGCTATATTCCTCGCCATCCCCAAGATATATTCAACGAACTCCTTTTAACGCGAGATTATACCTGCGATTCCCCCTTCCCTCATTGCAAACCCGATTTCGCCATCCCCAACTGGTGTGAGGAAGCGGGAATTAAGAAAAGCAAAGCGGAGATTTATTTAAAGGAAGTGGATGGTGAATTGATAGAAGTGAAGAGCATAGCCCTTTGCCCCGCTCATTTTAACGAAAGGCTGGAAAGCTATAATAAAAACCATATAGATTATCTTCTCTTTGAGGAGTTGATAAGATATTTCAGGGAGAAATATAAAGAGGAAATCGT
>Ga0078972_1007846_pt1 | contig 23187 bp, 25 predicted proteins | sample YelNatPaOPGAMG01_FD_67568 | JGI IMG/M metagenome (GOLD analysis project Ga0078972, IMG submission 67568) | Hot spring thermophilic microbial communities from Obsidian Pool, Yellowstone National Park, USA - OP-RAMG-01 (SPADES assembly) (version 2) | ecosystem: Environmental > Aquatic > Thermal...
TCATTGTTTTTGTTCGCCATAGTGTTCCTTTGTTTCGCGGCAGCCTGCCAGCCGACGCCCGGCGAGCCGGCTGTCGTGAACAAAGCTATCGGGAAATATGAACGGGAACTGCAAGCGGCGCGGGAAAGCGAAAAGGATTGCGCAAACCCGGGGATGGCGCCCTCTTTCTATGCGCACCCCGCACACTGGTCGGAATATTTGGCTCTTCCGAATTTCTCCGTCAACATCGAAGCGGATGTGGAAGCGCCGGAACAGAATAAATTTCCCGTTTTTCGCGTGCAGGGCATCAGTTTTTCGAAACGGACCGATGCCCTGCGTAACATTTTGAACGCCCTTATCCCGGATGCGGACGGCGTCCGCGGCGGCGGGATGACGCGCGAGGAGTGCATAAAGGCGATCGGTAATTTACAATCAGGCCGTTATGACGATAACATAATGCAATATGTGCCATACACTTCGGAAGAGCGAAAAGAAGCGGAGTCGGAAATAAACGCGCTGAAAAAACAAATGGAAACCGCTCCCGGCGAAGACGAATTCACTCCCTTTACGGGAAGCCTGCGTACCGATGTGCCTTCAGATTATGTGTATCACACAAGGAGCGGAAAACGGTGGGAAGTCAAAATAGATGATTCGTCCCTGTCCGTTTCCCAGCCCGGCGCAAGGTCGTACCCTGAATCCTGGTTTATTAACGATAAGGCTACCCCTGACAGGCCCGCCCCGACTCCCTATCAAAACATACGGATTACGGAGGAACAGGCGCGTACGGTCGTAAATGATTTCGTCGGCGACGCCTGGAAGATCACAAAAATCGAACGCTCCGCGATAACGAAAAAATATTTCAATGTGCTGACCGACTATCATAACGAAACCGAGGGCTGGGAGGTAAATTGCATGCGCGGCGGAGAAAACGCCGTCCTGTTTGATTATCACGACAGCGGAGGCGAGCGTTTGCATTTCAGTGACGCCGACTATTCCGCGCCGCTCCCTCTGGAGAACATGCAATTGTTCGTTGATGAAAACGGTATTTACGGACTATGGTGGAACAACCCGCTCGAGATAACGGAGAAGGTCGTGGATAATATCAGCTTGCTTCCATTCGAGGAGATACAATCCGATTTCGTCCAGATAATTAAGAACGGCCTCAGCTGGGCGGCGGACAAGCCGAGCACAAACGGTAAGCTCAATCCGATGCGGAGAGGTATCGTTGACCGGATATTGCTGTCATATTCCTATATACAGGAGAGGGACAACCCGGGTAAGTTTCTGATGACGCCGACCTGGTTTTTCTGGTATAAAACCGAAATGACGAAAGATATTGAATCTCAAGGGTATAACATCGTCCCTTGCATAATCGCCGTCAACGCGGTGGACGGCAGCCGGATAGACCTGCAGCCATGAACCGGCGGGGGCAATATAGGCGTCTGATTTCTCATAGGCGATATGAATGCGCCAAGGGGAAATGACCTATCAAATTGTATTATTGTGATATTGAAGCCGAAATAAATTCATAAAAAATTCTCTTGCCAGCCCGCGCCAAATTGGTGTTATAATCAGAAATGCGACGCGGGCATATTTGTTTTTCGCGCGCAAAATGCGTATTCATACAACAAAAACGATGATTTCGGAGGACATATATGGGAAAGACTAACCGCGCAAAAACGCGACGGAACTTAAGATTCGTTTTATTCGCGCTGCTGTTTTTATGCGCGTCCGCGCCTTTTTTCGGGGCGACCGCGCTTGCGGATTCGGGGCTCACAATCAGCACGACGTTTCCGGAACAGACGGTTCAGCCTGGTTCGAACACCGTTTTTTCGATCGCGATCAAGAACGATACCGGCGCGGACCGGTACGTAAGCATGTCGGTCAAGGCTCCGGACGGCTGGAGCTGCGCATTAAACGGAGGAGGCAACGCGATAAACAAGGTATTCGTACCGGGCGGCTCGTCGGAAAAGGCGACGCTGACCGTGTCCGTACCGGCTGACTGTCCGGCGGGCGATTACCGGGTCGACGTTACCGGGCGGGATGCGGACGGCATTTCCGACACTCTCTCGATAAACATCAAATGCGCCGAGACGTCCGACAAAATTGGCGAATGGACTGCGATTTACCTTGGGATGAAAGGCTCGAGATCCGACGAATTCAAGTTTTCAACTTCGATCACGAACGGCAGCGACTTCGATCTCGCGTACAGCCTAAGCGCGCAGGCGCCCGAAGGCTGGCAGGTGTCGTTCATACCTTCAAACGACAGCCAGCAGATAGCGAGCTGCATGATAAAGGGGAACGGCAAGCAGGGCGTCGACGTACGCGTTAAACCCGCTTACGACTCCGCGCCCGGAATATATGATATACATTGCTCGGCGGCCTCGCAGAAGGGGACGCTGTCACTCGATTTGAAGGTCATGATCACCGGAGCGTACGAGATGACAATAAGCACTCCGGACGGCAGGCTGAACGCGAACGCCTACGAGGGAAGCCGGACGTCGGTGACGCTCGAAATCAGGAATACCGGAAGCTCGGATCTGTCGGACATACAGTTGATCGCCAAAGCGCCGAGCAACATGAAGGTCTCTTTCAGCAGCAATAAGATAGATTCGATCCCCGCAGGCGGCAAGAAAGAAGTTACCGCGTACATACAGGCCTCTTCGGGCTCCATCGCGGGCGATTATTCCGTGGTTTTCACGGCGAGCTCCGAGGACGCTACGGCGTCAAGCGAGTTCAGGGTAACGCTGACGACGTCTTCGTTCTGGGGATTCGTCGGCATCATCATCATATTGCTGTTGATCGCCGGATTGATGTTCGTTTTCAGGAAGTACGGGAGAAGATAAAACCGCGGCGTATCGCGAGCCCCGCGCCAAAGATTGAAATCTTTAGTGCGGGGCTCTTTTTCGCGTCGTTAGGCGTAACGGGCACTTATTCTGACGGAACGCTTTCCGGCTCGGGAGCCTGCGTCTCGGTCTGCGTCTCGGTTGGCGTCTCGGTCGGCTGCGGGGTCGGCGAAGCGGTCTGCGTCGGCTGCGGGGTCGGCGAAGCGGTCTGCGTCGGCTGCGGGGACGGCGAAGCGGTCTGTGTCGCCGTCGGGGCCGGTGTCGCCGTCGGTTTCGGGGTAGGCTTTGGAGTCGCGCGCGGAGTCGCCGTGGGCTGCGGAGTGGGCGACGTTTTAACGGTCGCCGAAGGAGCCGGCGTGACCGTCGCGCCGACGCTTTCCGAAGGCGCCGGTTCGTCCGCAGACTGATCCGGCCCGGCCGAATCCGCCGGAAAAACGGCCGCCGTCTCCGAAGGCGACGGGTCCGGGTACGGGGTTATAAGCGCGGCCGCCATCATACCTGAATCCGCCGACGGGTTCGGGGTTTTTTTCGCGGGCGGGGCGAGCAGCAATACCGAAACTATTATTACGATGACAACGCTCGAAACGGCGAACCATATCAGACTGCGTTTCTGATTTTTTCTTTCGGCTTTTCGCTGAAGCCTCGTGCTTTTCAGAACCGCCGCGGCATGCGCGCCGGTTTCGCGGTCGATATATCTTACGCCGTTCGATATGCGGATCCGTTTGGTGCCGATTATATCGCTTCCCGAATCGCCAGCGGCGCGCGCGCTTCCGTACGCGCCCGTATTTTCCGGTTTGCGGGCGCTCCTGTACGCTGCCGTTTCTTCGCGGTCTGGAATAGCTGCGCCGTAACCGCTTTCCCGAGGTTTTAAATTCCACGTGTCCGCGTTTCGCTCTTTTTTGCGCGCGCTCCTGTACTCCGGCAGGCTATCCGGCGCGGAGCTTTTCGGGTTTTCGAGCCCTGCCGCGTTTGGACGGTTCGTTGCTCCGCGCGTCGGGACGAACGGATTTTTCACGCCTTTGGGGCGAGGGCTTTTTACAAGGACCTCGACCGCGCTGGGGAGCATTTTTATCCTTGATTCATAATAGTCGGGTTTATTCGAAGCCTTATACTCAGGCCTGCGCGCCGCGGGGCGCGCGTATTTATTTGTGCCGTCAGGCGCGTAATTTTTTTCGTACATTTTTATCATGCCTCCATATCCCCGTAGCGATATGATACATCAAATATTACGAAAAGTCAAAGAATCGTAATATATTCGTAAAATTTACCGAACTATATCCAATTTTTCCGTTTTAACGGGAAAAGCGGGCGAACGCTGTTACCAGCGGTTTTTTAGCGGAAACATGCAGAAGGATAAAATGACGGCAATCGCGGCAACAGCGAGGAACGGGATGGCTATTGTTGAAAAAAATATTTTTAACGCGGATTTCATTTACGTATCATTTATATGAGCGCCGCGAATGCGGATAGAAGCATAAGGATTGCTTTCATAAAAGATAAAAAAGAGAAAAAACGCAGGTTACAACTTTTATCCGGCATGTTATAATCCGATATGACGCGGTTATTAAAGCCGCGCGGCGCGTAAAAAAGCAAAGGGGTTTGCATGGAATTCAATATCTTTTATATCGTTTTTCACATCGGGGATTTTTTGCAGGAGTTCGCAAGGACGCAGACGGTACTCTGCTATGTCATAATGGCGTGCATCATATTTTTCGAGACCGGGTTCGTCGTCACGCCTTTTCTGCCGGGAGACTCGATGATATTCGTGGCCGGAGCGCTCGCCGCGGTTCCGGGGGCTTTTAAGATACAGCTTTTGGTTTTGATACTCGGACTGGCCGCGATTTGCGGGGACACCTCGAATTATTTTATAGGCCGTTTTTTGGGCGAGAGGCTTTTTCGGAATGAAAACTCGAAGATATTCAAAAGAAAATATCTTGTAAGGACTGAGGAGTTCTATAAAAGGCACGGGAGAAAGACGATCATAATAGCGAGATATGTTCCGATAGTGCGTACATTCTCGCCGTTTGTCGCGGGGCTTGGGAAGATGCCTTACGGCAGGTTTATAACGTACAGCATGTTAGGCGGATTCGCTTGGGTGTTTATAATAAGCATGTTGGGCTACCTGTTCGGGAACCTTCCTTTCATTAAGGACAACCTGTCGCTGGTGCTTGTTCTTATAATCGTCGTTTCGGTAATGCCGGCGGTCATCGCCGCCGCGAAACCGGTGTTGGCAAAAAGAAAAAACGAGCGCGGCGGCGCCTGACGAACAAACATAAGCGCCGGAAAACAGAGCTTACGTATTTACAATATCTTTTTAGTATGATAAAATAACGTAAGAGTAGATTAGAAGAGTTCAGAAGAGAAGAGATCAGACCGGATTCGGGAAAGCCGGTTTAGGCCGGTAAACCGTATATGCGTTTTTTATGTATAATCGCGGCCTCTTCTTTTCGAAAAGGAGAGGTTTTTTATATGTATCCCGATCTTAGCACTTTCTTGGAAATATCGAAAACCGCGCGTATGGTTCCCTTATCCGAGGAATTCGATATGGACACCCAGACTCCTATCGGTATTTTCATGCGTTTCGCGCGCATGGAGAACAGCTTTTTGCTCGAAAGCGTCGAGGGCGGGGAGAGATGGGCGAGGTATTCGCATATCGGCCGGCGCCCTTTCCTGATATTCAAGAGCAGCGGCGAAAACATGACCGTCATCGAAAACGGGCGGCGCGAGTCGAAAAAGGGGGATCCGTTCGAAGAGCTAAAAAGGCTCCGGAGCGAGTACAAGGGAGTCCGGTTCAAGGGCGCGCCGAGGTTTTGCGGCGGAGCCGTGGGTTATATCGGATACGATATGGCGCGGCGGATCGAAAACCTTCCCGGCGCGCCCCGCGACGATATTGGGCTGCCCGAATGTTATCTCGGATTCTATGACGAAATAATAACGTACGACCATTTAAAGCAGCGCGTGATAATCACCGTCAACGCTAAGACGCATGGCGAAGGCGATGCGCGTGATTCGTACCGCCGCGCGGAGGAAAGGATCGAAAATACCCGCCAAGAGATCATGTCGGCGTTTGTCCCGCCGGCGGCCGAAGCGGCTCCGCGCGCCGCCGGGATGGAATTGGAAAGCACGTTCACGCGCGAAGAATTTTTAGCCGCCGTCAAAAGAGCGAAGGAATACATCGTCGACGGCGATATATTTCAGGTTCAGCTGTCCCGCAGGCTCTCGGTAAAAACGGACGCGGATCCGTTCGGAGTATACCGCGCGCTCCGGACGCTAAACCCGTCGCCTTACCTGTATTATCTCAAATTCGAGGATACGGTTATCGTCGGCTCGTCGCCCGAACTTATGGTTCGCGTCGAGGACGGAACCGTAGAGACCTGCCCGATAGCGGGGACGTGCAGGCGCGGCGCGGACGAAGCGGAGGACGAGGAGCTCGCGAAGCGCCTGCTCGCGGACGAAAAGGAAAGGGCCGAACATACGATGCTCATCGATCTCGGCAGAAACGACATAGGAAAGGTTTCAGAGTTCGGCAGCGTAAAGGTCATAAACCCGATGCATATCGAAAAGTATTCGCACGTCATGCATTTGGTCACGAACGTGGCCGGAAAAATGAAGGAAGGCCTGGATTGTATCGACGCGCTGCGCGCCGTGCTTCCCGCGGGGACGCTGACGGGAGCGCCAAAGGTTCGCGCGATGCAGATAATAGACGAGCTCGAGCCGGTAAAACGGGGGTGCTACGGAGGATGCGTCGGATACATGGGGTTCGACGGCAATCTCGACACCTGCATAACCATACGCACGGTCATCTTCCATAAGGGCAGGGCGTACATACAGGCGGCGGCGGGTATCGTGGCCGACTCCGTTCCCGAAAAAGAGTTCGAGGAGACGCTTAACAAAGGACAGGCGCTGTTTTTGGCGATCGAAAAGGCGGGAAGGTAAAATGATAGTAATAATCGACAACTACGATTCTTTCACATACAACCTGTACCAGCTTGTCGGGGAGATAGACCCGGACATAACGGTCATCCGAAACGACAGGATGACCGCGGACGAGCTTGGGAAGGTTCCTTACAGCCGCCTTATTATATCGCCGGGGCCGGGGTTTCCGCAGGAGGCGGGCGTTTCGGTCGAGGCGGTTCGCAAGTTAGGAGGCAAGGCGCCGATCCTTGGCGTCTGTCTCGGCCATCAGGCGATCGGATGCGCGTTCGGCGCGAAGATAGTCCATGCCCCGGAGCTTATGCACGGAAAAGCCTCGAAGATACGGCTCGAAAAATCGGCGATTTTCGAGGGTCTCGCGCCCGAAATAAGCGCGGGGAGGTATCATTCGCTTATCGTCAGCGAGGACGCGCTGCCCGGCGTGCTGAGGGTAACGGCCCGCACGGCGTCGGGGGAGATAATGGCGGTCGAACATAAGGAGCTGCCGATATTCGGGATCCAGTTCCATCCGGAATCGGTATTGACGCCGGACGGAAGGAAGATACTGCGCAATTTTCTGAGCATATAAGGGGGAACGACGATGATAAGAGAGATGATCGCGAACGCGATAGAAGAGCGGGACTTGACGCGCGCGCAGTCCAAAGAGGTCATGGACGAGATAATGAGAGGGGAGGCGACCCCGGCGCAGATAGGCGGGTTCCTTGCCGCAATGCGGATGAAGGGCGAAACGGCGGACGAGATAACCGGGTTCGCGCAGTCCATGCGCGAGAACGCCCGGACGATAGCTCCGGACGTGCCGTTTCTCGCGGACACCTGCGGCACGGGCGGAGACGGGGCGCACACTTACAATATCTCGACCGCCGCGGCTGTCGTCGCATGCGCGGCGGGAGTTTTTATCGCAAAGCACGGGAACCGTTCGGTCAGCGGCAGCAGCGGAAGCGCCGACGTGCTCGAAAAGTTGGGCGTCGCGATAGACCTTCCTCCGGAAGACGTCGCCCGCTGCATCGAGGAGACGGGCTTCGGGTTCATGTTCGCGCCCGTTTTCCACGCGGCGATGAAGCACGCGATCGGCCCGCGGCGCGAGCTCGGGATACGGACGGTGTTCAACTTGTTGGGGCCGCTTACGAATCCGGCGGGAGCCGCCGGGCAGCTTATGGGCGTATACGCGCAAGGGCACGCGGAGTTAGCCGCAAGGGCGCTTTTAAACCTCGGCGTCCGGCGCGCGATGGTCGTATGCGGAAAGGACGGCTTAGACGAGATTTCCATATGCGCGCCGACCCTCGTATACGAGCTCAAAGACGGCGAAATAAGCTCTTACCTGCTTGATCCGCGGGATTACGGGTTTTCGTTCCGCGAGTGCGAGGAGATAAAGTGCGAAGGGCCCGAAGATAACGCGCGGATAATAACGGCGCTGTTGAACGGTCAGACGGGAGCGAAAAGGGATATACTGCTCTTGAACGCTGGAGCGGCGATATATGTCGGAGCGGGCGCTGAAACTCTCGGGGAAGGAATAGAACGCGCCGCGGAAGCGATCGACAGCGCAAAGGCATACGAAAAGCTTATGGCTATAATCGAGTTCACCCGCCGCGCGAAGGCGAAAACATGATATTGGACGAGATCATCGAAAAAAGGAAGATAAGGCTCGAAGCCGCTAAAAAAGCGCTTCCAATCCATGCGATTCGCCGGGAAGCCGAAAAAAGGCGCGGGACGCAAAGAGGGTTTATCGACGCGCTCAAACGTGACGGGCTGTCCGTTATCGCGGAGGTGAAAAAGGCGTCGCCTTCAAAAGGGTTGATACGGGAAGACGGTTTTGACCCGGAGCGCATAGCGCTCGAATATGAGCGAAGCGGCGCGGACGCGGTTTCGGTGCTGACCGAGGAGGATTTTTTTCAGGGGAGCGGCGAATACCTGACGCGAATAAAAAAGGCGACAGCGATACCGGTTTTGAGAAAGGACTTTATTTTCGATCCCTGGCAGGTGTATGAGTCGGCGTGTTTAGGCGCGGACGCGGTTCTTTTAATCGCTGCGGCGCTTACGGCAAAGGAGCTTGAAGAGCTGCGCCTTCTTGCTAAAAGCCTCGGGATGGACGCGCTCGTCGAGGCGCACGACCCGTTTGAGATGGAAAAAGCCCTTGATTCCGGCGCGCAGATAGTCGGCATAAACAACAGGGACTTGCGTACCTTCGAGGTTCGTCTGGACACGACGCAAAGGCTTATTCGCATGGTTCCGCCCGGGATAGCGACGGTCAGCGAGAGCGGGATACATACCGCGGCGGATATCGAATATATAGCGTCTTTAGGCGTCGACGCCGCGCTCATAGGCGAGAGCCTGATGAGGGCGGGATCGGTTTACGAGAAAATGAAAGAATTCAAAGGCGGGGGCTGTGGTAAAGGTTAAGATATGCGGGCTGCGGCGCAGGGAGGATATAGAAATTGTAAACGAGCTTTTGCCCGACTACGCGGGGTTCGTTTTCTGCAACAGCAAAAGGCGGCTGGACGTATGCGAAGCCGCCGCGCTGTGCGCGGCGCTCGACGGGCGGATAAAAAAAGTCGGCGTGTTCGCCTTTCAGGAGCGTGCTTTCATTGAAAAGGCCGCGGCGGAATGCGGGCTCGACGCGATACAGCTTCACGGGGACGAGACGCCCGAACAATGCGTCTACCGGGGCGTCGAGGTCTGGAAGGCGGTAAGGGTAAGGGACGAAGAAAGCGTCAGGCTTGCCGAAAGCTGGCCTGCGGAGCGAATACTGTTCGACGCGTACGACGATAAGACTTACGGAGGCTCGGGAAAGGCGTTTGATTGGGAACTGCTGCGGCCGTTCAAGGATAAGCGCCGCATGGTGCTCGCGGGAGGGCTGTCGCCGGAAAACGTCGCGGCTGCGGCGCTTAAAGCGCGCCCTTACGCGGTTGACGTCAGCAGCGGGGTGGAAACGGACGGAAGGAAGGATTACGAAAAAGTGAAACTGTTCATAGAAAACGCGAGGAGGGCGACGGTGTGACGGGGAAAACGGGTTATTTCGGAGATTTCGGGGGGATGTTCGTACCCGAGACCCTGATGCCGTCCATAAAAGAACTCGAGGCGGCGTATCTTTCGGCGATAGGCGACGAAACGTTCCGGAAAGAAAAGGAGTATTACCTTAAAGAGTACGCCGGCAGGGAGACGCCGCTGTATTTCGCGGAAAAGATGACGAAGGAGTTGGGCGGAGGCAGGATATATCTCAAACGCGAGGACTTGAACCACACCGGCTCGCATAAGCTCAACAACGTGATCGGCCAGATGCTGCTCGCGAGGAGGATGAAAAAAAGAAGGGTCATCGCCGAAACGGGCGCCGGGCAGCACGGCGTCGCGACCGCGACCGTCGCGGCGCTTTTCGGCTTGAAATGCGAGGTGTATATGGGGCGCGAGGACGTCGAGCGCCAGAAGCTAAACGTGTTCCGCATGAGGCTGTTGGGCGCGCAGGTGCATCCTGTAGATACGGGAACGAGGACCCTCAAGGACGCTACGAGCGAGGCGATACGCGACTGGGCGGCGAACTATCAGGACACGTATTATGTGATAGGATCCGTCGTAGGGCCTCATCCGTATCCTCGGATGGTCAGGGATTTCCAGAGCGTTATCGGCGAGGAAGCGAAAAGGCAGATACTCGAGAAGGAAGGAAGGCTTCCCGATTACCTTATAGCCTGCGTCGGCGGAGGGAGCAACGCGATGGGGCTGTTCTATCCTTTCGTAGAAGACGAGGGCGTTAAAATGATAGGGGTCGAGGCGGCGGGGCTCGGGCTTGACACCCCGATGCACGCGGCGTCGATAAACAAGGGCAGGCCGGGAGTGCTGCACGGGATGCTGTCGTATTTCCTGCAGGACGAAGACGGCCAGATACAAAGCGTCCATTCCGTCTCCGCGGGGCTCGATTATCCGGGCGTCGGCCCGGAGCACGCTTATCTGCACGAAATCAGGCGGGCGTCTTACGCGGCGGCGACGGACGAAGAGGCGGCGGAGGCTTTCAGGTATTTATCCCGCGCGGAAGGGATAATACCCGCTCTCGAAAGCGCGCACGCCGTCGCTTACGCGATGAAAATCGCGCCGCGGACGGGAAAGGACGATATCATCATAATAAACGTTTCGGGGCGCGGCGACAAGGACGTCCAGATCGTCGCCAATCTTATGGGGGTCGAGGTATGACGAGGATCGGCGAAAAATTCGATAGGTTGAAAAGAGCGGGCGAAAAGGCGCTGATACCTTTCTTCTTCGCGGGCGATCCGGATATGGCGACGACGTACGGACTCGTGCTGGAAGCGGAGAAATCGGGCGCGGATTTGATAGAGCTTGGGATACCGTATTCGGACCCGCTCGCCGACGGCCCGGTCAACCAGGCCGCGAGCGCGCGGGCGCTTAAGAACGGGGTACGGCTCGGAGGCGTTTTTTCGCTTGTGCGGGATTTGAGGCAAAAGACTCGGATCCCGATCCTGTTCCTGCTGTACTTTAACTGCGTGATGCAGTACGGGATCGAAAGGTTCCTGTCGGATTGCGCCATATCCGGCGTTGACGGGCTCGTTATCCCCGACCTGCCGTATGAGGAGAGGACGAATTACGCGGATGTTTTTGGCCGCTATCCCGTGGACATAATACCGCTCGTTACTCCGGCGTCCCGGGAGCGCGCGGCAAACATAACGCGCGGCGCGGGAGGGTTCGTATACTGCGTGACTTCCTCGGGAGTGACCGGAATGAGGGACCGTTTCGAGACCGATTTCTCGGCGTTCATGAAGGAAGTCGGCGGCGTTACGAAGCTGCCGAAGGTTTTGGGTTTCGGGATATCGACTCCGGCGCAGGCGAAAGAGCTCAAAAACCATGCCGAGGGCGTCATAGTAGGAAGCGCGGCCGTGAGGCTTATCGAACGCTGCGCTCCCGAAGCGCTCATGCGCGAATTCTCAAGGTTTATCAGGGAGTTTAAGGAAGCCTTGCGCTAAACGGCCTTTGCCAGTTCCTTAATACGGCTGACAAAATAATCATACAGCATTGGACCTGTCTCAGACACTATTGGACTTGATAAGCAGCAAGACAAGAGATGACTCCTATTGTCTTGCTGCTATAAACATGTCAATGTCCTCGACGATGTACTTTGCTCCGGCGGAGTGCAGTACATCAAAGAATGCACCAAGATATTCGAAAACACCGAATTCTTTAAACCTTTTCACTGTCTCGGCTCCGGACATGTTATGCTTTTTTTTGTACTGCTCAATACAGAACACCTTAAATTGCATTGTCTTGCTCATATGGCCCGCCTCAATATCCGGGAAGTTCCAGTTTTCCCGTTTCTATTTCCGTCTTGTATAAGTCAAAGAGCTTATCCACGCTATAGTGCCACACCTTTGTTTTTTCATCTTCCAAATACGAATACAACTGAGTAGAGTATAGCTTTTCAATCGCCGTGTTTTCATCCAGATGGTATTCTGTAGCAATCCTGTCTGTTACAGCTGCCACTATCATTGGGAGAATAGCTGAAAACTTTTCAATGTCCATCATTTTTCACCTTCCAATACGATATACTCTTTGTAATTGCATAGGCTGAGCGCTTTTTCGGTATGGAACAATACTTGATCATAGAGTTTTTCCACCTTCAGCCGCTTTATCGTCTCATCCTTGTCCAACACGCCCAATTCAAACAGTTGAACCGTAGCATAAACATTATCGTCCGCCACCGGCCCAAACACGAGGTCGTATTCCTCCTTAATGCTTTTACCGCTTCGGCAGGCGCAAATAAAATTCAACCATGCTTCATCCGCCAGCTTGAAATGTATCACTTTTAGTTCCTTTTCCGCGCGTTCGTAATCAAATTCATAAACGGAAATGTACTGCGTTACGGCCTTTCTACGGGCTGCAACTCTAAGTGCCCAACGGGTTGCCTGATCTATGCTTGTTGTTGTGTAAAATCCCGTACCGAAATCGAGGAACCGTTCGCTCTGAAGTATCCGTGGCTTGTCTACAACAATAGTGCTTCCATGATATACGATCATTTTTCACCCTCCATAATTCTTTTCGCGACACTGAGTTCCCGGTTTAATTGCTTTAGAATATCTTCCATGTGTTTTCGCTTTTCCAACCTCTCTCTGAGTTCGTTAATCTTTTTTTCATCCTTGCCAACATAATCTGTAATAACCTTTTCGCCGTCTCTAAAAGACAAATAATAATACTCGTGTTTTCCTCGTCTGCGCGTTCGCAGAGTACCTTTCGGAAGCAATGATAGCTGCTGTTCGTAGCTTTCTTTTAGCGCCTTAATCCGCTTTGTTTCGCCAGCAATTAAATTAATAACAAAGCCCATAACATCACCGTGAATATCATTTCTGCTAATATTATACCCAACATAATTAAAAATATCAAGTATAATGTAGGGCAAAAAGTGGAAGGCAAGGCGCATGCCATACGCATCGGATCCCGCAACTCTTGTCGGTGGCCGGTGAATTTTTCAACAAAATAGCTTCTCGGCAACGAACAAACCATTTAAGCACTGGTTTGCAGACAGTTAAAATTATATTAAATTTGAATTATACCAAAAAGAAATAAGCCAACTGCGACGGCAATCGGCTTCTTTGGCGGAGAGAGAGGGATTCGAACCCTCGGTACGGTATTAGCGTACACACGATTTCCAGTCGTGCGCCTTAGACCATCTCAGCCATCTCTCCATAAATTATCGAATCAGCGATGGCTATTTTACCACACCGAAGTTAAAATAACAACTGATAATATCGCCCGGATAGCGTCATACTGTACAAGCCTTAAGAACAGGTTGAAATCGGCTCCTCAAGAAAAACGACTCACCTGATGAAAAGAAAAAAAGAACCGTCTTTGACTCGGGAACGGTTCTTTAATACATCATTCGCAGCAGGATTTCTCTTCTTTTTGCCTGTCTTCTTTAGGCTCCCGCTTATCTTTGATCATTTCTTCTTCGGGGATTTCTTCAAGCTCGAAACAGCAGCTGCAGCAACTCTTCTTCTTGTTTTCATCGCTGCCCCAAAAAAAACCTTTTTTACCGGTTTTCATGGATATTCTCCTTTCTTATGATTAATGATTTATTGATTACATTATAAGCTCAAAAATATAACCTCCGATCGTGGCGGTAAGAAAAATTACGGCAACGATTGCGGCGACCAGTTTCTTTTTAAAAATACTTGCCAACATGCTCATTTCAGGTATCGCCATTCCGGCGCCGCCTATTATCAGGGCGATTACGGCGCCTATCCCCATGCCTTTATGCAGCAACGCCAAGCCGATAGGGATCGCCGTTTCAGCGCGGATGTACAGCGGGACGCCAAACGCCGCCGCGACAGGGATAGCCAGCGGATTATCGGGGCCGGCGATCCGCATCACAAAGTCTTGAGGCAAATATCCGTATATCGCGGAACCGATCCCTACGCCTGCGAGAAGATATATCAATACGCTTCTAAAATCACCCCAGGCTTTTAAAAAAGCGATTTTAAGCTTTTTCAAAAAAGAATTCGGGATCGCTTCGTTTTCTTTCGGCGCGCCGCCTTTGATCCGAACGTTTTTGACATGCTTTTCCCCTCCGGTTTTTTCAATGATAAAACCGAAGACGATGGCGCCGATAAAGACTATTGCGAAATAAGCAAGGCAGGTCTGCCATCCCATTAAAGCTATCAGCATTGTAAGAATGATCGGGTTTAATAGAGGAGACGAAATTACAAACGACATTATAGCTCCAAAGTTAATACCCGCCTCAAGAAATCCAAGCGTAAGGGGGATAGTCGAACAGGCGCAGAATGGAGTAATAGCGCCTATAAAAGCGGCCATTATATTGCCCAATATGCCCTTCCCGGCCATCCGCTTTTTGATTTTCTGCTGAGGTATATACATCAATAATAAAGCCACAACGGTGCTGATCCCGAGGAATAGGACCGTCAGTTCCAACGTAATTGTGATAAAATAAACAACCGTATCTGTCAACGTATTCAATATGATTATCCTTCTTTCTTGAAAATACTATACAATCGCTGATTTTCTTAAGTGCTTATCGGATTTATCGGTCTGCTCTTTTGCAATGCGTCTGTGAGCGACAACAGCGTCTCTTTTATCCGGCATATGTCTTGAGCATCGAACCCCTTTAATACGCCCTCAAGATACGAAGTGTAATTTTCTATGATCCGGGCGACGGTCTCCTTTCCTTTCCCGGTCGCCGACACACAGCATACGCGTCCGTCGACAGGGGAATTCATCCTGACCGCATATCCTTTGTTTACCAGGCGGTCAATGATTTTGCTTGCTCCGCTTTTAGTGAAGTTTATCGCATTTCCGATTTCCTGAATGGAAATGTCATGGTTTTCCCGTACCGTTTTTAAAGCCATGAATTCCGCCAAAGACAGGTCGCCGCAACATTCGCCGTTAAAACCGTGGTTTCCGAACCTCCAAGACAGTTCCAAGATAGATCCGTATATGTCCGCAATGTTACTATCCATAATTTCACACCCCGATTATAGTTTCCATCGTCAACTATTTTAACCCGATAAGTTTCCATCGTCAACTATCTTATCATATGAAATCCATATGAAATTTGACCGTCTTATGAAAGCGCCTCAATCGAAACGGTTTTCTTCGATAAAATTCATCCCGTATTCATATATGGCGGCAATAAAAAGTTGTATTTAATATAAATGCATGGTAAAATCAGATTCACAAGAAACGGAAAAACGGGGGAGCCTGAAATAATTTGAAGATTCTAAAGAGCGTTATCGCCGTCATCGTTGCGGGGGCGCTTTTCGCGGCGGCATATATTTATTTCACGGGAGCCGAAAGCCCTTCGATATCGAAGACGCAGGAAAATTCGGTCGTGATAAACGAGTACATGGCGGCGAACAGGAGTTTCCTGCCCGACGACAACGGCCAGTACAGCGACTGGGTCGAGATATACAACCCTCTTGAAACGTCCGCCGCGCTTTCGGGTTACGGACTGTCCAACGATAAAAAGAGCGTCAAATGGACTTTCCCCGGGATCACCCTCGAGCCGGGCGGTTATATCGTGGTGTTCGCGTCCGGCGCGGGCACTTCGGATCCCGCCGCTTTGTTTCAGCACGCCGGTTTCAAGCTCAGCGCCGAAAAGGGCGGCGTATACCTTTTCGACAGGGAAGGCAGGATCATTGATTCGGAGGAATACAACGCCGTCCAGACGCCGGACGTTTCCGTCGGCCGGGACGCGTCGAACCCAAATTCGTGGAAACAGTTCACGAAGCCGACTCCCGGATTCATTAACGACGAATCGGGATACGAGGCGTTTCAGAAAAGCCGGATCGCCAAGGATCCGCAGTTGCTGATAACCGAAGTGATGGCGTCGAATAAAACAGCCGTCGCGGACAACAAGGGCAAATACAGCGATTATATCGAGATATACAACAAGGGCGGCGAAGCGGTCGACCTTGCCGGCTACGGGCTGTCGGACGATCCGGCGAAGGCGCTTAAATGGAAATTCCCCGCGGTAACGATCGGCCCCGGCGAATATATCGTCGTATTCGCTTCGGGAGAGGACGATAAGGCGACGGACGTAAGCAAGGGCGCTCTGCACACGAACTTTCGGCTGTCGGCGTACAGGCAGTCGGTATTGCTTTGCGACAAAATGGGGTATATACTCGACAGGATAGATATTTCCGAAATGGCTTCCGATACCGCGTATTCGCGGATATTGAGCGCGGGCGCTTATACGGGCGAATGGGAGAAAACGGACAAACCGACGCCCGGGTTCCCGAACGACGCCAAGGGATATTCGGACTTTATAAACGGCAGATCAAAACAGTAACGCATATATAAGGACAAACGAATGAAAAGAAGCGACGATATCTTCAGGAGGCTTAACAAGCAAAAGCCGCTGGTAAAATCGAGGAATATCCAGCCGCTTTCGGACAGGGATTTTCCGCAGCGAAAAAGGGTCTCTTTCGAAGCGCCGCCGGACGGCGCGCGCGGCGACAGGGAAATGATACGTGAAAAAAAGGTTTCATTGGAAACGCCTTTCGATAAAGCGCGCGTCCGGGACGGCGGCGAAGCGGCGCGCGGCGGGTTTAGGGATCACGTCATGCCGGCGCAGAAAAAGCGCGAGCGGGAAGAACCGGAGAGGAAAAAAGCCGTTTCCGAAGACAAAAGGTTGGAGCTGTTTTCAGAGCCCGCGCGAGCGGAAAAGGAAACGGCGCCGCGCCGGGTTCCGGAAACCGCCGGAGCGCTCGCCTTTACCGAGAGATTTCCGGAAAGCGGTTCGGCGGACGGCGAACCGCGCCGGATCGCGGACATGTTCAGCGGCAAAAAGAAAGAGACATCTTTCCGGCATGAAATGAAGTTTTATATTAATTACAGGGATTACGCGACGCTGCGCGGGATGCTCAAGGCGGTGATGCGCTACGACAGGTTCGGCGGCGAGGACGGGACGTATTTCGTCCGCAGCCTATACTTCGACGACATATACGAGAGCGCTCTTCTCGAAAAGATCGCGGGGTACGACTCGAGGCGAAAGTACAGGATAAGGGCTTACAATTTCAAGGATGACAACATACGCTTCGAAAAGAAATACAAGCACGGACAGTATATAGCGAAAACGGATATAAGGTTGTCCCGCGGCGAATATGAGAGTATAATGGCGGAGGATTATGATTTCCTAAAATACAGGGACGAGGAACTGGCGAAGGAGCTTTATCTCGAGATGAGGAACAACATGCTCCGGCCGCGGGTCATCGTCGATTATTTCAGGGAGGCGTTCGTGTTCCCGATCGAAGAGGTGAGGGTCACCTTCGACAAGGATCTCCGGGCGGGATTATGGAAAGGGGACATATTCGATAAAAACGCGCCGGTGATGCCGATGTACGACAGCGGGTTGATGGTGATGGAGGTAAAGTTTTACAAGTTCCTGCCCGAGTTTATTAGAACGGCGCTCAACGGCTTGAACGCGTCCGACAGGTGCGCGATATCCAAATATGTTATCTGCAGAAAGTATGAATAGGAGGGTTTTATGACTACGTTCCAGGACATTTTCAAGAAAGGTTTTTTAGAGAATTTTCAGAGCATCGGCGTTTGGGAGGTCGTTCTTACGCTCGCGCTGTCGTTCGGCATCGGGCTGTTCATCTATTTTATATACAGGGTAACGTTCGGCGGGGTGATCTTCGTTAAGAGCTTCGGCACCTCGCTTATTATGATCACCATGGTCACGGCTCTTGTGCTCATGGTCGTAGCCAGCAATGCGGCTCTTTCGCTCGGCATGGTCGGCGCGCTGTCCATAGTCAGGTTCAGGACGGCGGTCAAGGACACGATCGATACGATATTCATGTTCTGGGCGATAACGGCCGGGATCGCGGTCGGGGCGCAGCAGTACGCCGCGGCGGGACTCGGAGCGCTGGGCATAGGGCTTCTGCTCGTGATTTGGAACCTTTTCAAGACGAAGCGCAACTTCCCTTTCTTGCTCGTGCTGCGCTTCGACGAGAGCAGCAAGAAGGATGTTCAAAACGTGCTGCGCAAGATGCCTCAGGGAAGGCTGAAATCGAAGATAGTGTCGCAGGGAGTAATGGAGCTGACGATCGAGATGAACATAAAGGAAAACGAAGTGGGGATAATAGACGCGTTCTCCGCGATCCCCGGGGTGCACGACGCTTCGCTTATCAGCTATAAGGGAGACATAATCGCCTGACAAAACGAATACCGACAAAAAATACCGCTCCGTATAAAGGGCGGTATTGTTGCGTTTGCTCCTGTTTTCAGCCCAACATCAGAAGCAGCTCGCGCAAAACCTTGCACGCGACGAGCGTCGAGGCGCCGCTCGGGTCGTAATGCGGCGAAAGCTCGTTTATGTCCGCGCCTGCGATGTTCAAACCGGACAGCTTAAGCACGCTGTCTATGAGCTCGCCGTAGCTTAAGCCCCCCGCTTCCGGGGTCCCCGTCCCGGGCAGCACCGACGAATCGAGCACGTCGAGGTCGACCGAAAGGTATACGGGGTAGTTTTTTACGCTCCTTACCGCGTGGTCAATGCCGTCTGCGTTGAAATAGTTCGTATATACGTGCCGTCCGCCCCATTCGGTCTCTTCCCTGTCGCCCGAGCGTATCCCGAACTGGAATATGCGGCCGTCGCCGACGAGTTCCCAGACCCTGCGCATCACGGTCGCGTGCGAAAGCTTCTGCCCGTAATATTCGTCCCTTAGATCCGAATGCGCGTCGAAATGTATTACCCGCAGGTCGCGGTTTGTCGCGGCGAGAGCGCGCACGGCGCCCAAAGTGACGAGATGTTCGCCGCCGATCATCACAGGCAGCTTGCCGTCGGCCGCGATGCTTGCCACGGTGTCCTCGATCGCGCGAAGCGCCTGCTCCGCGTTCCCGTAAGGCAGCACGAGGTCGCCTATATCGCAGGCGCATATGTCGGAAAGGTCTTTTTTCTGGCGGAGGCTGTACGTCTCTATCCCGCCCTCGCTGCTCGCGCGCATCGCCTGAGGCGCGAAACGCGTCCCCGGACGGAACGAGGCGGTGCCGTCGAACGGAGCTCCGAAGATCACGACGCGCGCGTCCCCGTAATCGCAGTCGCAGCCTATGAAAACCGTCGCCTTCTTATTCATGTTTCACACTCTCTCAGCATCTCAAGCACATAATTCGGGAGCGCGAAGGAAGCCTTATGGAGCGCGGTGTTGTAATAGCGCGTGCGCAGCCCCAAAGCGTTCCACGCGTCCTCGTCGAGGTTTTCGACCGGATCCGTCTTTTTCGACGCGAACCCGAACAGCCAATGCCCCGACGGGTAAGTCGGTATATGCGCCTGATAGACGCGGCATATCGGGAAATACTCGCGTATCCTCGCGTGCGCCCTTTTCATGTTGTTCGCGTACGAGGGATAATACGGGCTTTCGTGCTGGTTGACGAGTATCCCGTTGTCGTTTAACGCGTTGTAGCAGTTCCCGTAGAATTCCTTCGTGAAAAGCCCTTCGCCGGGCCCTATCGGGTCGGTCGAATCGACGATTATAAGGTCGTACTCGTTCTTCTTAGTGCGCACGAACTTCAAGCCGTCCTCGTAATAGATATGCACGCGCCTGTCGTCCAAGCTGCAGCTTAAAGCGGGGAGGTATTTCTTGCAGACGTCGACCACCATCTTGTCAATTTCGACCATGTCGATATGCTCCACCGACTTGTAGCGCGCGAGCTCCCGGACGCTGCCTCCGTCGCCCGCGCCGATGATGAGCACTTTTTTTATCCCGGGGTTCGCGGCCATCGGGACGTGTATTATCATGTCGTGATAGATGAATTCGTCCTTTTCCGTGACCATCATCAGTCCGTCGAGCGTCATGAAAAGCCCGAATTCTTCGGAATCGAATATGTCTATCCTCTGAAAATCGCTCTTTTCGCTGTAAAGATGCCGCCTGACCCTTATCGAGAACCTGACGGATTCGGTATGCTCCTCGGTATACCAAAGCTCCATGTCCATTCCTCTTAACGACCTTTCCTTTTCGCCCCGAAAAAGCCTTCGGGGCGTTTTATCAAACGAGTATGTTTATAAATTCCAAGCTCATGTCCTCCGCGCCGGTAAGCAGCGCGCCCTTGCTTCTCGCGTACGTTATATAATCAATTATTTCCTTCGTTATCATCTCTCCGGGAGCGATTATGGGGATGCCGGGAGGATAGCACATTACGAAGTCGCCGCTCACCGCGCCAACGCTATTTTCCAGCGGGACGCTCTTTTTGTCCGCGTAGAACGCCTTCTCCGGAGAGACGCAAACTACCGGGGTTATATATTCGTGGTCGAACATTCCGGAGCGCCGACCGCGCCTTAAACGGCTTATCTCGGAAAGAGCGGCCACGAGCCGTTCGATCGAAAGCGTGGTGTCGCCCACGGATATTATCGCCAGAAAATTGGCGACGTCGCCGAACTCGACCTGGATCGAATATTCGTCGCGCAGTATGTCGTACACCTCGAATCCCGCGAGGCCTAAATTGATGGTGTTGACGCTGAGCTTAGTCCGGTCGAAATCAAACGCCGCCTTGCCTTTTATTTCGTCCGAAAAAGCGTAATAGCCGCCGATCCCGTTTATTTCGTTTCTCGCGTATTCGGCGAGGCGCAGCACCTTGTCGAACATGGCGGCGCCGTTCAACGCGAGGTTTTTCCTCGCGATGTCCAGCGACGCCAAAAGCAGGTACGACGCGCTCGTCGTCTGGGTAAGGTTTATGACGACGCGCATGTGGCCGGGGTTCACGCGCTTCGTGTTCACGAGCAGCAGCGAGCTCTGGGTAAGAGACCCGCCCGTTTTATGCACGCTAACCGCGGACATGTCGGCGCCCAAATGCATCGCGGCGCCGGGGAGCTTGTCGTTGAAATAAAAATGGGTGCCGTGAGCTTCGTCGGCGAGCACCAACATGCCGTGCTCATGCGCGAGCTCGGCGATCCCTTTTACGTCCGAACAAACCCCGTAATATGTTGGGTTGTTGATAAAAACCGCTTTCGCGTCCGGATTTTCTCGTATCGCCTTTTCGACGTCCTCGAGCGCCATGCCGAGCGCTATCCCAAGCTCCGGATTGATCCCCGGGTTAACGTATACGGGCACCGCCCCGCACAGTATGACCGCGTTTATAGCGCTGCGGTGGACGTTGCGCGGCATTATTATCTTTTCGTTTTCCTTGCAGCTCCCGAGTATCATCGCCTGGACAGAGGAAGTCGTGCCGCCGACAAGAAAAAAGGCCTTGTCGCATCCGAAAGCCTCCGCTGCGAGCTCCTCCGCTTCCTTTATCACGGACACGGGGTGGCAGAGGTTGTCCAGCGATTTCATGGAATTCACGTCTATCGAAAGGCATTTGTCGCCTAAAAATTCGGTAAGCTCGGGAGTCCCCTTTCCCTGTTTGTGCCCCGGGACGTCGAAGGGCACTATCCGTTTGCGCTTATAGCCCGACAGAGCGGATTGTATCGGGGCCGCCTTCTGGCGCTCCCTGTAAAAAGGGTCGTTCTGGCGTTCACTTATAGATGTTTGTGCCATAGTATATCTCGATCATCTCTTTATAAAGGTTGTCCTTTATTTCCCTTCTTTTTTCCGGCTTTATGTCGTAAACGCTTGTGTTGAACAGATAATTGCTCAGATCAATTTCCTTTCGTATCATCTTCGTGTGGAATATGTTCGACTGGTAGACGTTTACGTCTATCGCGTCATACTCGTTGAGCGTTTCCTTGTTGATGAAGTTCTGGATCGAATTTATCTCGTGGTCGATATAATACTTTATGCCGCTGATATCGCGGGTAAAGCCCCGGACGCGGTAATCGATCGAGATAATGTCCGAATCGAAGCTCGAAATAAGAAAATCGAGCGCTTTTAGCGGCGAAATCTTGCCGCATGTCGAGACGTCGATGTCGACCCTGAACGTCGTTATCTCTTTTTCGGGGTGGAATTCCGGATACGTATGCACGGTCACGTGGCTCTTGTCGAGATGCGCGACGACGCTGTCCTTTTCGAACGCGATGTTGCCCTTGTTGCAGCTCGGATCGATTACCTGGCTCGAAAGGGCTTCCTCGCTGATGAGGATCGCGGCGCTCGCGCCCCGAGGCTCGTAGTCCTGCTTGGAGATATTTAGCACGTGCGCGCCTATGATGTCCGTTACGGTGCAGAGTATGTTTGTCAGACGCTCCGAATTATACTGCTCGTCGATATAGATGAGGTAATCGTTCTTGTCTTTTTGGGTCTCCGCGTAGCATACGTCGTATATGTTGAAGCTCAAGGATTTAGTCAGGTTATTGAACCCGTACAGCGCTATCTTTTTATCCAATTCAACATTGCCCGTCCTTTTAACGTTTTGCTCAATAATATCATATAACATTTTAAAATTAAATATCTAAAACGGGACGAGCGGATAAAAAAGGAATCGAAACCCGCGAAAAGCGTTTTAAAGGAAATAGGCGCAATCGCCGAAAGCCTTGAAAGCGCTATTTTTGATTTGTTAATAATATGAAACGGTAATATAATCACGGTATCGGAACCGTAAAAAGCGTATAATACGTGCGAAAGGGGTATTTATATGACCGATAAGACTTTCAGCGTGAAGGGAATGAGCTGCGGCATGTGCGCAAAGCATGTCAAAAACGCGATCGAGGCGCTCCCGGGCGTCAAAAGCTGCGCCGTGAGCCTCGAAAAGGCGCAGGCGGCCGTCAGCTACGACGAAAAAACGACGGGGTTCGAGGCGATGAGGGAAGCGCTCATAGAGGCTGGATACGACCTCGAGGAAAGATAAATAGCGATGGCCGAGAAAACGTATCGGGTCACTGGGATGACGTGCGCGGCGTGTTCCGCGCATGTGGAGAAAGCCGTATCGAAGATAGAAGGCGTGAATAGCTGCGCGGTCAATCCGGTTACCGGAATCATGACGGTACGGTTCGACGAATCCCGCGCGGATTTTGAGGATATAAAAAAGGCCGTCGAAGGAGCGGGCTACGGAATCGACG
>Ga0078972_1007849_pt1 | contig 23180 bp, 18 predicted proteins | sample YelNatPaOPGAMG01_FD_67568 | JGI IMG/M metagenome (GOLD analysis project Ga0078972, IMG submission 67568) | Hot spring thermophilic microbial communities from Obsidian Pool, Yellowstone National Park, USA - OP-RAMG-01 (SPADES assembly) (version 2) | ecosystem: Environmental > Aquatic > Thermal...
ACTAAAACCAACGCTTACCTCGTGCAAGTTGGAGTTCAAATTAAAGACAAACATTAAGATTAACATTATGATATTAATAAGGTTTAGCATTATGCCTCCTGAACAAAATGCCACTCAGAAAGATCTATATAACGTGTAGTAGCAGCAGTAACCCATAATACAATATTTAGAAAAATGGTTGCATAAGTAGTGCCAGTTGGCAATCCACTGCTTAAAGTTCCCACAAGATTTTTATTTACATAAAAATATGCTGCCTGTGGGGTGGAAATAATTTCTAAAATATATAATAAATCTGTAGTGGCATCTAGGGTCATTAGATTTACCGTTGTTTCGGTAGTTCCATTTCCTGCAGAGCCATAAAGTACTCTAGTAGAACCGTCTAATCTAAAACCGATATGTTCTCTTTGCAAGTAATTAAGAAATTCTACAGAACCTGTCCCGATATAAAAATTGTTCAAGGTAGGAAAATTTAATCTTATTTTTGTTTTCATCCTTCTTATCTTGCCCCAACTTGCATCTTCAACCCTTAAAAGAGGATTATGTGAAAGTCTTGCCTTATCGCCATTAGCGGATCCTGACAATCTTACATAATATCCATTAGTGTTTAGTTCAATTGTTCCAGTTCCCGCAGTGGTTTTAAGCAGTCCATCTATACTATCAAAAAAGGTAGAATATACAATTCCGTCCCATGCATTTAAAGATGGTGGTGCAAGAGCAGAAACAGCATCTGTTAAACTTGAGGCACTACCGTCGATATTTATACCCCGTACTTTATAATAGTTAACTGTAGATATATTCATATTTGTATCAGTAAATTCATTTTCATTAGTAACGCCTATACTCTGATAGTTTGTTCCATCTGTTGAACGGAATATCTCCACTTGAGGTGAATATTTTTTGTAATATAATTTAATCCCTTTTCCGCTTGTGAGTATTTCTAATCTTAAATCTATAGGTTTTGGTGGTGGTAAAGTAGTTTTTGTTTCAGTCAAAAGTATAAAATCTATAAGATTTAATGCTGTATTCGATAAAGTTAATGATATATTTCCACCTATATCCCTTGTTATTTCTAATACTCTAAAAGTACCGTCTATACCGAAACTAGGAGATTTAAGTCTAACTGTATCCCCCAAATCAAAGCTAGGTCCTGTCCAGTTTGCAATATTTACCTTAAATGATTGTTTAGGATTTTTATGTTCATCAAGATATGCTTGTGTCTCTGTTTCTAGTTGTGTCTTATCTACGCATTGTCCATTCTCATAGAATCCTACTCTTTTACCATACGACGCTATACTAGTATCATCTTGTTTTATAACTACAAGTCTATCTATTCCATCTCCTGCGCCATATCCATAAATATAGTTTTCACATTCAGAAAAGTCATCGGATAATTGAAATACGGTAACATCTCTACCCTCGTGGATTAGAACGGAATTTGATTTGTCAGTTCCTAATTGTGTAGCTACTGTTGGATTAAAACTATCGCTTATCTCTAGTTTTTCCTGTTTACAAAGGTTGTATATAGCCTCCAGATTGCTATTCTGATCAAAGCTTGTATTCTTAAGTTGTTTAGTCAGCGTATTAGGTATATTTGTATTTGAAAAAATGGTATTATAAACACCTACAATTTGTATAGCATTCAAAACAGGACTATAGCCTACTGGATTACCGTTTGGGTCTGGTGCACTAGTATCATTTGTCCAGAGTGTACATTGAACTTGTACATATCTCTGTGGACTAAAAGATATCTGGTGGAATTTACTTGCGGATGAATATTCTACCTCGCTACTCCAAGGGCTCCAGTTTGTATTATCTGCACTTGTACGATATTTAAACCTTATTCCAACATTTGTTCCTACCGATCCCTGAATCCTTAGATATGCACTTTGGATAGTTAAACCTAAATCTATACCTTGAGTAATAATATATCCGCTTGAATAATAGTTACCCGCTGTTTGTTTAGCTAATATAACACTATCGTACCAATTCTCACCAGTCAAACTAGAAGTGTCAACATTCGACTTTGTGCAGCTATCCCAATCTGATTTCCAAGTCAAAGTATAAGTTTTATATTCTTTTAGCAACGCTGATAGTGCATCATATTGTGTCCATCCGCTAAAGTCAAATTCTTGAGGTAATCTAAATCTATTCAGATAATTTAATGGTCCTAATGCGGTATATCGGTAGTTATCATATTCTATATCTCTTGTTTGCAAGTAAAAGGATTGAATAAGTGAGTTGTCCTGCCATAGTTCTAATTTTGCTCCATATTTTAGATACTGCGTCTTTGTATCGGTTCTTGGAATAGTAAAATTTAATTGTGTAGTAGCGTTAATACTAGATGCCCAAGACAAGTCTATAAATGAATTTATAATTGAGATTAAGCTATTAGAACTATCATAGCATTTTAAATAATACATATTCCACCTTTAATAAACTGGGTCAGAATAAACAATTAATGTTCCTGTTACCCCGCTAATTTGAACAATATTATTGCCAGGATCTAATTTAGGGAATTCTCCTGTTACATAGGAAATTACAGCAGTTCCATTTTGTCTTACTGTATAATTACCCAAATCAATGTCTATTACATCTCCTTGTGATATGTTTTTAGTAAGCGTCAAGGATTTATCTTTGATATTTAAAGATAAAGAAGAACCAGAGGAATTTGCTACTATACGTAGTAGTGGATTTGTAGGATAATTACCTGCATTTGTAATAGTTAGTGTTCCTCCTTCAACAGGATAACTTGTATATCTTGCAGAGGTTGCACTGAAAATATTTGCTACTTCTTGACTTCCAAGTGGAGGTCTATTATAAAATGCTAGTTCGTCAACGTATGCGTCTGCATACGGCATATTCTGTAGATTAAGGTATAGCTTAGAAATATATCTGGATAATGCTCCATTACCAGCTGAATAATATTGATATAATGTTCCCTGTTTTGAAATCCATAAATAGTAGCCTGCTGATAAATCTCTTATAGTATTGGGTACATATGCGGCTGCAACGAATATCCAATTGGGATAATCAAAGTAAGTCGAACCTGCATCTAATACAGAATTAAGATAATATAATCTTATTCCATAAGAAGGGTGGACATATAAAGTAAAGTCATTCCCAAAAGGAATACCATAGTCTGTAGAACGTAAAATCTTACCATTTGGATAAGTCCCTGCTAGACATATACCATTGCCGAGATAAGTCAAAGAACGAATAATAGTCTGCGAATACTGTTGCCCAAGGTCTGTCCAAGTCTGTCCATAGTTTGTAGAACGTAAAATCTTACCATTTGGACTAGTCCCCGCTAGACATATACCATTGCCGAGATAAGCTAGAGAATAGATATACGTCTGTGCATACTGTTGCCCAAGGTCTGTCCAAGTTTGCCCATAGTTTGTAGAACGTAAAATCTTACCATTTGGACTAGTCCCCGCTAGACATATACCATTGCCGAGATAGGCTAAAGAATAAATATCAGTCTGTGCATATTGTTGCCCAAGGTCTGTCCAAGTCTGTCCATAGTCTGTAGAACGTAAAATCTTACCATTTGGACTAGTCCCCGCTAGACATATACCATTACCGAGATAAGTCAAAGAACGAATAATAGTCTGCGAATACTGTTGCCCAAGGTCTGTCCAAGTCTGTCCATAGTCTGTAGAACGTAAAATCTTACCATTTGGACTAGTCCCTGCTAGACATATACCATTGCCGAGATAAGCTAGAGAATAGATATACGTCTGTGCATACTGTTGCCCAAGGTCTGTCCAAGTCTGTCCATAGTCTGTAGAACGTAAAATCTTACCATTTGGATAAGTCCCTGCTAGACATATACCATTGCCGAGATAAGCTAGAGAATAGATATACGTCTGTGCATACTGTTGCCCAAGGTCTGTAAAATCCGATAGAATGCTAAATAATGATGTCCCAAGTAGATTGGGTAGATTATAAGAAGCTAAAGATTTATTAAAATTATACCAGCCAGTAAAAAATAATCCGCTTGTAGTATTTATTGCTGTAGGTAATTGAATACTAGTATTATATATACCTCTACTTGCAGTTGCAGTTGTTGTTGGTATATAGGGTGTAGCTACATTATTTTTTTCTAATTGTATCCCATCTACAGTCATACTTCCTGTTGCTCCTGCAAGGCTAGCATAAAGATTTATGCCAATAGATATATTATCAGCAGTAGTTGTAGTAAAAACAACGCTATATCTAGTATAAGATGGAATATTTGACGTAGTTTGTACTGCATAAGCTACCGTTCCACCACTATGTGTTGCATATACTCTTGCTTCACAATTTACTAGTGAGCTTGTTTTTACCCAAACTGATAAAGTATATTGTGTTGAAGTCGTTATCCCTGTTATGGTTTGTGTGATATAATGATTGCCTGCTGTAGAGGTTGCATCTAATGTGATTTTTTGTGCTTTTGTCCCATGCCATTTATCTGTTGTAAGCGCTCCTGTTGCTCCAGTGCCAAGAGAATTTGTCCACCCATCTGCCACACCATCCGAATTGCTATCGGTTTCAAAACTAGAATAAAGAATTAAATTAGTAGAGGGTTCAAAAAGAGATAGGGCCTTTCCAAATTTTCCTATTTCAAAGGTTGGAATATTATTGCTATATTCATTACCATTACTATCCGTCTGTATTCCAGTTCTTGTATATGTTACAGACATATTTGGCTTGGAATAAGCGTGACCATCAAAATCAAAATATACATCAGGGATTTTTGCATCTTGCCAAAAAGGCTTGATTGTTTGAATCTTAACGGTAAAATTAAATTTCTTATATGCTCTACCCTGAACTACTTCTGATGTATAGTTTGAACAATAACCTTCCAAAAATCTGTCATCATAAGAATAAAATCTAATTAAACCATTATAGAATATTTTTCTTAACTTATCGTTTAATGTTCTTGTATCATCTATGCTATTTAAATCTAGTGTCCCTTGCAATGTTAATGTACTTGTATGCGGTCTAATCGTATCAGGACTTACTGTAGAACCAGATAGATAAACAGGTTCTATAGCTTGTATCTTTTGTGATATATCCTCTGAAAGTCCTGATAGTATAGCACCGCTACCAGTTTTTTCAAATTCAATTAGATCTCCAGTAACAGTATTAAAGATTATATTAATAGGTGTTGCCATTATCTACCACCTCTTGCCCTCATAATATTTATTCTTGCTCCCAATTTTTTGCTGATATCATCAACCATTTTATCTGCTGTGTAATCTTCACCAAGGTGATCAACATAAACGTTTACTATTGTTTCACCAGCTACTGCTGTCTTTGGTAAGCTTGTAGATAAGAATGCATCTCGCATTTGTAATATTGCATCACGCATTGTATCAAAGAGACCAGGAAGGATATCAAGACTTTTTAATGGAGATAATAATTCCACAAGCAGATCTCTTGTTGGCCCAGTAATCTCTGATATTTGCACTCCGCCTGCTTGAGGATTATTTATAGCATTATTAATATCTTCAAGATTTATATTGGTATTAACTAATGTATTCCCCATTAATATCAAAGCATTCCCTAAATTTTGTAAAGGTTTCCCTATGTCGCCCAACCATGCTCCAAAATTCGCTATTCCTGCACCTAAACCTCCGATTCCTGCACCAACACCGTGTATAAATGCATTCAGCGATTCTGCTAGTCCTTCGAGTCCAGATTTAAGCCAGTCTGCAAACTGATTCAATATACTTGCAGTAATATCGATTGAAGGTTTAAAGAGTGTTAGGATTGTTTCTGTTACCATTGCTAAAGCTTCTAGTAATGGGATTAGGACATTCCCAACTGCGTCCACCAGCGGACTAAATAAAGAGCTTACCATTTGATCTATAAGTTTTGTAAATCTCCCCCATATTTCCTGAACTCTCGCCCATATTTTTTCTAATCCTGCTTGGAATAGTTTAAATAATCCATATGCAGCTAAAACTACTGCTGCAAGTAATGCTAGTGCAGCTGCTAAGCCTCCAGCTACAATTGCAGTTCCTTCCGATGCAGTCATAGCAATACCTGCTGAATTTGCAAGTCCTGCAAGTGAACTACCCGCACTACTTATTGCACTAGTAAATCCCGTCCATGCAGATTGTAAACCTGATATAATTTTTGACCAGTCAGCAGATAATATTGAGGCTGCAGTTGGTTGGTTTTTCTCTTGTATTAGTTTCTCTTGTCTTGGTTGTATATTCCAAACAACATTACCAATATCCCCAACCAACTTTGTTATTTGCTTATAAAAATCCGATTCTGTAAATATATCTACAAGTTTATCAAGCAGTTTTTCTCTAAAAAAGTTGGTAAGCTGTTCTAAAGCAGGCTTCCAGTCTCCTTGTATTACTTTGGCAAAAGCTTCTCTTAATGTATTACCAAACGAAATACCCCAATCACCAGCAAGTTGTGTCATTCTCAATTTTAATTCATTAATTGTTTTATCAATATCTGCATCATCAGGATATTTAGATTTTACTGTTTCAAGCAGATCAATAACCTTTTTTATATCTTCTATTTCTTGTGAATATGAATCAACTACCGATTTTTTAGAATTTACCTGGTCTTCTAACTGCTTTGCTTGTTCCTCATCTTCATTTATCATTGTTTGTAAGGCTTGTATCTCTTTTTGATTACTTCCATACATATCGGTATCTTGTAACTTTTGCAACTTCTCTTTTTCTTCTGTTATCTTTTTATTTAAGTCTAATAGTTGCTGGTTCTTATTTTTTAATTCATCTTGGACTGGGAGCATCTCTTTTAGTTTCTCGTTTTGCTTTGTTTTTAACATATTAATTTCGTTATCTATATCTTTTACCTGTCCAGTCTGAATAAGTATATTCTTTAATTGTGCACTCTCTTGCTTTGCTAATTCAATTCTTTGCTGCTTACTTATAACTCCTTCCTGCTCTAGTTCATTATTTTGCGCTATTTGGTTTTGAATATCTACCCATTGTGTTTCTAAATGATCCACTAATACTGATTGATTACTTAAAACTTTTACACCATCTTGTAAATAAGTTGGTAAACTAGCAAATCGAGTAGTTAATTCTTCCGTTTGCTCTCCTAAATCTTTTAAGACTGGTATAGTAGAAAATCCTTGTAACCATTTTGAATATGCTAAAGCTGTCTCATTTCCTACGGATGCAAATTTACCAATCTCTGTTACTGGAGGAATATTAGTATATATTGTCTCAGGTAGCGCTTCTGATCTTGGCACTGTGACTTCTGGCGGTGGTGGTGTTGGTGCTTCATTTAATTTTTTTGTAAATTCATCCCAATCAAAGTTAGGTTTATTTAATTCTTTTGTAAGTTTATCCCAGTCAAAATTGGGATTTGATTGCTTGATAAGGAATTTCGAAATTAAAGGTAAAAGTTGACCTAGAAGTTCAGAAGAAATATCAGCAATAGGCAAAAAGAAAAATGGTGTTCCCTGTTTTAACCCTTGTAGCATTTGATATGATTGAATTTGTTTCATTAATTTTTCGTTTTCTGCAGCTTCCCATTTTCCAATTTGTGTAACACCATATTCAGCACTTCTTTGTGCTATTGCCTTTGAAGAGAACTCTGGACCTAAAACACCTAATTCTACTAAGAGATCAGCTAGAGTTTTTTTACCAAACTTAGTTTTAATTTTTTCGATATCTTCCTCAGCAAGATATGGATTTTCGACAACTTCTTTGCTAGTTATCTTTTCAGCTTTCTCTGCTTTAGCTGCTGTCTTTTCTATTGTTGTAGGAATTTCTAGATAGTATTTTCCATTTTCTTCTTTTAATTGTGCGCCTATTAACTTTATATTTATCTGCAATTTACTTAAATCAATTGGTGTGTCTCCTAAATAATACCTAACCTTGCCTTCTTTTGTAATAGATACATTACCTTTTTTATCCACTGCAAATGCTTGTGCATTTTCTAGTGCTACCTTTACTATCAAATTCTTAATTTTGTCTAGTTCGCTAGTATCAAGAGTAGCAGTTAGTACTTTATTGAGCTTTTTCTGCTCCTCTTCAGATAAAGTTATATAAGCTCTAGCAATTAAGTTTTGGAAAGCTTCATCACCTATTGTAGCTATTATTTCTTTTGTTAGCTTATTCTTTTCCGAATCAGGTATAGTTATCAAAACTTCAGCCATTAGATCAGCAAATGCGCTATCATTAATAGATGCATTAATTTTTTTATTTAATTTTTTTGCTTCTGGGGCTGGTAACGATAGAACAAGTTCAGCTACTAAACCAGCAAGTGCGTTATCATTAATAGATACATCAATTTTCTGTTTCAATTTTTTTACTTCTGAGGCGGGTAATGATAAGACGAGTTCAGCTACTAAATCAGTAAGTGTGGTATCATCAACGGATACATTAAGTTCTTGTGTCAATTTTTTTGATTCTAACGCTGATAATGATAAAACAAGATTAGACGTCAGGTCAGCAAATGCGCTATCGTCAACGGATGCTTTGAGTGTCTGCGTAAACTTCTTCGCTTCCGAGGCAGGCAATGATAGGGTGATCTTTGCTACTAGGTCAGCAAATGCGCTATCGTCAACGGATGCTTTGAGTGTCTGCGTAAACTTCTTCGCTTCCGAGGCAGGCAATGATAGGGTGATCTTTGCTACTAGGTCAGCAAATGCGCTATCGTCAACGGATGCTTTGAGTGTCTGCGTAAACTTCTTCGCTTCCGAGGCAGGCAATGATAGGGTGATCTTTGCTACTAGGTCAGCAAATGCGCTATCGTCAACGGATGCTTTGAGAGCTTGCGTAAGCTTCTTTGCTTCTGATGCAGGTAAACTTACGATTACCTCTCCAATAAGATTAGCAAAAGCATCATTATCAACAGTAGCTAATAAATGCTTAAAAAGTTTTCGTTTTTCTGCTAGAGGTAATGATACTACAATCTGTGCAATTTGTTCATCTATTTTTGTATCATCTACAGTAGCATTTAGATACTTTACTAGTTTCTTTTTTTCTGACAATGGAAGATTTATTACTATTTCGGAAACTAAATTGTTTATTTTAGAATCATCGACCGTTGCATTTATAGTTTTTTCTAGTTTTTTCCGTTCTTCTTCAGATAGATATAAAGTTGTTTTTGGGATACTAGGGATATTTCCCCTTAGTCCGCTGATAGTTTTATCAAACAAAGACATAATATCTTCTGTAGGTTTTGTAGTAGGCTGGACTGTAGCAGGTTTTGTAATAGCTTGCTGTATATTATCTAAGCTCTTTGATATTTTTTCTCCTATAGCTTGCATATTGTTAACAAGTATATTAACTAAGCTTTCTTCTTTTTGATAAATTTCAGGAATACCTCTTGTTAAGTTAGAAGTATAAGCAATAGGTTCTATTTTAGGGATTTCTATTTTAGGTAATTCTGCAGAAGGTAATGTTGGACCTAAAGTAAAAGGAGATATTTTAAATGAAGTAGTGGCGGTTTTCCTTTGTATGCTATCTAAAAGAGAAACTATTCCACCTTCCAATATAGGAGCAGTTTTCTTTATTCCGTCCAGATAGCTTGTTATCAATCTTGCTCCCCATACTTCAAGATTTGATAATGGACCAACTTGAGCTGGAGAATGTCCACCACCAAAGAACTTAAATATCTCGTTTGCAAGGTCTCTTAGCTTATCTTTTACACTATTAATTGTATCTAGTAGTCCTTTTAACCAGGATGAAAAGAAATCCTTCCCCGCTTGATACATTTGTGATGGTAAATTTTTAATCCAATCTATAGCCTTATTAAATCCATCCACAATATATCCATAGATACTACTACCAAAGTTTTTAAGAGCTATAGCAAGACTATTAGCACCCTCTTTTATACGATCCCAATTTCTATATAGTTCTATTCCACCTATAACTGCTAATGCCATTACGCCAATTACAACACCGAGAGGGGACGCAATAAAAGCTATTGCGGAAGAAGCTGCACCAAAGACGGTTATCAATGCTCCAATTGTTTTAGATATTGTTCCTACAATAAGCAAAAAAGGACCAGCAATAGTTAAAAACGTTCCTAATCCACCTGCTATTGCAAGAATAGCTTTTGTAAGTTCAGGATTCTTTTCTGTCCACTGCCGCACTTGCTGTATAGTAGTAGCAAGCTTATCTATAAGTGGAGCAAGCATAGGTATAAGATCCTTACCTATCGTTTGAACCAAGCCAGCAATACTTTTCTGAAGATAAGTAATCTGATCGCTGAAAGCCTTAGCTGCCTTTACATCGGATTCGCTCCATACTTTACCTGTCTTCTCTGCTTCTTCTCCAAGTTCCTTGATTTTTTCTGGGCCCAGATTAAGAAAAGGAACTAATTCATTTCCAGATCGTCCAAATAGATCCATAGCAACAGCTGTTTTGGTGGCTTCATCAGGAATGCCTTTGAATGCCTGGGCAACCTCCATAAGTACCTCATTTGCATTCTTCATCCTTCCTGTATTATCTGTAACAGAAATACCAAGATAAGTAAATGCCTTTTGTGCTTGTGCATTTCCTGAAACAGCCTCTGACATATTTCTTTGTAGAAATTTAAGTCCAGTAGCTAATTCCTCCATATTTGCTGATTCTTGCTCCGCTGCATAGCCAAGTTTTGCTAGTGTTCCGACTGCAATACCTGTCTGACTATTTAGCTTATATAACTGTTCTCCATAGTCAATAGTATTTTTTAATGCTAGACCAAATGCTCCAGTAATTGCTGCTCCTGCAATACTTAATTTAGTTCCGAGAGAAGTTAAACTATCTCCTGCCTTTTTGAAGCCTTCAGCTAGATCCCCTGTCTTCTTTTCTAATGCTTCAGCATTTGCCTGTATATTCTTTAAAATGTCACTAGCCTTATCTTCTCCTAATATTCTAAGTATTAGATTATTACTCGCCATTTATCTATCCCCTAAAGAGTAAGAGCCATGCAGGACATATAAAGCTCCCTTCTCCCTTACTCATAAATTCTTTTGCCTCCTCCGCATCTTCCTCTAGGCCGCATTCCATAACTGCCATATCAAAACTTAATTTAAATGGTTCTAAATCCATCAATTCGTGTGGCAATTTATGATACCTTCTCGCCAGGCGGTCTAACAATAGTGGGTTCTGGCTGTTTAAGAAAGGGGGCAACCTTTTCGGTCGCCTCCTTCCCCATTCCTGAGAATTCAAGAATTTCATTAATCAAAAAGTTTAGATCATCATCTAAAATCTCATAAATTGAAAGTTCATCCTCTTCACATTCTTCTAATGGCTTATCTACGACCCTTGGGCTTATCACTCCAACAAGGATATATATCCTAGCTAGTTCTGCTGACTCTTTGGGATGATTTCGAAATAATTCCTGCGGATCTTGGGAATCTTTAGCTACTGCTTGTGCATCCTTTTGGAAACGTTTAATATCAAATCCTACTGGTAGATAAGGAGAATGAATAAAATCCCAATTAGTAACTCGTTTTATTAGAAATTCTGCACCACTTGGAACTGTGACTATCTTTCTGGTAGCACTTTTATATTCTTTTGCTGATATAACTTTATCAGCCATAAATTACCTCCTTATATAGCTGTTTCTGTATTCTGAATTGTTATGGTCATTTCTGCTGTTGATCCACTTGCATATGCTGTAAAAGGAATATTATGGGGAATCATCCCTTCTCCCGATACATTAGGAGTTTCACCATTGTAGATAACATAAGGTAACGTAATAGTTATTTCTTCATAATAGCTGGTTGCTATAAGATTTCTTTTTGCTTCAAATACAAGTGCTGCAGGGGTAAAATTTGTAAACTTAGCATATTGGCTCATATCTACATCCATTGTAAAAGTTCCAGTTATTTCTCTTGTTCCTTCATATAAGTCATAAAGTGTCTGGTTTTGGAAATACCTATCAGTAATAAGTTTATTGTTCAGAGTTAATTCGAAACTTCTTATGGGAGTAGAAACCGTGTCTATTTTAAAGTATCCGCTCCAGAAGGTAAATGCATTATTCGAAGTGGGAAATGAAGGAGAAACTACGTCCTCTATAGTCTCATCTTTTCCCACAAAGCTCCAAGTTGCCTGTAAAAATTGGTTCTCTCTTCCTTCTATTTTTAGTTGATTTATCTTCATTCCTGAATACTTCCACTGTTTTACATCTCTACCCACTACTACTGTAAGTCCTGGAGGTAAATCGCTTAATGTAAATGTATGCAGATATGCTGCGGTTCCCCCTTGCTGAGCAGAACTTCCTGCTCCAAGCGCATTTTTAAATAGTTTTAGTAAACCTTTTACATATAATACTGTTACTATATCTCCTTCTATCCTAGCAGAGCCTGGTGCTACTTGATCCAGGTCTCTACTTCTACTATTCCTCAGAGAAGGACTTATAATTCTCTCTATAGGTTTTTTAATACTCTCTGAAACTGCGGGAATATAGTTTGTAATAGATACAGGAGTTCCCCAAGTAGTTTCCTGTCCCCAACCTACATATAATTTGGTACCTCTCGCTGGCATTATTTATCACCTCTCACTTTTTCTTTTTTTACTTCCTCGAAAATAGCTTGACCTATTAATAATCTTTTTGCTACTTCATCGCTAACTTCTTTCTCTTCTCCTTGCTTCCAGCCATAAATTCCTAAATCGGGAATATCTATTCCATCAGAAGTTCCTATATACTTCAATATCATTATTTCACCCCTTATCCTACAAATTTTATTTCCTCTACACGGAGAGTAATCTCACAGTGGTGGACAAGAAAATTACCAAATATCAACGTATCTACAGTATTAATAACAGGAGGCCACCGAAAAGCAAAATTTCCATATGTTTCTGTCGTTCTTAACTTATCTGCTATTGCCTCTATGAGATTTTGAAAATCTTTTTCGGAAGCAGTTGCGTCTTCGTGTTGATAAAAACCTTTAATGACAAGATTATAAATTCTCTCATTATTAGCACTATCATAGATATTTTCCTCCGTACTCGTTCTTGTAATCGTCCAACCATTGATTTTCCCCGTTGCAGGATCTGTATATAAAGATTTAAGTAGGTCAAAACTTTCATTTACTACTCTATCATAATCATGTACTAGACCTATTCCTGGTACCGCTTCTAGTTGCGCCTTGATATAGGTTATTAAACCGCCTTCACCATAAAGTGCCATTATTTTACCTCCGAATCTGTAGTAACAATCGGTTCTACACTTATCTCTGGAGCAACTTCAGTAATCTCTTCTGCTTCTACAGGAATATTAAGAGATTCTACTACTTCTTCTAATGACACAGCCTTGCCGTTTGTAATAAAATCATTAGCAAGTTCATCAGGAAGGTCATAAATTTCACCTGCTTTGTATTCCTCGACATTAATAACAACTGTTTTTTCTATAGATACATCTTGTTTCATTACTACTCTCATCTCTTTGCCTCCCAATCATTACTTACTCTTACGCCTAAATCTTCTAATTCTTTAGGCATATTCTTCTCTATATATTCTTCTCCTTTTTTAAAAAAGAACCTACCTTCTGTTCCTTTGCGAGCTATCTTCCTTGATACTAAAAAGGCAATCGATTTTGCTTCTGTCCCCGATAAATGGAATTTTCTCTCTACCCATCTTTGGATAGGAGCTCTAGGAGGCCAATGTGGTCTAGTTCCCAACTCTACATACCTTGCATATGCTTTCCCTTCTTCTAAAGTAGTTTTGATTGTTGCACATAGATTACCTATAAAAGCTGGTTGGAATTGTTCACTTCGCAGAAGTTTACCTGTATCACGAGGAGTATTCGTTTTTATAACATCAAAGCCCTTAATTGCTAAACTATTTAAAGAATTTACAATATTATGTGGCATATTCTTTATAACTTGTTTAATGCCTTCTGGCATCTCAGCTTGAACCTTAATCATAACTTTATATACCTTACCTGTCTGACTTTATCTTTGTATGTATTTAGATGCTCAGTAGCTAGTTTAATATATGTATCAGCTCTACTACCATAACTAACTACATCAGGAGATAGAACTGGATCTATTGTTTGAGCATAATATGCTGCAAGTGCCATAAGGCATAGATAACAAGCATAATGAAGTATTATACCTTTTTGAGTAGCTGTCAGATTTGTTTCCGTAGGTAAGTATGCATACTCTATATATACCTTTCCACTATTATATATATCGGATGTAAGTATGTATTTAGTGCCTCCATAGTATGAGAAATCCCATTCTAATCTATTACCATCGTTGTCAAACAACTGTTTGATAAAAGAGATCCCTTCTATCCAGTCAGTAGGCAGATTCCACAGCAAAAGATTCTCATTGTATGCAGTTAGTTCCGCTATCTTGAACACACCAACATCTTTAGCAAATGCCGAGATTGCTACATTTATATTATTTGTTATTTCAGCATCGCTTAAACGCTTGGAATCGTCCTGTATTATACCTTTAACATCATCTATCAGTGCCACCTCTTCCTCCAATGTCCACTATCTTGAACGCTTTCTAGTACGTGTACTTGTCTGTTCTTCTGTTACAAGTTCTATGCTATCTTCTACAGGTTTTGTTACTTCGAAGTCTTCTGGAAAATCGCTCAGTAATTGTTTAGCTTTCTCCTTGCTAACCTCATATTCCCCTGGCTGATAACAATCTAATTCCAGACTATGATAGGTTATAAGATTTTTAGCTTTAAATAGAATCTTCATAGTTAGATTGTCACATCAGCTTTGCTGGTTGCAGCTGCATTGGCGCTACTAGTTGTATTGACTGTATCGTGAACTCCTGTTGTACCGTTATAATGCAAGCCGTCAGCAGCACAATGAGCATTATAGTCTGATTTGAGCTCATTAATAAGTGTAACAGCAGCATTATATTTAGCTTTAAGATCATTTGCTAATTCGGCTAATGCTGCAAGTTTTGTTTCCACCTCTGCAAGATAAACCTCTAATCCTCCACTAACTCTACCTTGCAATTCCTGTAAATCCAATGCAGATTTCATTGGCGTTCTATCTTTTAAAGCCATATTACACCTCCAAATAAATTAGGCGGGAATTAACCCCGCCTGTAATATTTCAAACAAATTTATGCAGCTATGTTATAGAGTATTGCAACTATAGGATCTGTTGCAACATATCTGTTTGAAAATGCTACTCTCTGAGAAGCTACAAGATCGATAGTCTGGGATTTAATCTCTCTATCTGTTTCTACAAGAACATCTCTTCTGTCTCCATATAAGAATGCATCTTTTCTAACTAATAATACTTCTGTTCTGTTAGTAGTTGACCCATCATACACTCCGGTAGCGTTAAGATCTTCTCTTACATATTCAGATACTATAACTGGTATTCCATCAAATCTAGCAAGCTCTCCACTTAGCACTACTGCATTCGGTCCATACTTATCTACAGTTATTACCTCAGATAAAGCCAACATCTGGTTATAACCGGAAATACCCACTACCCACGCCAAAGAGTTTGGATCTACTCCATATTTACCCATCTTTTTCCTTAGAGTTCTAAGAAGGGTAGATGTAATAGCAACATTACCCGCATCGACTTTAGCTGTAGATATCGCAAGTTTTCTATAACCATTCCAAGCTTTTCTTACATCTTCAGCGGATGACACATCGCTATCCATATGGGACGTAGACGTGTCGCCATTAATTGTTGCTGTCTCCTGTCCTCTTGCTAGAGCTTTGGTTATATCATCTTTAAGTACAGGAAGTATTGCAACAATACTATCTTCCTCAAGCTCGTAAGAAAGTGGTATATAGGTTATAAGTTTCTTTGCATCTAGTGTTATGTTCCCAGTCGTTACTGCAGAAGCAGTGGGAGTTCCATTTTCAGAACCAAGTCTTGCAGTGCTAAAACCCGTTAATGCAGGTTGCTTAAATGGATCCATTGGCATAGCTATTCTTGGATGCAACGCAGCAACTTTAAGTTCTAGTGCTACTTTATTAATTAAATCAGCAGAGAATCCAGTTGGAATCCATTCTGCACCTGAACCAGATGTTGCAGTATCCATAGCTTTACGAAGCTCTGATACTGGATCCATTAACTCCTTATACAATTTTGTTTGTCTGGGATCAATTCCTAATATCTTACTTACTATATAAACGTCGTCTGCTCTCTTCTGGAATTCCACTATTTTGGGATCCTTAGAATAGCTCTTATGCAATGTAGCTAAGTCTGCTCTTTCTACATCTACTGGTATCTCTGTAAGCCTATTGCTTTTAGGAGCGTTCCTAACAACATCAGCAGAAGCTTTTACTTCTGCTTCTTTATCTTTATTTTCTACCGCCTCTTTCAAGGCACTTAAAGATTTTAAAAGTTCCTCATACTTATCCATATTTACTTACCTCCTAGTCTTTTGGTAATATCATTCACAACTTCTATGCATTTAGATAGAATCTCACTCTCTTGTTTTACCTCCCAGGGTCCCTCTTTATCAGCATTAGTAGCATCTTCAATACTACCAATCTGATCTAGCAGTTCCTTAGCGAGACGGTAGATTTCTTTAATTCTATCCTCATTATCTTTTGAAAACTTCTTCCCAGTCTTCTCGGTTTCAACTGATTTCTGAGGAGCTGGGTATGTTTGCGGCGCTGGATACCCATATGTAGCTTGTGGATACCCATAACCAGAGGCTATTGCCTCTAAAGAAGACAATGCGGCATCTATTAGATCCTTTGCCTTCTGCGGTAAATCTAACCCCTTTAGAGCTGATTTAATCTGATCTAGTACAGTAGAAATAAGCTTCTTCAGCTCATCTGGGATTGTCTGCTTATCTATATTTTCATCCATTTTTTGCACCTCCGAATTTTCTTGATTACGTTTCATTATGAGGAACTTCGCCTTTGGAACAGCAGGTTCATCCACAAGTGAAATCTCCTCTATCTCTAGATTCTGTAATTCTCTAGGCATTCTACACCTCCCTTGCAGAAGCTATGCCCCTGATACTTAATCCAGTAATTTTCCCATCTTTAATTGCTTGCCATAAATCGTTATCATAAATCTTTAATCCTAACATTGCAGTCCCTTCTGGCAAAATATGATCTCCTATCTTCCAGTCACCACGAGTAACATAGCACTCAACTATCTTAACCTTATCGTCAGGCAATATTTCCTGATGCATAAGTCCTATATTGCGATAATCCTCCATAAATTTATGTACTGCAGCTTCTATATCTTCTTTCTTAACCAAATCCCCTTGCTTATCTATCTCATTTGGTACTAAGAAAGGAGCAAGGACAAAGCGTTGGTCTTCATTTATTTTTACTATTGGAATAAACCATTCTCTTTTTTCTGACATCTTATTCACCTCGATTAATTTTGGTTTTTCTCCTGGTTTAGACCAGACAAGATATTTCTGCCCTTTCTGTTTTAATTCCTTAACAACATCGTCTAAATTATGACTTTCCGCATAAGGAGTCTGGTCTTTAGGCTTGTCTATTATCCATATCCTATTTCCACCAACAGGAGCATATTCTAGAAGGTATCTTCCATTTAGCTTTTTACCGTGTAGGAAAATTTCTATCATATGTTCACGCCAAACTCCTACCTCATAAGTTCCGCTATCTATCTTAAAGAATTTAGCCCAAGTTTTTGAAGTACTACCAACTCCGCCAGGCTCAACCACCAATGGAGGATCGCCCACATCAAGCCACTCTTTAGGCTCCCATAGCTTAAAACTGCACTGCAGGTTATCATCAGGTGGTAATGAAACCAATCTATCTCCTCCGGCTTTCAAGTTTGCTTCTGCAGTTCCAATAAATACAGATACACCCCATAAAGCAGAATCATTCTCTAACCTTAAGTCCCCGTGAACCGAATGGTCAGTCTTAAGTAGTTCTTCCTCTGGTAATTTTGCTTCTTCTTCACTTAACCCTCTCCAATGGTGCTGGAAGGTCCATGCTCCTTTCCCTGAACTTGGATAAGATTTCCACCAATTTTCCTTCCAGAAATTCTCTGCTGCTTCAGCCCTTGTCTCCTGTTCTATCGGTTTAAATACTTTATTCACAGTATCCTGTAGCACTCCACCTCGTCTAGCTATATCTATAACCTGATTTGCAAAATATGGTTCCGTTCTTGTCTTATCTATATCTATCGGATTTGCACCGAGCCAATCTAAATGTAACCCTTCATTAGATTCACGAATAATAATCTCCTCTACTTCAAAAGTAACTATATCGCCAGGTTCTGCTTTAAACGGACAATTAAAACTGAATCCCATATCTACATACTTTTGTCCTCTAAATTCTATCAAATCAGTAAATTCCGATTCTCCTGGCAGTAATCCACCTCTAAATCCATAAGTACCGTTTTTGTTCTGTTTAACATCCAATACTATCGCCTTTACCTCAACCGCATGTTTTATCTTCGCCAGTCCGTCAGAATCAGGTCTCAATTCAAATGGATAAAATAGATCCTTAAGCACTATGCCTTCACTTAGATATACAGAACCATATTTATCCCACGCTTTTTCTAAATCGTCTTTTGTCTTAATAGTCATTTCCTCAGTAATATCGAAGTATTTATTACCTTTTAGATACTTATTATAGAATTCTTCCAGTAATTTTCTTCTCTCTGCAAATGGACGTTCGTGCACATCTTCATTCCAATATAAAAGATCAAACACTGTAACTTTTGGATATGCATCCTCTGGAACTACTGGTTCATCTGCAGTTAGTGTCATAAGTTTAACTCTAGGCCAAGGTTTCCCGTTCTCTTCTATTCCTACATTACAATCAAGAATAAAATCATCTGGTATCTTCTCAAGTTCTTCCACAAGTACTGGAAGCTGTTTATTCCTTTCCTCCTCGCTATCTTCAAAAAATATGCTTACTTTGTCCCCTGCTTTTTGTATGCAGGATCTAAAACCATTCAATTTTAATTCTGCAACAATACCATTTTTAAGATGTTCTTCTACCCACGGCCATATTTCATCAGGACTAAACGCCTCTGTTTGCGAATGATATAACTTCATAGCAGGCTTCTGCATCGGAAATCTAGCAATAGGTTTTAAGGTTTCTTTCCCTAGTTCGACCGATAGAGGCTTTCTAAGAATACCTCTTGCATATACTGTAATTCCATTATCATCACCTGCAAACTCTTCTAGTTCTACTATATCAAATTTAGGTCTATCTTCTAATAGATTATCTTGTGACCAAAAATAAAAACTAGCTTTATTCCAAAAGCTTTTATGTTCTGGATGTGCAAATGCACCTTCGCCCTTTGTACTAGGAACTTCAAAAACTAGTTGTCCCCCAGGCTTTAAAACACGCCATATTTCTGCCATTATAGCTTCTTTATCACTAAGATGTTCTAGTATATGCCAAGCCCTAATCTCATCCGCATAATCGTCTGGCAACGGAATACCTTCTTCTAAATCATATACTATGTCTACCCCAGGATATTCTTCTTTATCTATTCCAATATACCCATCTGGTTTGTTAGAGCCACAACCAAGATCTACCTTTATAGGTCCTTCTTTTATAATCTGATTTTTCATTGCTTTTATTGGATGAACTTCGAATATACTCTTTCGCCTTAAGATTAAATCATACAACGGGATAAAATCAGCATGTGCACCTTGTGGGTTGTCTATAAAATGCAAGACTTTATTTTTAGCTGGATCTACTACTTTTCTAAGAGGCAACCACACATTCTCTGATTGAATTAGATAGTTATTCCCAACCCGATTTGCCCTAAATAAAATATCAATATCATTAGGATTATCGCCTTCGACAGTAGAACCAACGAGACATACAAAATCAGGTACTACCACAATATCATTAGGTAATTGTTCAAAAGATACATATTCCTGAGGTAATGCCTTCTTTAGTCTCTCATATTCTTCATCTAGTTTATCTCTTATGTTATGATTCATACCTCTTGCAATCATCTCATTCACTACAAAAGTATGAGCATTAACAAGATCCTCCCAATTTAATCCTTCGTGCTTGCCATCTCTTAGAACAGCAGGTGCAAGTTGATGTAGTCTATGATGTAAACTCAATAGTTCCTTATCATCTACATTTTTTATAGATTGTGCATTAATATCTTCTATCTTCATTCTTTCTCACCTTCTTCGAAGATGGGATCAAATGCTAATGTTCCATTAGGGTGTTCTTCCATAACCGATGCTTCCTCTATCGTAACTATAAGACCATTTCGTTCTATACAAGGTTCACAGCTAGTTGGTAGCTGTCCATCTATTACTCTTACCTTTTTTATACCACCTTCTCTATATGTTGTTATTAATGCTGTATTATATGCATTCGATATTTCTGTTCTTGCTATCATCTTTGCTCTATAGTCGCTTGCTTCTTCAAACACTTGTTTGATACCTTTAAACTCCTCAGATCCTTGCCAAATAGTCTCGAAATCTTTTCCTTGCTCAATTCCTTTTTTTATAACATCAGCGATCTTTTCTCTTGTAGTATCGTTTATTCCTTTAACTCTTTGCGCTAGTAATGGATATATTCTATCTAAATCTACTGTCGGAAGTTCAGGTACTGTTTTGCGTAAATGCTCTATAGCTGCAAGCATAGCAGCTAACCATATGCCTTTTAGAACATTCTCTAATCTCTCGTCTTCTTCATCATCAAGTGCCTCAAAATCTTTTTGTATCCTTTGTCCAGTTACTCTTTCTAGTTTTCTTCTTACTCTTTCTGCTTGCTGTTCGAAAAACTTAGCAAGTTTCGGAGTATACCTGCTAGATAATTTTTCAATAGCATTCTCTTTTAACTTTAATATTGTCTGTCCTATATCCTGCTTCTTTTCCACTTCGTTACCGACTGGAGCTAAAGTCATAGAGACATACCAAGTATCGCCCCAAGGAACAGGACCAAGCCCACGTAATGCTCTTCTTTCATTTACAGTCGCTAATCCATTTCTAATTAGAATCTCATCCACCTGTGCATTCTGAATTTCATTCTCCAACAAAGAAGATATCTTTGTCATATCAAATTTCCCCACGACATCGGGATAGAATTTTTGTATAAACTGTTCTGTTATCATTTGTTCTATTTTTCTAAGTAGTGGAATTATCTTATCTTGCCAGAACATACTTATCTGAGCTTCGGAATTTGCATAATTACTATACTCAAAGAGTCCGACGACAGCTGGAGGAACTCCAAGCACAGCACATATCTCTTCCCTATCTAGTTTTATTAGTGATAAAAATTCAGTGTCTTTTGGCCTAGTTCCAGTTTCTTTATATTTTAAACCTCCATACAGAACAGCAATACTATGTGCTTTATCAACTCCCTGATGTGATGCCTTCCACATTCGTGATATAAGTTCTACCTGTTCTGGATCCAAATAATCATCTGTCTCCAGAACTGCTGGAACGGATGCATCATTCTCAAAAAATCGTCTATTATATGCTCTAGCATAAAAATCTGTAACAAGTGTCAGTGCTAAACTCGATAGTGGTGATAGCCCCCATAGTGGATTAGATGGATCATAATAATATATATGCATAACATTTTCAGCAGGAATAATTATTGATCTTCCATTAGCTGTATACTTATATGCTCTAACCCTTTTTTCTGGGTCTGGTATTATATCAACCAAGTCAGTTCGCATTGGATGTAATGCTATGGGTTTTCCCGTAACATCCATTTCTATCTCGCACAAAAAATTTCCAGTTACTTCGAGAGATATAGTTAACTGTTCCCAGAAATCAAAACTTGTCATATAATCATTTACAGCATAGAATAGGTCGATTAGTGGATGTTCATTTACTTTTTCATATTCTCCTCTTTCGTTCTTTTTGTATAACTCGAAAGGTATCCCAGCTACAGCTTTTGCGACCTTATCCACTATGGCCCTCACAAGTGGGTGGGTTTTATATACATCTATAAAATCGGTAATAGATTCTGGTTTTTTATAAATCAAATAGGGATCGCTATATGTTATAGTCTGCACATAAGATTTTTTCTCTACTTTTGTATACCCAAGTCTTTTAAAAATTCTATCCATTATAGCCATACTAAACCAGGACCTCTCTTTTCCATCATAGAAGCTAGGCAATATCTGATACTATCCATTAAATGGTCATTAAACTTTACTGGTTCTTCTAATGTATTTCCATTTTTATCTTTCTTGAACGCATAACCTCTTATCTCTTTGATTGTATTCACACAGTTTGGATGGATATGCAACTTATACCTCCTTACTATGCTTATGCCCTTCATAACATCCTTTTCAGCTGGATACACTCTTAGTCCAGCTCTATGTAATTCTTCTATTCTGTCAGGATCAGAGGTATCACAATAAATACTGGGATTAATATTATATTCCGCATTCTTCTCCTTAATAAGTTTTGCTAGCTCACTTGTAACTAGTCTACTCCGATAAATCTCGTCTAATATGTATGGTTCCTGATCCTTGATACCTATAAGAGCATAAGCACAGGGGTTGTTATATCCAAAATCTAGCCCAGCCACGACTTCGTCAAAACTCATAGTACTGGGATCAAAATTCTCTACAACCCAATTAGTATATACAAGATCGCCCATAGAACCCCATTCACCAAGACAATAAACCCTGTAAAAGTTTTCATCTTTATTTTTTAAGTCTTCTAGCACCTTAACATATTCAGGATCTATGAATTTATTATCCTTGTAAGTAAACTTGTATATGCCAACATCTTCCTGAACAGTGTCAAAAAATCGTTTCTTTAGCCAGTGATTTGCATCAATCGGGTTAAACGTTAAGATAATCTGTCTATACTCGCCTTGCGATAGCTTCCTACCCCTCAACCTTAATCTTACCTGCTCATATTCTTCTTCTGTAAGTTCAGTCGGTTCTTCTATCCATATCAGGTCGACATCAGTGATACTTTTGATTTTTTCTGGATCGTCAAGGGAAAGAAAGATAACCTTATTTTTATTGCAGGACAGAACTAATTCGGTTCTATTTATCTCATACTGGATACCATACTCGCTCAACAACTTTTCTATTAATTCAAGACAAGTTCTCTTTAATGCAGGGTATGTTTTTCTGATAACTAGTATCTTTTTATTGTTTTTTCTAATCAGCCAGAAAATTATTTTCTGCGCTGCAGCGTAGCTTTTACCTGAACCCGCACCGCCCCAAGCGATAAGTTCCCTTGCTTTATTCTGCCAGAAATCATAATAAGCCTCATTCATATCTTTAGCTAGGTTTATTCTTTCTTCTTTACCAGTCATCAGGAATCGCTTCTTTCGGAATAATATAAACTTTCGTAGATTCTCCTTCTA
>Ga0078972_1007851_pt1 | contig 23173 bp, 18 predicted proteins | sample YelNatPaOPGAMG01_FD_67568 | JGI IMG/M metagenome (GOLD analysis project Ga0078972, IMG submission 67568) | Hot spring thermophilic microbial communities from Obsidian Pool, Yellowstone National Park, USA - OP-RAMG-01 (SPADES assembly) (version 2) | ecosystem: Environmental > Aquatic > Thermal...
CCCTCCCTTCCCTTCAATCTGCAATCTCACCTCGGCGCTCCGTGCCCATCCGTCTCATCCGTGTTCGTCCGTGTTCGGTTTCCCCGCTTCTGTACCTCACCGCCTCAGCAATGCCCTGCTCTCCACTAACTGTTAACAACATTTAACCGAAATATACCGGCTTTGGCGTGCCTAAACTGCCCTCTCGTCGTACTGTGTACATGGGAGCACTTTTTCTCCCCGCCCATCCCATCCCAATCAGGAGGCCTTCCCATGCCATTCCCTTCCCTTTCCTGGCTTTCTCATCTTTCGCGTTTTCGCGATGAGACTCCCTTCCCCAGCAAAAACAACTCACAAAACGAAACCCCGGCCACCCCGAATCTGAGCGTGAGCCGAGCGTGAGCCGCGAGGGGGTTTCGTTCGTCCAACTATGGCGAAACGAGCGTGCAAATGGGATGCAAAACCGACATTTCAGGCGTGAGGTTGCGTGCCGCGCGCTTCTACGCCATTCCCAGCGCCAGCCCGACCAGCCAGCCCACGGTCATGGCGATGAGCACTACCGCCATCGCCCAGACCACGACGTTATACACCCGGGAGTTGGTGTATTTGCCCATTACGTCCTTGCGATTGATGAGCTTGAGCATGAAGATGAGTATGACCGGCAGCAGGACGCCGTTGACCGCCTGCGCCCTGATCATGAGCGCCACGAGGTGCCTGCCCGTGAACAGCACCGTCGCGGCCCCGAAGACTATGCAGAAAGTGTAGATGCTGTAGAAGATGGGCGCTTCCCTGAACTTGCGGGAAATGCCGATCTCCCAGCCGAACGCCTCGCTGTAGGTATACGCCGTCGAAAGGGGCAGCACTGCCGCCGCGAGCAGCGACGCGCTGAACAGCCCGATCGAGAACAGCGCCCTCGCATAGCCGTGGGCTACCGGCTGCAGCGCCGCGGCCGCTTGCGCCGGATTGCTGATGAGCACGCCGTCGGGCGCCTTCCAGATGACCACGCCCGCCGCCACGATGATGAAGAACGAGACTACGTCCGTCAGCACCGACCCGATGTACACGTCCCACTTCTGATACACATAGTTCTCCACCCGCACCCCCTTGTCCACGACCGTAGCCTGCAGGAAAAACTGCATCCACGGCGTGATGGTGGTGCCGATGACCGCGATTGCGAGGAACATGAACCTCGGGTCCGCGTGGAACTTGGGAGCGTAGGTGTCATGTAGCACCGCGCCCCAGTTCGGATTCGACAGCAACCCGGACACTACATAAGTCGCGTAGCTCATTGCGATGACCAGAAACACCCGCTCGACGACCTTGAACGAGCCCTTGACCACCAGCAGCCAGATACCGATTGCCGCCACGGGGATTGTGATGGAGCGGCTGACTCCGAATATCTCCAGGCTCGCGGCGAGACCCGCGAATTCAGCTACGGTGGTGGCGAGGTTGGCAACAAGAAGCGTGCCCAGCGCGAACATGGTCCACTTGACCCCGAAGTTCTCGCGGATAAGCTCCCCGAGCCCCTTCTGGGTCACAGTGCCCATTCGAGCGGACATTTCCTGGATCATGGCGAGCGCGAAGGTGATGAGGACAAGCACCCACAGGAGGTCGTAGCGATACTTGGCGCCGGCTTGGATGTACGTGACTATTCCGCCCGCGTCGTTGTCCGCCGCGGACGTGATTATGCCCGGCCCGATCAGAGCCAGGACAACAAGCGGCCTGTAGCGCCGAAGCCGCCGCATATCGCTCCTCCTTTCTCAACGGTGTTGAAAGGCTAGAATGTTGTAAGGTCGCAAGGTGCCCAATGACCTTCAGACCTTCTAACATTCGAACCTTATAACCCTGGTGTAAGTTAGGACCTTCGTCAGCGTCCACTTTCGTTATCTCCACAATTTGGGCACGCGCCGCCGCCAGCCTTCGGGCAGGATCTCTTCCAGCGCGTCGTCCACGGTGATAATGCCCTGCAACCGGTTCTCCTCGTCCACCACCGGAACGGCCAGCAGGTTATAGTCGCTCAGCGTCTGTGCGATTTCCTCGACAGGCGCGTCGGGGTGCACATGCACCACTTTGTCTTCCATGAACTCCTCGACCGGGGTGTCGGGCTTGGCCACGATGAGTTCGCGAAGCGAGATCACGCCCACGAGGTGCTCTGATGAGTCCACGACATATAGATAATAGACGGTTTCGGCGGATGGTTCCAGTTCCCGTATGAGATCGATTGTCTGCTGGGCTGTCTGGTCCTTGGATATGGCCAGATATTCGGTCGTCATCAACCCGCCCGCCGTGTTGTCTTCGTATTCCAGAAGCTCCTTGACGTCCTCGGCTTCCTCGGGTTCCATCTCTTCGAGGATGTCCTCGCGCTTCTCCGCGCTCACGTCACCGAGCACGTCCGCGGCCTCGTCCGGCTCCATTTCCTCGAGAATGTCCGCCGCGAGTTCGTCCTCGAGGTTCTCGACGATCGAGGCCTGCACATCGGGGTGGGCCTCGGTGAGGACCTCGGCGGCGGTTTCGACGTCGAGAGACTCGATAACATCGGCGCGCTGGTCCGGGTCGAGTTCATTTACGATCCGCGCGATGTCCGACGGGTGCAGCGCGCTGAGCCTCTCGGATGAGACCTTGAGTTTGAGCCTGCCTACGCCGCGCTCGAACGTCTCCACGTCGTGCCAGGCTATGACCTGCGAGCTTGGCTTGACCTTGATGATCCTCGCGAGCTTGTCGGAGAGATGCATGAGGCCCATGCGCCGCACCAGACCGCGCATGCCCGTATCGACTCCTACGAGGTACAGCCTGCCGCCGGACGGCTCGATCCGGACATCGTTTACGCGCACGACTCGATAGTCGTGTACGTCCACGATCTGTTTGTCCATGACGTTATGCCGCAGCAGCAAGTCCTCGTCGCCGATGTGGTAGTCCCGTACCTCGTCCACCGGCACGGCAAGGGAGAAGCGCTCGTTGTCCGTGTCGTACGCAAACGAGCTCCATGCGACGTTGCGAACGTTGTGCCTGCCCGTGCGCACAACCACCGCCGATATCACGGGCAGGTGCGGCGCGGGCGACGCGACGAGGTCCTCTAGCCTGCCGAGTTCCTCGCCTGCCGGGTCCCTTATCAGTTGTCCGAGCACAAAGGAGAGATACATCGCACATCGATCTTCACAGAACGTATCCGAGCCGGTATACTTTACCGCCATGAGTGGCGGTTGTCAACGGAAATCGGACGGGGCGAGCGTGTCTCAAGTATCGTGTGGGTGTAAGGAGGAAACAACCACGGGTATGGGCTGACGGCTATCAGCTATCAGCCGTCAGCCCACGCGCCGCCGCTGAGCGTGCTGCCGTTGGCGTCGCTCTTCCCACGCGCCCGCTAGCACCGGGCAGCCGGCGGCGTGCACCGGGCTGGAGTCGGACTCTGGCCTCGGCGGTAACTGGCTCGGACCCAGATATGGCGAAGCGATAGAAGTACGCGCTCATGTCCGTGCGCGAGTCAACGATGTGAAGCACGGAGCCATCGGTTGCCGTCGCCGACACGTCGCTGCCGCTGTATGTTCCCCACTTGCCCGTTCCAAGGGAGCTATCGTTCGGCAGAGCGCTGCCGTCATATAGGTAATCCCAAGCTGCTGCCGATCCCGGTAGCGCAAGCGCAACCGCAGTCAGAACGCACCAGAGCGGAACTGTTAGCCTCATAGTTGCTCTCCTCTCTCTAGTTCGATGGCCAGTCGGCCAGTATTCGCGATCTCAACTGAACAATCGGGTACTTGCCAGCCATATCGACAGCGTAGTAGCCACATGGGTCGAACTCCTCCGTATTGGCAAGCAGGTCGCTATAGTAGGCGTTAAGCCAGGAGGCATTGGGTCCTTCCACAACTAGACCCCGCCCGTCGAGTACACCGCAAATCCCGAGACAACCAGCGCTAGGTTCGGCCCGCACGTGCGTCGGTGCTACCTCCGTCGCCTCAGCATCGAGCCCAGTCCTATCAGCCCTCCGGCCAGTGCAAGAAGAGAGGAGGGCTCCGGGATCACAGTGGCGGTTAGCGTGAACACGTAGCCTGTGCGTCCGTCAGTCGTCCTGTAGACTGGCAAGCTCCATGTGCCTTGGCGTTGCTGATTGAGCAACACTGACGTGCCTACCGCCGGACCGACCGTGATGCCGTCGGCTGATCGCACGTACGTCAACGTGTAGGTCATCCTGTCAAACGCGGGAAAATGCGTACCACTGCTATAGCCCCACATCAACTCGGTGAGGTCCCACGCACACGAGGGGTCAGTCCAAACATATAGGGTCCAGGTCTTGGACTGGCCCGGCGTTGGGGGGATCGGCGCGCGCAGATCAGTGGAGTAGAACCCATTCGGGCCGCTCCAGCCGTCGGCGCTCCCACTGTGATATACAGCAGAGTTGATCGATCCAGCAGGCGCGAGCACCGCGTCGGACGCGTCATAGCCGTCAAGTGACCCAGACGACGTTCCTAGATACAGGGTGTTCAACTGCCACCGCCAATCTGTCGCGCTTGCGGTCGCAACGGAATGGGCTGCGGCAAGCAGAGCTACAAAGAACAACACTCTATGCATCTCAAGTCCTCCTCTATTCGGTGGGCCAGTGGCTCAGTATTGAATGACGCAGGTTGTCGAGCGGGTATAGCTGATCCACATCGCAGCCGGTACACGGCTGGTCAAACCCCCCGTTCACGGCGAGGCCGGCGTAAGTCGTCTCGCTGGCCCAGGGAGGCCACAGCGATATATGCGCCCTGCACCCGGAAGCCTCAAGCCGGTCGATAATGGCTCGCTTGGTGAACTGCGAACCCCAACCGGTGGCGGGGTCGTAGTCGTCTTCGTGGAAGCTGTTGTCCGTTATGAGCACGATATACCTGTTCGGGTTATTCGCCACCGAATACTCGTTCATATCTTCTAGCGCAATATCCAGCGCGTCCAACTGAAGTTCTGGACTGTCGCCGCCAAGAGGCGAGTATCCATTCTTCACCCACGCAGTAATGAAGCTGTCCACGTCCCGAAACGAACCCACGGAGCTTAGCTGACCATTGTCCATATGGTCGTCACCGTCGCCCACGCCTTCGTTGAACTTCACGCCTCCCACTTTGAGGATCACGCCTGCATCGCGCATATCCGTTAGGAACTTGGCGATGCTCTCCGTCGCGCGATGTCCGCCGTTCTCGCTTCCCATGCTTCCCGTGCAATCGATACAGAGGAATATCTCGCAAGGCACCGGCTCATCGCAGATCACTTTGACAGTGCTTGACGCCGTCATTGCCGACGTGCACTGGGTCGCGACCGTAGACGCCGACACATGAGCGGTAACAGGGCACGTGCCGATCGTGAGCGTGGTGGTTACCTCGCCGTTGGAGTCAGTGTCGGTGGTGTAGGTCGTCTGATCGTTCCCAAAGTGACCCTGGTCAGTCGTCAGCGTCACGGATTGGCCCGGCCCCACAGGGTCGCCATCGCACTCCGACACCGTCGCCTTGATGGTAATGGGGATGTTGGCGAGCGTCCAGAACCGAGAGCATTGGAGGCTCAACTTCCAACCGTCGATAGTGATTGGGATCGATGTGTTTACGGTTCCGCCGATCCACTTGGCCGTAATCTGTCCGCTTCCACACTCGCCGTTGGGCCTGAGGTATGTGACGCGGGCAACACCGCTGCCATCTGTTACTGCGTGTGCGATGCGCTGTCCCGTCTCTTCGAAAGAACCCAGCGTCGCGGTGAATTCCACACTCTCGCCGCCGCGATGGGTTCCACACACAGTAGGCGTCGCCGCGATCTCCTGCTGCGTGTCGCACATGCCAAGAGATACGGAGGACGGCGACAGCGCAAGCGACTGAGATGGCTCCCAGACACGAATCGTCGTTGGCCTGCCGTCCGTGGCGCTCACCTGCTCCCAGTCGTAGTTGAACGGATCGGCGTTCGGATCGTCGCCTGCGTCCGGGGCGCTGTCGTCGGTGGCTTTGATAGTCGCGCTGCCTGACTCCGACGGAACCGCGTAGAAGGGCACCGTCACGTTGCCATTCTCGTCAGTCGTAGCGGTTGTAGCGTGCAGCGTCGAGTTGCTGTCGAAAGAGCCCTTGTCGGTCTTGAACCGTACCGCCACATTAGGCATAGCGATGTGCCTGCCATCGACCACGTTTGCTCGGATAGTGGTGGAGGTGGGATAGCCGCTGCCCGAACAGGGACTGAGGCTGTAGTCATCGGCCGTCACATATGTCTTTCGCAGCGGCACGAGGTAAAAGCCGACCGTGGAGCCAGGCACGACATCCGTGATCGTTCGGGTCTTGTAGCCCTCGCACTGGGCCGAGACTATATATTTGACCGGCGTCGAGTAGTCATACATGCTCGTCAGGTCTGCAAAGGCGCAATTGCCGGTCCCGGTCGTGCCGTTGACAGAGAGAGTGGCGAGCCTGCACTCGCCGTTCGAGCAGTAGACCGTCACGACAGGTGGATCGCCCGGAGCCAGATCGTAGACTTTGATGTCGCAGCCTATATTGTCCGTGGCGGTCGGATTCGGAGCCGACGGGTCCCCATAATCATAGTTGCGTATCCCGAATCCACTGGCCCACCAGGGCTGGCAAAGGCGCACGCAGCGGTAGGATTTGCCATCGCTCCCGCGCCATATCGAACAGACGCCGGTGGCCGACACGTAGTCGCCCAAGCCGATATCGTAGAAAGCGACATCAGACTCCGCCATTACCAGCACACCCGGCCCGTCGTAGATATCAGGGTCACACGGCACACCGGAGCCGTCGGTGACGGGCGTACCATTTTCGGAATGCAGCTCGCCCGTGAGGCGTATCACGCGGTCATCGGGCCGCGCGGCGGCCGTTGTGCAGACCTTGATCGATGCGGGGCCGTCGTCATCGCCGACGATTATGAAGCCGCCACCGATCCCCCGGAGCGGCTTGCAGGAAAGCTCGACGGGCGTGAGAATCGCCGGTTGCGATGCGAGAAGAGACGCGACGGTGGCGAAGTTGGCAGGCACGACGGGTTCGGCCGTGACGGGCAGCGAAACCACAACGCCGGGGTCGGACGGCGCGACTGGTATCTCAAGGGGCCGTCTGGCGTTGAGCCAAGGGTCCAGGCCGGCCATCGTGAGTGTATCGAACGGAGGAGGGGGCACCGTGGGCATGCCTCGCGGATCGTAGTAGCCTGTTATAGCAAGCGCAGTCAGCGCGCGGGGGGGTACAGCATAGAGCACTACCGGATATCATCTTTCCTCCTCAGTCGTGAAACGGCTTTCCGTAGATAGTACCGGCAAGCTTACTGCTATCTTCAGTTTTACATGACTTCAGAAAGCTGTCAAGGGTTCCCGGCGGCAGGTGTGCTGAACGCCCTTCGATACGGGCCACAGACCGGCCCTACTCAGGGCTAGCGGGTGGGGGTTCGCGTAGAATCCCTCCCGGCGGCAGGAGTGGGTTCAGTTCCGGGGGGATGGTGTTGCCTGGTTGCGAAAATGGGACAGTGAGGACCTTCGGTGGGCTTGTTGCGTTACTACCCGAGAGCGGGGGATGCGAAGTGAAAGCACGGGCGTTTAGTGGTTTGGGTGATTGGGTATTCATCAGCCTGTGACCGCTAAGCTTACTCGGAATCGGGACGTGCTGCTGTGCCTGGTGTTGATCGGGCTGGTGGCCGTCGTCTACGGCCAGGTCCGGCATTTCGGCCTTGTCGGGATAGACGACGACGTGTACATTACGCACAATCCGTATGTGCTCATGGGGTTGACGCACGATACGGCCAAGTGGGCGTTTACGTCGTTTCACGACGGCAACTGGATACCTATGGTGTGGCTGTCCCTGATGGCCGACACGCAGATCGCGCGAGTGCTTGCCGACCACGGGATTCGGGTAGGACCCGGCAGCGTCGGCGTGTACCACGTCTCGAACGTTGTCCAGCACGCGCTGAGCACGATACTGCTGTTTGTCTTGCTCCTGCAGATGACCGGTTCGCGGTGGCGCAGCGCGTTCGTGGCGGCGGTGTTCGCGGTGCACCCCCTGCACGTGGAGTCGGTGGCATGGGTAACCGAGCGCAAGGACACGCTCAGCGCAGTCTTCTGGATGCTGACGCTGCTGGCATACGTGAACTACGCAAGAAAGCCCGGCGTGGGCCGATACCTGCTTGTCGTGGCGTCGTTTGCGGTCGGGTTGATGACGAAGTCCATGCTCGTCACGCTCCCGGTGGTGCTGCTGCTGATGGATTACTGGCCTTTGCGGAGGATAGTCGAGAGCCCAAAGTCGAAAATCGAAAGTGTGCCGCGTCGTTTACCTCTGTTCGCTATCTCCTATTCTCTACCCCCTCTGCTACGCGAGAAGCTTCCGCTGTTTGCTCTATCGGGCGCGGCAGGGGTGATGGCGTATGTTGCTCAGTCGCACGCGGGCTATGTGATGCCGTATGAGGCGTTTCCACCGGGTGTGCGGTTGGCGAACGCGTTTGTATGCTATGCGAACTACATTTGGCTGACGATCGCGCCCCACGGCCTCTCCGTGTGCTACCCACACCCCGGGAGATCACTGCCGCCGTGGCTGGTGCTGCTGAGCGCGGCGCTGCTGGTCGGTGTGTCGTGGTTGGCCGTTCGATACGCGCGGCGCGCGCGGTACCTGCTCGTCGGATGGTTCTGGTTCGTGATTACGCTGCTGCCGGTGATCGGGCTTGTGCAACTCGGCGATCAGGCGATGGCCGACCGCTACGCCTATATCCCGATGATCGGGCTTCTGATGGCGGCAGCGTGGGGCGTGCCGAGCGCCGTGGGGGTGGCAGCAGCGGGAAGGTGGCGGACTGCGTGGGCAGCGGCGGCGTGCGCGGCGGTAGTTGCGCTGACCATAGCAGGTCACACGCAGGCAGGTTACTGGAAAGACCCCGAGACGCTGTGTCGTCACGTCCTGCAAGTGAATCCGCGCAGTCGAATGGGCTACGGGGGTCTCGGGTCCGCGCTGTCGGACAAAGGCAAGCAGGCTGAGGCGATCGAATGCTACCGGAAAGCTATCGAGATCAATCCGAAGGACATCGCGTCGTGCACTAACCTCGCCAACAGCCTGGCGATGACGGGCAGACTCGACGAGGCTGTGAAGTGCTACCGTCAGGCTCTCGAACTCAACCCCAATGATCCCGGCGCGCATTACAACCTGGCCAGGACGCTGCTGATGCAGGGCAAGATGCCCGACGCGGCCGACCACCTGCTGCTCGCGCTCGAGTCGCGGCCGGAATTTGTGGAAGCGCACGTGACTCTGGGCAATGTTCGGATGCTGCAGGGCAAGGTCGACGAGGCGGTCGCGCACTACTCGCAGGCCGCCGCGCTCGCGCCGTCCAATGCGGACGTTCGGTTCCGCCTCGCAGGGTCGCTCGAGCAGAAGGGAAGGATCGGCGACGCCATCTACAGCTACCGCGCGGCGATCCGCCTCGATCCCAATCGCTGGGACGCCGCCAACAATCTGGCATGGATACTGGCGACTCAGACCGACCGTCGATACTTCAACCCGAACGAGGCCGTTCGAATCGCGAGGTCCTCTTCCAGTCGCATCGGGCACACGCAGCCGGAGCTGCTCGATACGCTCTCGGTCGCATGCGCGGCCGCGGGGGAGTACAGCTCGGCTGTGAAGTGGGCGCGGCGAGGGCTGGACGTGGCCGAATCGACCAAGCAGCAGCAAGTTGCGAAGGAGCTCCGCGCCAGGCTGCGTCTCTACGAGTCCCGCCACGCGGGAACGTAAGCGCTAAGTAATTCACATTAACAAACTTGCATACCTGGTCTCATGCTGATCCTGAATCAAGTTCAGGGTGACGTGATACAACTCACCAAGCGTGAACTACTTAGCAACTTCAGCACGACACCCACACGGAAATTGGGCCGACCTGGCAAGCCGGGTGGGATAGGGATGCGAGAGTCCTCAGTTTTTTTAGCCCCAGCAGCCACTTCGTCCGCCGCAGCGATCCGATCCTCGGTCGCTGCATCGGATGTCAGTGGCAACCAATCACGTTATTCCCGTAACAGGCGGCCCCGACGCCTTAGCAGTTAAACAAAAAAGCAGCCAAGTGGGTAAAAGGACATTCGGCTGCGCCTGCTTCCGCAATGCGCGGCGAGGAGATGTCGAGTGAAATGCTTGGTTGTGGTGGCGCATCCGGACGATGAAGCGATCTGGATGGGCGGTACGATTCTGGCCCATCCCGATTGGGAATGGCACGTGATGGCGTTGTGCCGCGCGGGCGACCCCGACCGCGAGTGGCGTTTTCATCGCGCGGCGGAAAAACTCGGCGTCCACGAGTATATTTCTGACCTCGACGACAGTCCCGAACTCGTGCCGCTGTCGAGCGACCTCGTGGAGATGAAACAGCGCATCCGCCGCGTGCCGGAGAAGGATTTCGACCTGATCTTCACCCATGGCCCCGCCGGCGAATACACCTACCATGCGCGTCACGTGCAGACCCATCGGGCGGTACGAGAGTTGATCGAGGCCGGTGAGCTGCGGGGGACGCTGGTCGTGTTTGCCTATCACGACTTCGGCGGCACGGCCCGTCCTCGACCGGCCGAGCATGCGGATATAGCTATCGGCCTGTCGCGTGACCAACTTGCGTGTAAGCACGGCATACTTCGGGATATATATGATTTCGTGCCTGGCAGTTTCGAGTATGATTCGGCCGGGCCGGTGGAAGCTTTCAATGTGCCGGATGAGGAACGGCTCGGCGCGGTCAAGTGCTTCCTGGAGACCGAACCTTGCGTATCATAATGCTCTACGAGTATCCTCCGCCGCCAGCGGGCCTGGCGACCCAAGGCGATCTGCTGTATCGGGGGTTGACGGCGCTCGGCGTCGACTGCATGCCTGCTCCGCAGACGGGCGGGCTGCAGAAGGAATGGGTGTATCGCAGCTTCAAGCCGAACCTTGCGATCGGAGTCGGGTTCTGGGGGCAGCTGCCCGAGCTGGTGATCCACCCGCGTCAGCACGGCATCCAGGCGGTGCCGTGGCTCGTGGCGGACGGATGGGTGGCCAACTACCAGGCAGAGCTCAACTCTCTGCCGCTGATCCTGGCCACAAGCGGCTGGGTGAAGGAGACCTATGTTCGCGACGGCGTCTCGGGGGATCGGATAGTGGTGCAGCCGATCGGCTGCGATGTGGAGTCTTTCAGGCCGATTCCGCGAAGTGACCCGAGGGTGCGGGCCGTGCGTGAGTCGTTGGGCGTGGGTGAGGACGAAAAGCTGATACTCACCATCGGCGGTGACGGCGCCTCCAAAGGGGCCCAGGAAATGATGCACGCTCTGGCGGCGCTCGAGGCGGAGTTCGCGAACTGGCGCTACGTCGTGAAGGTCTGGAACCAGCCGCGGACACGCGAGCAGAATCGGAAGGACCTTGCGCTTGCCGAGGAGCTTGGCATCCGTCACAAGGTGAACTACGTGGACGGCGTGCTCTCGCGCGAGTTCATGCCTTATCTGTATAACGCCTGCGATATCTACGCCGCGCCGAGCCGCCAAGAGGGGTTCGGCATGCCGCACGTGGAGGCGCAGGCGTGCGGCAGACCGGTGCTGAGCGTGGACGCGATGGGTATAAAGGAGACAGTCATTCACTCCGAGACGGGCTTTCTCGCGCGCCCGGCGAAGTGGATTTCGATCACGGAAGGCGAAGCCGGTCCCGCTGCCGGGTATCCTGAGACCAAAGTGGTGAAGTTCGACCAGCCGAAGACGATCGCGGTGCGCGCCAGCGTGGACGATCTCACCGCCCAGGCGCTGCGGCTGTTGACCGATGAGAAGCTGGTTGCCCGACTGAGCGCGGCCGCAAGAGAGCACGCGGCGCGGGAGTTCGACTATCGTGACGTTGCCCGGCACGTGCTGGGTGTGATGAGAGAGCGCCTTCCGGAGGCGTTTGCGGAGAGTGGACAATGACCAAGGGTGCACTGGACCCGGTTCAGGACATCGACCAAGACGCGGTTGTCGGAGAAGCGCTGGAGAGGGCCAAGTCCGTGCTGGACAAATGCTCGACCCCAAACGGCATCTTCGCCTCGCCGGTCGTCTACAACGCGATCTACGCGCGAGACGCGCTGATATCCTCGCTGGGAGGGCTGGTATCCGGCGAGGAGCGCTTCGCCAAGCAGTGGCTCAAGACGATGGACACGCTTATGGACAGGCAGTCCGTCTCGGGGCAGATCCCGAACTGCGTGGACACGTTCGTTCCCACCCGGCCGCGATTGGTCGCGATGGGTGCGGCGGACGCGTCGCTGTGGTTCGTGCTGACGCTTGGCTATGCAGAGAGACTGATCGGCGAGCACCCGGAGTTTCACGAGGCGGCAGACAAGGCTCTGCTCTGGCTGAAGTATCAGGACGCGCACGAAGAGGGCCTCATCGAGCAGCAGGAAGCCACGGACTGGATGGACATAATCGCCAACCACGGCCATGTGCTATACACGAACGTGCTCTACTTCGCCGCGCTGGAGATGCGGCAGCGCATAAAGCGCGCGCACCTCGTCCGCGAGGCGATCAACGGCTTTCTGTGGAGCAATCACCTCGGCTACTTCAAGTCCTATTGCTGGAAGCAGGAGTGCGGCGAGTGGTTCGACACCGCCGCGAACTGCTTCGCGATCGCATTCGGGTTGGCTGACGAGGACCAGACCAACGGCATACTCGGCTACATCGAGAAGAACAGGCTCGATAGCCCGTATCCCGTCCGAACCATGCATCCGGCTATCCAGCCCGGGGACAAGGACTGGCGCGAGTACTATCGCACCGAGCACGAGCTGAACCTGCCGGATCAGTATCACAACGGCGGGGTGTGGCCCTGGGTTGGTGGGCTGTATGTGGCGGCGCTGGTGAAGGCCGGCCGCCACGAGAAAGCCAGAGATGCGCTGTATCAGCTTGCCCTGGCTGATCGGCTGGGCAAGCGGCGGGAGTGGGAGTTCAACGAGTGGCTACACGGCATCTCGGGGGAGCCAAGAGGGTCGGCGGACCAGGCGTGGTCGGCGGGAATGTTCATGTATGCGCATGCGTGCGTGACTCAGGGCTGCGAGCCGGTGTTCGGATGTTTCGAGGACGCGGAGTCGCAGCTGCTGCACAATACGCACCACGTCCACGCGCACAGGTGACGAAAAGAGGCGGATTTGGCAGTTAGAGCGGGCAAAGTCAGCGCGGCGATCGGGACCGGCGTGGAGGACGCCGTGTCGCGCGCGGTCGCGTGGCTGCTGGATAGTCAGAGGCCGGAAGGTTACTGGACCGCGGAACTCGAGGGGGACACGATCCTCGAGTCCGAGTATATCATCCTGATGCGCTTTCTTGGCAGGGGCGATGAGGTCAAGCTGCGGAAGGCCGCCGCGTATCTGTTGTCCAAGCAGATGCCAAACGGCGGTTGGGCGATCTACCCCGGCGGGCCGGTGGACGTGGGCGCGTCGGTGAAGTCGTATTTCGCGCTCAAGCTGACGGGCAGCAGCGCGGACGAGCCGTATATGGTCAGAGCTCGGGAGGCCATCCGGGAGGCCGGGGGCATTCCGGCGGTCAACAGCTACACGAAGTTCTACCTGGCTATGCTCGGCCAGATCCCGTGGGAGGACGCGCCGGCGGTTCCGACCGAGCTGAACCTGCTGCCCAACTGGTTCTACTTCAACATATACGAGATATCATCGTGGTCGCGGACGTTCGTGGTGCCGCTCAGCATTATCTGGGCGCGCAAGCCCGTGGCGCACGTCCCGCACGATCAAGGTGTGCGTGAGCTATTCGAGAACGGCGACCGCGGGCGCGTGCGGCTGCGCGCGCGAGGTCTGCTGAACTGGCGAAGCTTCTTCGTGCGCGTGGACGGTCTGATTAAGTTCGTCGAGCGGATCGGGTTCCTGCCGCTGCGGGCAAGGGCCGTCCGCAAGGCCGAACAGTGGATGCTGGAACACTGCGAGCACAGCGCCGGTCTGGGAGCGATATTTCCACCGATGGTGTATACGTTGATCGCTCTTCGCGCGCTCGGCTACGCCGATGATTCGCCCGAGGTATGCAAAGCCTGGGACGAACTCGCCGGTCTGGAGATCGAGGAGGACGGCACACTGCGGCTGATGCCGTGTACATCTCCCGTCTGGGACACGGCGATAGTCATTAACGCGCTTGTCGAGGCGGGAGTTCCGCCCGACTCGCCGGCGCTGATCAAATCCGTCGCGTGGATTCTTGGCAAGGAAGTGAGGCGACCGGGCGATTGGAGCGTGAAGCGGCCCGACCTGGAACCCGGAGGATGGTACTTCGAGTTCGAGAACGATTTCTACCCCGACATCGACGATACGGCGATGGTGATAATGGGCCTCGCCAAGTGCACCGAGGCGCCCGGGAAACTCGAAGCGATGAGGCGCGGGCTCAACTGGCTGTGCGGGATGCAGGGCCGCGACGGCGGGTGGGCGTCTTTCGATGTGGACAACAACCGCTCCATTTTCAACGCGATCCCGTTCGCGGACCACAACGCCATGCTCGATCCGTCCACGTCGGACATCACGGCCCGAATCCTGGAGATGTTTTCGTTTGTGGAGATCGGCCAGGAGGACGCGCGCGTGCGGCGGGCGATCGAGTTTCTGCGCAGGGAGCAGGAGCCCGACGGGTCGTGGTTCGGCAGGTGGGGGGTCAACTACATCTACGGCACCTGGCAGGCGATCCGCGGCCTCACGCGAATAGGCATCCACCCGAGCGACCCCATGATCCAGCGGGCGGCCTGTTGGCTGAAGTCGGTTCAAAACGAGGACGGAGGTTGGGGGGAGAGCTGCGCATCTTACGACGATCCGACCGTCAAGGGCGTCGGCCCGAGCACAGCCTCGCAGAGTGCTTGGGCGTTGATGGGCCTGATGTGCGCAGGGGAGATCGATTCGGAGGCCGTCCGCGCCGGCATCGACTACCTGATCCGTAACCAGCGCGCCGATGGGACTTGGGACGAGGAGTGGTTCACCGGCGCGGGCTTCCCGAAGGTATTCTATCTCAGGTATCACCTTTACAGGCACTCATTCCCACTTATGGCGCTGGGGATGTACAAGCTGTCGGCTGAGAACTGACGGCTGAGAGCTGCTATGCGTTTTCCATTGGGTCTGACAACTTCACTATCGTCCTACATCGTCCGCAAGAAGCTGGCGGGGGAGCAGTTTGTGCCGCTCGTGCTCATGCTCGAGCCGTTGTTCGCCTGCAACCTGACGTGCGCGGGCTGCGGACGCATTCGGGAGTATAAGGACCGCACGAGCGAGCGGATGAGCGTCGAGGAGTGCTTGGAGGCCAGCCGCGAGTGCGGCGCGCCGGTCGTGTCGGTCTGCGGCGGAGAGCCGCTGATACACCCGCAGATCGGCGAGATCGTGGGCGGGCTGATTGCCATGAAGCGCTGGGTCTATCTGTGCACGAACGGCACGCTTCTCGCCCAGTCCGTCGACAGGCTTACTCCCTCCGCGCGACTGCTGCTCAACGTGCACATCGACGGCCCACGGGAGATCCACGACATCATCGTTGAGCGCGAAGGCGCCTATGATGCAGCGGTGGAAGGGATCCGGCTGGCGGTGAGTCGCGGGTTCCAAGTGACGGTGAACACGACGATCTACAAGCAGACCGATATGAGCGCAATCGACAAGCTGATGAGCACGCTTGAACGCGCAGGGGTGCGGTGCTTCATGCTGTCGCCGGCGTACTCATACGACGCAGTGGACGACAAGGAATCGTTTCTGGCCCGCGAGGACGTGCATGAGAAATTCGCCGAGATCGACCAACTCGCCGCGAAGCACCGTCTCGCCGACACCCCGGTGTACGTCGAGTTCTTGAAAGGCGAGCGGGAGCTTGTATGCACCGCGTGGGGAAACCCGACGCGCAACGTCGCGGGCTGGCGTTCACCGTGTTATCTGATAGCGGACAGGCATTATCCGACCTACCGCGAGATGATCGAGAACACGGATTGGGAGTCCTACGGCGCGGGCAGGGACGTCCGCTGCCGGGACTGCATGGTCCACTGCGGATTCGAGCCGACGGCCGCGCTAATGATCAACAAGCGGCGCGGCGACCTCTGGAAGATGATCAGGTGGCAAGTGAAGGGATAGTCACGAGTTGCCAGTGACGAGTTACGAGTCGGGGGAACCGCCACCGCTCGTATTTCGTGATTCGTAACCCGTGACTCCTAAGTGACATGAAGTCGTTCGTAACAGGTGGGACGGGTTTTGTTGGAGCGCACGTGGTTCGCAAGCTCGTGGAGCGCGGCGACGAGGTGGTCGCGCTCGTGCGGGCGACGAGTAACCTGGCCCTCCTCCATAAGCTGCCGATCGAGACTGCCGTAGGGGACCTGCGGGATCAGAAGTCGCTGGTCGAGCCCATGCAGGGAGTGGACGAGGTGTACCACGTCGCGGCGGACTATCGGCTCTGGTCTCGCCACCCCGAGGAGATGTACGCGAGCAACGTAGACGGCACCCGCAATGTTCTCCAGGCTGCTGAAGAGGCCAGAGTTCCCAAGGTCGTCTACACGAGCACCGTCGGCTGCCTCGGATTGCCGAAGGACGGCTCGCCGGGTGACGAGGACACGCCCGTGACCCGCGACGAACTGGTCGGCCACTACAAGAAGTCCAAGTACGATGCCGAGCAGGTCGCGCTGGAATACGCCGCGAGAGGCCTGCCGGTCGTTATCGTGAATCCGTCGACTCCCGTCGGACCCGGCGACATCAAGCCCACGCCCACCGGCAAGATCATCGTGGATTTCCTGCGCGGGAGAATGCCGGCGTATGTCGATACGGGGCTTAACTTGATCGCCGTCGAGGATGTCGCGACGGGCCATCTGCTCGCCGCCGAGAAAGGCAGGGTGGGCGAGAAGTACATACTCGGCTACCGCAATCTCACCCTGCGCGAGATACTGCACATGCTGGCCATGATCACGGACCGCAGACCTCCATCGGTCCGTATTCCGCACTGGGTGGCGCTGGCCGCCGCGGCGGTGGATACGGCCGTCAGCCGCGTCCTGTCCAAAGAACCGGGCATAACGATCGAGGCCGTGCAGATGTCACGCAAGATGATGTTCTTTTCCGCCGCCAAAGCAGTTCGAGAATTGGGGCTGCCGCAGTCGCCGGTGGAACACGCGTTGGCGAGGGCGGTTCACTGGTTTCGGACGCACGATATCAGGTAGCGCGCGGTCCGGCCGCTACTTGGTTTGGGCTGCAGTATGTGGCGCCGGGAGGTAGACCGGCCTCTCGACCGCGTTTGCGATGTTGACCGTCAGGAAGACCAGCAGATACATGCCCAGGTACGCAGCAATGGTGGCGCGCAGCATGATGCGTACGAACCTCGGCTTATACCGCTTTCCCCACTCCGCGATAAAGATCGGCAGGAATATCAGCGAGAGTTTGACCATCACAAACGTGCCGATGCCGTACCTGAGGTAGAAACCCATCAACGGGTTACCCTCAGCGGCTCCGCCCTTGCCGATCAGCAGCAGGGTCGATATGAGGTCGGCGGTGCAAATGGCGATTAATAGCAAGCTCTCTCTAGTGCATGTCATCACATAGATCCTGAGCGCATTCATGGACAATATTCCCGCTTTCAGTGCGATTTAGCTAACCGGACTTAGAGATAGTCGGCAGACTTCCGGCAGGTTTGGAGTGGGCTGACAACAAAAGCTGGGGCTGTTTAGAATCCGGAGATTTGCGCAATAACTACTACCAGACACACGAGATCCGTGCTGTCCGTGGAGGGGAAAGATGGCTGTTCGAGGTTATCCGGTCACTGCTCGCAACGCGCCGCGACGGCGCCCCTGGGGTAGCATTGTGGGGCTCTGCATTGTCGGGCTGGCAGTCCTGGTGATCGGCGGTGTTATCGCCCGGCATGATTCGAACGAGTGCAAGATGGGCGCCAACCATATCGTCAGCCCATGGGATACCTCGGCGGCCCCGCCGTCGTACCTGGGGCCGAGCCGAGCAGCGACGAACGCGGGAACCACCGCGCCCACTACCAAGCGCTCGACGATGCCCTCCAGGGACTACGCGCTGCAGGCGCAGTCCAGGTAAGCCGTGCGGGCTAGCAGCCTGCGGATAAAGTCGCTTTCGGTTGTAGGAGCCGTCTCCAGACGGCGATTTTCCGAGCGCGAGGCAGACGGATTCGGGGTCTGGCTCTCGCGATCGCTTCGCGACGCCTCTCGCGACATCCTTAGGATGCGCTGTCGGCCGAGGGCTGTCGCCCGAGGGGAGAACCCTCGTACACCACTTCATCCGGCGGCTGCTAGTGACCCGTCTCCACATAACGTTGCGCTTCTCATCGCGCGGCGTCGAGCAGGACTTCTGTGCCGTCTTGCCCGCGGAGTCTGTCCTCTCGGCGAATCCGCTGTTCCTCTTCATCGCCCTGGAAAACTCTTCGCGTCGTTCCTGCAAACACCGGGCGTCGTTAGGCAAGGCGCAAGACGAAGGGCGAGGATCACAGTGACCCTCGCCCTTCGTGAGACGTGATTGCCAGTCTGGTAGATCGGGTTACTTCCCGCGCCTGCGGCTGATAAGCATCCCGACCGCGCCGGCGAGAAGGCTGACCATGGCCGACGGCTCCGGCACGCACTTCGTGTCCACAACGACCTGATCGATCACCGATCCCATCGGGTCGCTTCCCGTGATCCGCACGACCTCGCTGTTGGGATTCGGGGTAATTCTCCACTTGCTCTGCGCGCAAATCCAAGTGCCGAACATGGGCAGTTCTTCGACCACCTGCGACTCGCCGCCGAGATACTCAGCGCCATCAACGGTGATGATGGGCGGATCGAATGGATCGTACAGATAGGTCACCTGAACCCAGATGTCCTTGTAGCCGCCTGCCGCGGGCCTGTTCGGAATATCCAGAGTCAGACTGCCGTAAGCGCCGAGATCCCACACTCCGGTCTTCGTGCCGTAGGTGCCGATCTCATCCTCGCCAACCCATCCAAGCCCAGAATCGCCGACTATTACCGTCGCCGTGGGGTCGCCGTAGGGGTTGGACACATTCTCGGGGGCAGCGGGATTTGCGCCGGTCGAGAATGTCCATTCCTGGAATGTGGTGCCTCCGGTACCGCGCCACGCAGGCGGATACAGGTCGTCGGCCATAGCGGCGCTTCCAACCATGAAGCAGAGTGCCAGCAAGATGCCGAAGCATCGAATCGATGACTTAGTCACGATCTATCTCCTTTCTCCCTTGAGCCAATCCAACTTCTTGACTGCAAATATGGTACCAAACGGCTCAGCTTGACGCTCGTCGGCCGGCTTGCGCCGCAAATCAGGTAATATTGCTGGGCTTGCCGCGGCACTGAGCACTGCTTGGAGGATTTGCCGGATGCGGATGAGAAGGTGCATGTGGCGGGTGAGTCTGGACAACGCCCGCCAGGCTACATACAGAATTGGGGGTCGATTATGTCCAACAAGATCACCCGAAGAGGGTTCCTCAAAGGCGCGGCGGTCGGCGGATTCAGCCTGTTGATCCTGCGCGACAGCCGCCTGGCGTTCGGTTCCGAGGCCAATTCCAAGCTCAACGTCGCCATCATCGGGGCAGGCGGAAAGGGAGACCATAACCTCCACGCCATCGCCGACGAAGGCCAGAACATCGTCGGCCTCTGCGACACGCGGGACGGGGTCCTGGCCAACCTCACCAAGGATTTCCCCAACGCCAAGCTCTATGCGGATTACCGTCGCATGCTCGACGAGATGGGCAAGCAGATCGACGCGGTAATGGTTTCCACTCCGGACCACTCCCACGCGCCGGCATCGATTATGGCGATGAAGATGGGCAAGCACTGCTACTGCGAGAAGCCGCTCACCCACAACATCTACGAGGCGCGCATGATGCGGGACACCGCGCGCAAGTACAAGGTCGCGACCCAGATGGGCAACCAGGGCTCGGCCGCCAACGGGCTGCGAGAAACCGTGGAGGTGATCCAGTCCGGCGCGATCGGGCAGATCCACGAGATCCACGTGTGGTCGAACCGTCCGGTCTGGCCGCAGGGTCTGCAGCGACCTACCGATGTCGAAACCTGCCCTAGCGACCTGCATTGGGACCTATGGCTCGGCCCCGCGCCGGTCCGTCCGTATAACAAGTGCTACCAGCCGTTCAACTGGCGCGGATGGCACGACTTCGGCACCGGCGCGATCGGCGACATGGGCTGCCATACGCTCAACACGGCGTTCAGGGCGCTGGATCTGACCAACCCGATCTCGGTGGAGGCGGAGGTCTTCGAGGGCACCGACGAGACGTATCCGAAGCGATCGATAGTCACTTTCCTGTTCCCGGAGCGCCACGGCCTGCGCACGCTGCGGCTGAAGTGGTATGACGGCAGCCTCAAGCCGCCGGCGGACATGATCGACGGCCGCGAACTGCCCGGCAGTGGAGTGGTCTACGTCGGTGAGAAGGGCCGCATTTTCTCGCCCGATGACTACGGCTCGGAGTATGAACTGCTGCCCAAGGACAAGTTCGAGGGCTACAAGCCGCCCGCGCCGACCATTCCGCGCTCGCCCGGCCACTACGCCGAGTGGGTCCGCGCCTGCAAGGGCGGCGAACGGGCCTACGCCAACTTCGACATGGCATCGTCGATCACCGAGACGCTGCTGCTGGGATGCCTCGCGGTCATAACCCAGAAGCCGATCTACTGGGACCCGGTCGCGATGAAGGCCAAGGGTTGCCCCGAGGCGGACTATTGGATCAACACCCCGTATCGAAAGGGTTGGACGCTGTAATACGAAATGAGTAAGTGCTTTACCGCAATATGCTGCGCAGCGCTGGTTGCCGTTGTCTCGTTCGGGTGCTGCGCAGCACCCCTTTTCAAGTCCGATGAGACCCGGCCCGCAGACGCGACGGTGCTCTTCGACGGGAAGGACCTGTCGCAGTGGGTGCAGCTCAAGCCGTGGAGTCCGCTGAGCGAGTCCACGAAGCCCGCGGCGTGGAAGGTAGCCAACGGCTACATGGAAGTCGTGGCCGGGACCGGCAACATCCTCACGAAGCAGCACTTCGGCGATGCGCAGATCCACGTGGAGTTCTGGCTGCCGCTGATGGCAGACCAGAAGGGCCAATATCGAGCGAACAGCGGGGTCTACATCCAGGGCTGCTACGAGATTCAGGTGCTGGACTCCTACGGCCTCAAGACCGCCGACACCGGCTGTGGGGGAATCTACGATACCGCGATCCCGCTCGTCAACGCCTGTCGGCCGCCGAAGCAGTGGCAGACCTATGACATCTTCTTCCGAGCCCCGCGGTTCGATGACAAGGGCAAGAAGACTGCCAACGCCCGCGTGACCGTGCTGCAAAACGGCGTGATGATCCACGACGATGTGGAGCTGATCGACGGCACCGCCGGAGCAGCGTGCGGGGAGTCCTCGACAGGCCCGCTCATGCTGCAGGACCACGCCAATCCCGTCCGATACCGCAACATCTGGATCAGGCCGCTGGCGATGCCGCAGCCAAAGGCGGGGAGTTGAGGGTCTAGGAAAGGAAGTCGCGGAGTGCGCGGCGCCGGAGCGGTATCAGTCGCCTCAGGGTGCGCACCCCGGACACCATTCGATAATGGGCGTGTCACCACATCCCCAGGTGAGTGGCGGAACTACGTACTCATTGTAGGCGCAACAGGTTCTTTTCGTATAGGCCAAAGTGTACGCGATTGCCATCCCGGTTATCTTCAGGTAGTGACAATTGGACACTCGTATTCCATCATAGCACTGGTGAGAAAGCAATACGGGAGCCGCGGGCTTGCAGGTGCACGTGGATGTGTCGAATGTGTTCCGATCGTACGTGGCTTCGATCTTGACGGTGTACAATATGTCAAGGCCAGATGTGTTGCATGCTGTCTCCAACTCCAAACCGGAATCGCTATATGAACACTGATGGTTTCCCTGCTCTATCGGGCAGTTCGGGCAGGGATCACACGAGCCTGCGGCTACTCCGCTTCTGGCTGCGGACAAGAACACAACTGCACACAACAAAGCCAACTTCAATGACATACCCTTGCCTCCTCTTCGCCGATCGGATTCTTGAGAAGCAACCAACATCAGTCGGCCGTTTTCATCACTCCCCAGCCAATCCCTTTGCCGCAATCCGAGCACTTCGAGATAACCTTGATCAGAAAGTCGTATTGCGCGTAAAGCTGGGCAGTTGTGCCGTCGGAGATAGCGCTCCACGGCGGCAGGGTATATGAGGGCGTAGTGTCGATGTTCGCCGTATGTCCATTCTCGTCGACAATCAAATGCCCTGCCGGCGCACTGTGCCCAGTAGCGATCTCATACTTCTTGAGCAGCGACTGCCCGCCGACCACGTCTTGTCTGTAGGCCTCATAGATGTCACCAAGCCATTTGGACTGCTGAGCACTGCCTGACTGCGTTGCCACGGTTATGCCTCTCGGCAGGTCGCCAACAGGGAAAGGAACGCCGTTCCCGCCTAGTTGCGCGGTAGAGACGACCCCCAGCATGCCGCGAATGAGCTCTCGCAGGGTATTGAAGCGCTCCTCCTGGTCTGCGGGCAGACTGCTCATTATCGACGCATACGATGGAGGATTCGCAACCGACCCCGCCTGTATCGAGCTGGCGGATGGCAGATACTTGCTCAGCCTAATATAGATCTCGCCGCTGCCGCCCAAGCTCGGGTTACGAAGCCTCAGGATGGCCTCGCTGTTGATCGCGACCCCAAGCTTCGTATCCGGGGATAGCCCTTCTAGGCGCTCGTGGTAGTTAAATTCCCCCAGACTAGTCCGAGCTGCGTGAAGCAACTGGCTCCTGGCCGCTTCGCTGAAATCGTCCAAGGGAATCGTCTTGCCGCTCGCCAAGGTAGCTATTTCGGAGGCGGACAACGCGGTTACAAACTCCAAAGCTGACTGATAGTCCGCAATCGCAAGCGTCAGCTTCTCGGCTCTGGAGACGTCGCACTGGACCCCAGCCGCAGCCACCGCCAAGACGACAGAGCCGAATGCGGCTGCCAGCATCAAGCCACGATAGAACCTCTGCATTCTTATCATCCTTTCTTTGACCATCATTCTCCCTATGGCGCGTATCCTGGACACCACTCGACGACTGGGGTGCCGCACTGCCATGTTTCAGAGATTTTGGTGTAATCGTAGTTGCAACATGTTCTTTCCAAGTAGGAAAATCCAAGCGTGTAAGCCATGCCGGTGATCTTGAGGTATCGATGAGGTACAACAGCCAGGATAGAGTCTTGTCAAGTGGTGTAAAATCCCGCGGACTCCTGTTGGTCTTCTACGCTATGAACTTACCGCTGACCGGCGCCAGAGCATCCGTGGCGACTTCGCTAAGGCTGCCCAACGAC
>Ga0078972_1007853_pt1 | contig 23170 bp, 20 predicted proteins | sample YelNatPaOPGAMG01_FD_67568 | JGI IMG/M metagenome (GOLD analysis project Ga0078972, IMG submission 67568) | Hot spring thermophilic microbial communities from Obsidian Pool, Yellowstone National Park, USA - OP-RAMG-01 (SPADES assembly) (version 2) | ecosystem: Environmental > Aquatic > Thermal...
ACAGGAGCGGGATCCCGGCTTCGAGCCGCCTCGTCTGGAGGTCGAGGGCCTTGTTCCAGACGAATCGGACGCACCCCGCATGGCGGGACAGGAGAATCTCCTGATCGAGAGTCGGGACGAGACGGAATTGGAACGCTTGAATTGTTTTCATGCCCGAAATTATAATTGGCCTCATGGAAAAGTCAACCGAACTCAGACCTGGAAGACATTGCGTTTTCAAGATGCATGTTCACTTGGTCTTTGTCACAAAATATCGTCGCGAGGTGTTCAGTAAAGCGGTTCTTGACGACCTGCGTCTCATCTTCGCCAGCGTCTGTTCCGACTTCGAGGCGGAGTTGATGGAGTTTGACGGCGAGGACGACCATGTCCATCTCTTGATACACTACCCCCCCAAGGTGGCAGTCTCTGCCTTGGTGAACAGCCTGAAAGGCGTTTCGAGCCGTCTGATCCGGAGAAAAAAATATCCGGAAATTCGCAAGAAACTTTGGGGTCGGGCACTCTGGTCCCCCAGCTATTTTGCCGGAAGCTGTGGCGGCGCTCCCATCGAAATCATTCGCCAATACATCGAACAGCAGCAAACCCCTCACTGAAAGTCAAAATTCCAGGACGGCTTTGCCGTCCGCGCTATCCTTCCCCGACATGAATGCCGAGGTTTGCCGCGCGACTCGATCAAACCCGACAGCGATCCGGACGAATCCCCGCATGCGGCAGAGAAAGGATTTCATATCCTCCGCCACATACGGGTCCGGAACGGGATGGGTTCTAGTGCAGCGTCTTCAGTTTGGCCCACTGGTCCTGGGTCAGGACCTTCCCGACCTTGATGTGTCCCGTCACATGGTCGAATGTGGCCTGGGCCATGAGCCGGGTCAGCTTCATGTACATGTTGCGGGCCTTGCGAAGCGGGGGGTTCCGGGAGTCCATGAGCGACAGGTAGCGCGAACGGATCTTGTTGATCCGGTCGATCTGACGCAGGGAGCGGGTGACCATCGCCCTTCGGATCAGCCGGATTTTCTTGATCTGCTTGTCGGTCAGGTTCAGATCCTTGGCGTGCATGAGCACAAACATCGCACCGGGATGGGACTGGAACACCTGCGGGACGATAAACGCCCCGCCGGCTTCCTTGCGGAACTGGTTGAGCTTTTTGGCCATATCGATACTGGTATAGGGAGGGGGAGCCTCCGACCGGGAGATCCCCGGAAAACAAAGGATGATACCCAACGTCATTGCCAGAAACACCCGCGTCCTGAAACCTTTCATGTCCGTCTCCTTCGATCTGAAGTTTCCGCCTTTGCCTCTCTTGCAACAAAATTCTGATAAATCACGAATACATCGTGAACCTTTCCGGCACCATTCATCCTATGCGTATCCCTTTGTCACTGCAACCGGAAACGACAACGCAGGAGTTCAGAAGGGCGTTGCGTGGAATCCCATCTTCCTGAGGAGCCAACCATAGAAAAAGGTGGTGTAAAGGACGTAGCGCTGGCCCATGAAGGAGGAGTCAGCGCCATAGGGGTCCTGGTAGGCCAGACTCACCTGGTACCAGTCCGCCTGGTAGTTGACCTCGTAGGACAGGTAGCCTTCCGTGAGCCCGTAATAACCGTTGTTCGACAGGTTCACGAGCGTCCTGGACTCGACCGCCGGGGTCAGATGGGCGAAGAAGGAGGGCATGGGAACTCCGATGATATCGTGGAGATAGAGGAAGCTGTATTCGATCGCCCCGTCGAACCGGAAAGAATCCCCGTAATCGAGGGTCCCCATAAAATCCGACAAGGGCATGGGACCGTTTCCGAAAGGAACGATGCCCGCCACGTCTGTCTGGAAGGCGAACGGCCGGATCCAGGAGACGGGAACGTCTCCCAGACCCTTGTTGAATACCAGGTAAGAGTAGAGGGTCAGGGGATTGCCCTGTCCGACGGGACCGCCGCCCACCGGCGTGATGCCGCGCATGATAAAGGTGGTGAAGATTTCATGCGGATCGTTTTCATACAGGAGGAGTTTTCCCTGAAGACCGAAGTACTGGAAACCGGAATAACCGTGGTTGGGCGTCCACAGGTCGATATAGTGGGTGTCCACCCGCATACTGAAATGATGGGTCAGTCGTTTTTCCAGCATGACGGGAGTGGTGAAGGCGCTCGAGCGTCCGGACATGCCGCCATAGGCCGGCATAAGGGTCAGCTGGTTGTCGATATCCCCATCCTTCACGATCAGGGGTTCGATAAAAATCCGGTTTCCGGCGTGGGCGATCCCGCTGGACAGCATGCCGGCCGTCGTATCGGAAGACGGAAGCAGGCCGGGCGGGGCCGCGAGGGAATCGTCGGAAGGGGACGGGGCGACGGCTTGCCCGACCCCGAAGAAGGTCCATTGAGGCAGGAAAGAAAAGGCGGGAAGAGGGGCCGACGGGATTCCGTCTGATCCGTCGGCCCGGGAAAGACCGGGAAATGAACCGGCAAAGGAAAAGAAAACGATCAGTATCCAGATCGCAAAGCGGTTTTTGAGAAAGCAGAAGAAAACGGTCGTCCCCACTCACATGCCCCGGTACCCGAAAGGACCGTTGAAGTAGAACGTCACAGTGCCCATGGGCGTATAGGTGTGGGGATAGTTCGACTGGTAGACCGGCAGCGCCACGCCCGCCCCCCAGGTGGCCGAAAACTTCGGATTGTGGGGCCAGGTCACCTCCACCTCCGGCGCCAGCCAGAAAAAGGACCAGGACGGGGCGTTCGCGGCGCCGAAGAAAAGGTTGCTGCCGCTCTGGGTCTCCCCGTAAAACTCCAGCAGGTATCCGGCTCCCCATTCGGTGTTGATCACGTGTTCGAACGCCCCCGCATAGTAGGTGAGGTTGCCGTCAACCATGTGAAGATTCCCGGCGGTGAAGGGAAGCTGTTCGATGCCGTTGTTGAAGGTGTATCCGGCCCCCACGGTGGAAGGGTTCTCGACGATATCCCCCACCTGGAGGTAGAACATGAAGGGCTTGACATGTTTTCGGACGAGGAGCATCACCCCTTCGTTGTAGGTCCCGTTTCCCAGCTGGTCGGTGCCGTAGTCCTGGGGGTTCAGGTTCTGGTACTGGCCGGAAGGCACCCAGAAATCGAACGTCAGGGCGATCGCCGGCATCGCGAGCGGCTCGTAGACGTCGGCGTCGCTGGTCAGCTGCCACTTGACCTCGAAATGGGTATTCCCCACCCCGAAATGACTGGCCGAATGGTCGATGCCCTGGGAAGGATCGACCCCCTGCCAGTTCTGGATGAGGGGAAGGAAGGTATCGAATTCGAGATTGTGGCCGAGTCCCACCGCCAGCCGCATCGGCATGTACAGGGACGAGGCGGATATTCCGGGGGTGATAAAGTCGTAGGCGAACGGCTCCAGATACCAGGAGCCGATCGGTTCCACCTCCGCCGTTCCCGTAAAAAAAGGCCCGCTCGTGTTGGGGCCCCAGGGCAGATAGGGGGGTGCCAGCGCCTGGAAATCCTTCGACATGTCGCTGTCGCTCGAAAAAGGAAAAGTCATCGGTGATCCCGGACTCGCCGGACTCATGGCGGCCGGGTCCGCCCACCCCTCCAGCCCTCCCGCCATCCAACCCGCAGTCAGGGCACAACTCCAGAAAAAAACCGCAAAAATCCCCCGACGCACCTGCTTCATCGTCCCGATCTCCCCTTCATGTCCTTGTTGGCTGTCCGTTCAGAAACCTACGGCTGAGGTTTGTCCAGGGTCACAGGGTGGCTTCCCAGAAGGATCGCCAGCGCGTGGGCCGACTGGCCATTATGCAGCAGGGCTTCCGCCATGATCTTCCGGTAACCGTGCGGCCATTTCTGCCGCGGCTCGATCAGGGCCAGAAGAGTCAGCGCCCGGTGGTAGTCGTGGTGGGCGATCAGGATCCGGGCTTCGTTCAGGATGTAAGGTTCGTCGTCGTCGTCCGTCCTGAGGACCCTTGCCTGCTCCAGATAGCCCACCGCCTTCATGTAGTGGCCTTCCTTGAACTCGATGTAGGCCATGTTGTTGAGGATGGAAGGTTCCTTCGGATTGTCGCGGAGCGCCATCTTCAGATCCTGTTCCGCCTTTTCAAGCTGGCCCTGCCGGATTTCCGCGTAGGCGCGTTTTTCATGGATATAGGCACGGACATCCGGCTCCGTCATCTCGGCGCATCCGGCCAGGACAAAGCCCAGAAAACCCATCACCGCCAGACATATTCCCTTCTTTCGGACATTCAGCGTCATCGTATCTCCACCTGCATCTCTCAACAGCATGCATCAAAGGCCGAAGGGATCCCGATCCGGTCGGGAACCCCCTCGCCCCACTTATTGAAACTTAATCTCACAATGAAATCATAATCCCCGTTTCCGGAGGAAATCAACCCCTCAGGGGATCAGACGCCCCATCCCTCCCGGAGCGGACAGGATCCCGCAAAAAACGTCCAGGGCAACCCGGAATCGCCGCCCGATTGTTTCCCAAACCACCATGAATTGACGCATTTTTTCCTCCCGATCCGGCCGTGGACGTCCCTTCTCCGCACACATTCCGGCCGGAAAAAGGGCGCCACAAAAAAGAATCTCTTTCATTTTTCGTTTTTTATCGTCAGGAATTTTCTCAAAATGAAGAGCGGGTGCGGAAGAAAAAAAGAGGAAATCCAAAAACCGGCAAGGGAAAATAACGGGGTTCTTACCTTACGCGCATTCCGGCCCCTCCCTTTTCTGTCCGCACCGGACTCGAACCGTCGTCCACAACTTCTCCTTCACATTGAGGCGGTACCCATAGCGGACGCCCATTGCCGTCCGGTATGGCCCGTCGCCTGTATAAGGGGGCCCATCCCTGGACCCCGGCTATTTGAGGTAGCGCTTCACCACCTCGACCACATCCTCGACCGCCTGTTCCCGGTCCCGGGCAGACACGTCTTGTCCGTCCTGGACATGTTCACGGATATGGCCCTCGATCAGTTCGCACATGAGGCCGTTCAGGGCTCCGCGGGAGGAGGCCACGGTCTGGAGAATCAGCGACACGTCGCCCCCTTCCCCCGTGGATTCCTCCAGCAACCGTTCCAGGCCCTCGATCTGTCCCCGGATCTTGCGGACCCTTTCCAATAATTTTTTCCTGTTTCTGACGGTATGCAACCCTAGTGTCCCCTTCTGAAGACCAGAATATATACTCCCCCTCCCTATCTGTCAAGAGGGAAACATTCCCCGAATTCCCATTGAGACCTGGTCCAAAACCTCTCTGGACCGCCGGGAAGACCTTTTGCAAAAATTCCGGTCCTCCCTGGCACCCCCACCTATGAAAGGGGAGAATTTTTTATTACGGGACGCTTCCTGTCAGGGCATTTCATTGATTGATCCCGCTTGTTAAAGACTCCCCGGGCACGGGAATGGTCCCGGCACTATTCGAACGGGCAGGCCGTCAGTTCCGATAGAGATCCGGGCGACGCTGGCGAAAGAAGTCGCTTTCTGCCACCACCCGCTTGTCGCGGGCCTTCTCCGGATCGCATTCGATCTCCAGGAGGGCTTCCTTGTCTTCCGGCGCCCTGCCCAGGATCTCCCCCTTCGGGGAGACGGCCTGGCTCGAACCGATGTATTTTAGCGGAGGAAGCCCCCCGCGCGACTCCTCCCCCACGCGGTTCGCGGTGATTGTGAAAACGCGGTTCTCCACCGACCGGAGGATCATGCCCTGCGGGCCAAACGGAAGAACCCAGTTCACCGGATGGGCGATCAGAAGGGCCCCCTGGAGGGCGAGGCTTCTGGAGACCTCGGGAAACAGCCAGTCGAAGCAGATCATGACCCCCATCAGACCAAACTCCGTCCGGACCAGGCACAGGGGCCCGCTTCCCCGTTCGAACCATCGATTTTCCGCCTCGAACAGATGGGTCTTGTCGTAAACGGCCATCACCGTTCCGTGGTGGGTAACGATCGCCGAATTGAACACCTTGTTGCCGCGACGCAGGGGAAGTCCACCGACGACCCACCCCTTCGTCTCCAGGGACAGCTCTTCGAAAAAGCGGACTGTCGGGCCTTTCAGCCTTCCCTCCCGTCCGTCCCCCTCTCCCAGGTCCAGGGCCTCTTTTTTCGAAGTGAACTGGTATCCGCTGGCAAAGAGCTCCGGCAGGACCACGAGGTCCGGACGAAGGCCCTTCCGGGTGCCGTAAAGGGCGCGGACCCGTTCGATATTGCTTTCCACCTCCCCGAACACCGGGTCATTCTGGACCAAAACGATCCGGATCAACATATCATTCTCCTTGCAACAGCCCCTACAGGCTGTCCCCTTGGGAAATTCGGATCCGTCTGTGGTAGCATGGGCCCATGGAAATCCTGACAACCCTTGCCGAACTGAAAGAAAGCCTCCCCACCCGGGAACGGCGCAAACGCCCTCTGGCACTGGTACCGACCATGGGAGCACTTCACGCCGGGCACCGCTCTCTCGTGGAAAAAGCGGTCCAGGACGGAGGAGACGTGGTTGCGACCGTTTTCGTCAATCCTCTCCAGTTCGGCCCCGCAGAAGATTTCGAACGCTACCCCCGCACCCGCGAAGAGGACATCCGGCTGCTGGAATCCGCCGGCGCCAAATGGGCCTTCTTTCCCGATGCGGAAGAACTGACAGGGGAACACACCGGTTTTTCCATCACCCACCCGGTCGCCGACATGTACTGCGGAGCCCATCGTCCCGGCCACTTCTCCGGGGTACTTTTCATTGTCTCAAAATTCTTCCATCTCATAAATCCCGACCGGGCCTATTTCGGCAAAAAAGACCGCCAGCAGCTTTTTCTGATTTCGCGGCTGGCCAGCGAGCTGGCCTTTCCGGTGGAGGTGCGGGGGGTCGACACCGTCCGGGAGGAGGACGGTCTGGCCATGAGTTCCAGAAATCGTTACCTGACCCCGGAAGAACGTCTCCACGCACCGGAACTCTACCGCATGCTCAACATTGCCCGGGAGCACTATGCCCCGAAAAGCCAGGCCGACCGCATCGACCTCGCCTCCCGACTGGTCGGAGAGATGAAGGAAAGAGGATTCCGCCCCGAATACGTCGTCTTCGTCCGCCCTGACACCTTCCTCCCCCTTTCGGCCGAGGATCCGCCGGAAACGCCCGCCATTCTCCTGGTGGCCGCATGGCTGGGAAAGACCCGTCTGATCGACAACATCGACATCCTGTCGGCCCATGGGTGAAAACGGACAGGCATCCGCTCTCTATATCGTCAGCACCCCGATCGGCCATCTCGAGGATATCACCCTTCGCGCGATCCGGATCCTGAAGGAAGTCAGCCTGATCGCCGCAGAGGACACCCGCGTGACCCGGAACCTGTTGACCCGTTATGACATCGGGACCCCCATGACGTCCTATCATGCACACAATGCGCTCGAAAAAACACCCTTGCTTGTTTCCCGGATGAAAAAGGGGCAGACCGTGGCCCTGGTCTCCGACGCCGGAACGCCCCTCCTTTCGGACCCCGGGCAGATTCTTGTCGACATGGCGATCCGGGAAGGCATACCGGTTCATCCGGTTCCCGGCGCCTCGGCACTGCTGGCCGCGCTTGTCGTGTCGGGCCTCGAGACCGGCCGGTTCCATTTTACGGGATTTTTGCCCCGGAAAGAATCCGACTGCCTGCGGGCCATCCATCATCTTTCAAGGCTTCCGGCGACCCTCGTGTTCTATGAATCCCCGCGGCGGGTGGACAGGACCATTGCCCTTTTGTCGGAGGTTCTGGGGGACAGGCCGGCGGTCCTGTGCCGGGAACTGACCAAAACGTTTGAGACCGTTCGGCGGGGAACGCTGTTTTCCTTCCGGGATCAGGGGACCGGAGAACCGTCCAGAGGTGAATGGACCCTCCTTGTCGGGGGATGGCCAGACGACGGTCGGGACGAAAAGGCCCGCAACCCCGAAGAGATCCTGAAGGCGATGGAGGGTATCGGCCTCCCCGCGGCGGACAAGGCTCGCCTGCTCGCAAGACTTTCGGGAATTTCCCGGAAAGAAGCCTATGGCCTTGTCTTGGGCAACGGCGTCTGACAACCTCCGGTGAATTGCGCATCAGAACACCTTGTGCTATAAGCAAGAGGTGAAGGGATACCGGATAGACGATCGTCCCTTCCCGGGAAGTGGAACTGGGTGAACCGATCCTGCGGGAGTCCGGACGATGTCTGGACAGGGTGTTCGCCGCGTCCCACTTGGCCTTGAGGCCTCCGGGGTGTCCGATTTGAAAAACCGTTTTTCCCCATCCGTTCCTCCTGCCAGGCCGGACACTTTTTTGGGCCGTCTGTCCGGAGCCAACCTGTCAAATCCCTACCCCCTGATCGCTTTACTGCTGGCCGTTCTGGTCTGGGGATCGCTGGCGGTGAAACATCTGCCCCGGGATATCTTCCCGCAGATCCCCATTCCGGTGGTCATGGTCGCCACTTTTTATCCTGGCATGAACGCGACCCAGGTCGAACGGAACATCACAAGCCTCATGGAACGCCAGTTCACCATGGCCGGCGACGTCGAATCCATCCATTCCCGCTCGCTGAACGGCATCAGCCTGATCAAGGTCATTTTCCACAGCCATGTTCCTGTCAATCAGGCCGTATCCGAAATCAGCGAACTGTCCCTTTCCCTCCTCTCGAGCCTTCCACCCGGAACCTTGCCCCCGATGATCGTTTCCTACAGCTTTTCCAACGTTCCGGTCTGCCATGTCCTCCTGACAAGCGACTCCCTATCCCAGGCACAGCTCTATGACATCGCCTCCAACATCGTTCGCCCCCAGCTCGGAAGCCTTCAGGGTGTGTCCGCTCCTCCCATTTTTGGCGGAAAGGTCCGACAGGTCAGCTTGTATATTCACCCGAACCGTCTCATAAACCGCCATCTGACCCCTCTCGATATCGTCAACGCCATTTACCGTCAAAACACCCTGATCCCGACCGGGAACATCCGGATCGGCAGCCTGAACTACTTTACCCGGTTCAACAGCCAGGTTCCGGACCTGTCGGGGATCCGGGACATCCCGGTTGCCCTTTCCCATCGCGTTCCCGTTTTCGTCCGGGACGTGGCCGATGTCAGGGACAGCTTCGCCCCGCAGGAGAATCTGGTTCTTGTGGACGGTAAACCGTCCGTCGTCCTGCCGATTTACCGGGAAACCGGATACAGCGCGCTGTCCGTCATCGGACAGATTCGGGACGCCCTCCCGCACCTGGACAAAGTTCCACGGGAGGTCAAGGCTTCCGTCCTTTTCGACCAGACCATTTACATCCGGGATGCTCTTTCTTCCCTTTTACGTGAAACATTGCTGGGTGTGCTGACAAGCGCTGTCTTTATCTTCTTGATCCTGGGGGATATGCGCCTCGGTTTGCTCGGGATTCTGGCCTTGCCGCTCACCTATATGGGTGTCCTGGCCTTTCTCGGTGTGACGGGAGGAACCGTCAATATCATGACCCTGGGGGGGCTGGCGATCTCTGTCGGCCCCATGATCGATCATCTCGTTCTGGTGATCGAAAGCATCAAATCCCATGGAATCGACCCACGGGATCCACCGGTGTCCATGCTCCGGGGGATCATCCCCATCCTGACACCTACCGTGATCGCGACTTTGGCCATGATCATAGTCTTCGTCCCGCTATTTTTTCTTTCGGGTCTGATCCACTACCTCTTTACACCACTGGCCATCTCCGTCATCGGGGCCAACACCATGTCCCTGATATTCTCTCTGACCCTGATCCCCTGGATGGCCTATCTTGTCACGCACTATCTTCCCGCACGGAAAGGAAAAACAGACGCCCGGCTTCCTGCCCTTCTCGACAAGTTCTTTGACTGGTACCGCGATCGCCTTGAACGGCTTCTGGATCGCCCCGGACTGACGCTCGCCACGGTCGCTCTTGTCATCGGCGCGTTCCTTTCGACCGCCCATCTGATCCGGCTCAATCTCTACCCTGTGATCGATTCCGGCCAGTTCAGGATCTTTGTTCACTTTCCCGGCGGAAGCCGTCTTATGTATTCACGCGAAGAGGCCATCGAAATCGATCAAACGATCCGGAAAGGCCTCCCTCCGGGATCCGTCGCCTCCATCGTCTCCAACATCGGTATCAAGGCTGGATGGTCCTCCATGTACAATCCGAACGCCGGAACGGACACGGCCGTCATCGATGTGGCCCTGGACTCCGGAAAACGGAGGCAATGGTCGACAACCCGGGCAATCACCCGGCTGGAAGGGCTCCTCAAGGCCCGGTTTCCCGATACGATCTTTATCTTCAAGCCGGCGGGTATCATCGAGGATCTGATCTCGCGGGGACGAATGGCTCCTGTCACCGTCGAGATCCACGGAGACGATCTCAACAACAACCTCCTCTATGCCAAGAGGCTCACCCACCTCTTCCGGAATGTGCCCGGAGTCCTGTCTTCCAACGTCTTCCAGAGGTCGCACTACCCGACGCTGGCCATCCATGTCGACCGGGTCCTGTCCGAAATCGTCGGCACCAATGTCCTGGAAATCAGCCAAAACGTCCTGGTTGCGCTGAACTCGAACAACCAGATCCGGCCCATTCCCTGGATCGATCCCTCCAGCGGATTCTTTTATTTCCTGTCCATCCTTTATCCTCCGGGTTTCTTCCGGAACATGGACGACCTCAACAATCTGGCAGTCGCCCACACACGGGGGCACCACATCACCATTCTGGGGGAACTTGCCACCGTTCGCCACGCCGACGATCCGGAAGAAATCACCCACGATCGTCTGGATCGGGCGATCGACATCCTTGTCGTCCCGTCACAAGGCCGGTCGATCACTGTCTCGGGGCACCTCAGGCACCTGATCGAAACAATCCCCCAGCCGCAAGGAATCCATGCCCGATTTGTCGGAATGACCCAGCATATCCGGTCTTCCTTTTCGAGAATGCGCGACGGCATTGTTCTCGCCATCTTTTTCCTGTTTTTGCTTCTCCTGGTTTTTTACCGTTCCTTCCTCGCTCCACTCGTTGTCCTGGGAGTTGTTCCGCTCTCCATCGGGGGAAGCGTCTTCGCGCTCTGGCTGACGCAAAGCTCCCTCAATCTGGTTTCCATCATGGGCATCCTGATGACGATCGGCATCGCCACGTCCAACAGCATTATTCTGATGAACAGGTATCTCGAACTTGAAAGAAGCGGACTTTCACCCCGGGATGCCATTATACGGGGATCCAGAGAGCGGATTCGTCCGGTCCTGATCACCAGTTTTTCCGCCGTTTTCGCCATGATTCCGGTTTCAATCCATTGGGGAACGGGCACAGAGAACACCATCCCCCTGGCGCGCGCGGTCATCGGAGGGCTGGGTGTGGCAACCCCCCTGACACTTTTCGCCATCCCCGTCATCTGGAGCCTGGCTTCGAGCCGTTTCCGGACCCAGACGACGGAAAGGGGGTCCGGTGACTGATTCCCCCCGGAAACGGCCTTTCCTTTTATCGCTTTTTTTCGGAGCGCTGGTCCTTCCGGCCACCTTCCTGCTCGCGGGGTGCCATCCTTCCCGGAACAACTCCAAGCCTGCAGAGGTCTTTCCGGCACCGGTCTCAGTCGGCGTCTCCCATCCAAGCATCATGGATTTCCCGATCATCGTCCGTCTTCCCGGGACAATCCTCCCCTATCAGACCGCCGACATCAATGCCCAGGTGACGGGCTATCTGAAAAGTGTCCGGGTGGACATCGGGGACCGGGTCCGCAAGGGGGACATCCTGGCAGATATTTCCGTACCGGAACTGACAAACCATTTCGTCAAGTCGCTCGCAGATTTTCAGTATCACCTGATCCTCCTGGAGCGTTACCGGAAAACCCTCCTGTCCTCCCCCGACCTGGTCAGCACAGAGGAGGTCGATCTCGCGAGAAACAAATACCTGGTCAGCCTGGCGGAACTTCGAAAGCTCGTGAGCGAACTCCAATTTTCCGTCATCCGGGCGCCATTTTCCGGAATCATCACGCGACGGTACATGGATCCCGGCGCCCTGGTCGGGCCGCTGCGTTCGGGGAATAAAACGCCTCCCGCCCTGTTCAGGCTCGACGACCTTCGAAAGGTCAGGGTCGTCATGGACATCCCCCAGAGGTATGTGAACGATATCCGCAAGGGGACTCCGGCCACTCTTGTCATTCCCGGCAACACCGACCATCCCGCAAGGGGGGAGGTGGCGCTGATCAGCCACGCCCTGAATCCCGACAGCAAGACAATGCCGGTCCAGGCCATTTTTCAAAATCCCGACGGGTTGTTAAAACCGGGGATGTTTATCCGGATCAGGCTTTTTGTCCGTAAGATATCGGGGGCTCTGACCATCCCGGACAAGGCGCTCCTGACCCGGAACAGCCTCACATTTGTCTATGTGGTCGACAAACGCGGAACTGTACAGGAACGCAGAATAGAGGCCGGAGAAGACAACGGAACAAATGTCGAGATCCTCAAAGGGCTTGTTCTGGGGGATCTGGTCGTTGTCAGCGGGAAACACCAGGTTCTGCCCGGTGATCACCCCGTCATCCATCCGGCAATGACCCAGGAAGAACTGAAAGAAGAGAGCCCCACATGAGAAAGCTGAAATGGACAATGGTTCTGCTCCTGCCCCTCTGGACCCTGCTGTTTTCCATTGATGTCCGGGGTGAGACAACGGGATTCAATCGGGAGAAAAACATTCACGTTCCGGAAGTCGGCCCTTTCCCGGACGCACGTTACCACCTGTCCAGACTTTCCCTCTCCCAGGTCCTGACAAAAACGGGGGCCTTCTCTCCGGAAATCCAGGTTGTCCGAAAGGAACTGGATATCTCCTATGCCATCCGGATCCAGGCCATCGAAACCTTTGTACCCTCTCTCACCGTTTCATTCGGAACGTTGACTTATTCGGGAGAAATTCAAAGATCCACAGGAACTTTTTACAACATCCAGAAACAACAGGCCAACATGAACCACGGAGCCGTTCTTCTCGACCAACCGGGGGTTTCCGCCTTCCAGACAGTGATTCGGACAACCCGGATCGAACAGACCCGATCCCAGCTCTCGGAGACGATCAACCAGAAATCCGCCCAGGCCGCCAGACTGTATTTTGAAAATCTGGCCTCCCTGTCACGCATCGCTGTCCTGAAAGAAGCCGTGCGGATTTCAAAGCGGATTCTGGTTGAGGAAAAAAAGCTCGTGGAACTCGGAGGAGCGAGTATCGTCGGAGTCCTGAGAGCGGCGCACGAAGTCACCAGAGATTCCCGGCATCTCGTCGAAGAAGAAAAAAGAGACTACCGGATTGCTTTCCGTCTTTCCCAGATCATGGGAATCGACAACGAAACATTGCCTGTTCCGGAGGAGCCGTTTATTCTTCCAAGACTGTATTTCCCTGTTCCGGAGGACCTCGACCGGCTGGTCGAACTTTCAAACGAAAGACGTCCACTCTTGAGGGAGTATGAAAAAAACCGCCAGGCGCGCCACCAGGAGCTTGCCAATACCCTTTATGCCCCCCTTGTACCCACTGTAGGAGCCAGCATTCTGAACGGTGCCCTGGGGCCGGATTTTACCGGTCTCACCGGATACAACCAGACCACCTTCTTCGCGCTCTGGACGATCGGCCCTGGAGGCATTCTCGATCCGGCAGCGATTCATCTCGCCCAGACGCGCGAAACCCACGCCAGGGCGCTTCTGTCAAGAAGCCGTATCCTCGTCCACCGCCAGGTAAGGGATGCTTACGAACAGATCCGCAAAAGTCTCGAAGAGGAAAAAATTGCGGTCACCGACATGAAGTTTGCAAAGCTGACTTTTTTGGCCAGCCAACGGCGCGTTCAGCTCGGGGTATACCATGCGCTCGAACTGATCATCAGCTTAAGGGATCTGGTCGAATCCCAGCTGCACTATATCGATGCGACGCAGGAGCTCGAAGAATCCCAGTTCAATCTGCTCGCGGCTATTGGAACCCGTCCGCATGTCACCGTCGCTCCCCTGCCGGCCGGTTCTCCGGTCAGCCCGGATCTCTTCCGTTTTGACACAAGACCTGAAGGCCCGGCAAAATAAACTTTCTTTTCCGGAGCCATCACTGTCCGGTATGCCCGAACCCCCCCGTTCCCCTGTCCGTCGTCCGGTGGTCCAGAACCACTTCCCATACCGGCCGAACCACAGGCATAAACAGGATCTGCGCTACCCGGTCGCCCGGTTGGAGCGTGACGGCCTCCGCCCCCGCATTCCAGAGAGACAGGATGATGGGACCCGTATAATCGGAGTCGATCACCCCGGTCAAATTCGACAGGACCAGCCCCCGGCTTCCTAACCCGCTTCGGGGGACAATCATCCCCACAATCCCCGGATCCCCGATATGGATCGCGATTCCGGAAGGGACTTTCAGCCGCTCCCCCGGCGACAGGCAAACGGTCGCAGGCGGCATGGCCCGAAGATCCAGCCCCGCGGAACCGGGCGTCGAAAACGCGGGGAGAGGCCAGGGCTCCGGAATCCGGCTGTCCAGGATCCTAAGACGGATAACGGGAGAGAGCGGCCAGGAGAAAGTCACGGTTTTTGAACCCCTCCCCCCGCCACGGGAATGGCCAGTTTCTCGGCAGTGCCGTAGGTGTTCAGAAGACGGAAAACCAGCCGGGACCCTGCAGGAACGGATCGGAAAAAGAGCCACCCCTTCGTGGACGATCCGGCGGGGAGGACCGTGGGAAGACCCATGCGACCCCAGCTTTTGACCTGGTCGGAGAACCGGTCACGGAAATCCCCGCTGGTCAGAAGCTCGGCCTCCTCCCCCTCCGGCGTTTTCAGGAAATATCGCCGGATCCGCTCGTCGGACCGGCCGTGGTTCACCAGCAGGACCGACAGACCCGTCACCGTCAGCTTGCCGGGAAGTGAAAGGGAACGGACCTCCCCGATCTCGCCGGTCAGGCGCGTGGTCCGGGTGTTTCTGGGATGGCAGGCCGCAATCACCACCAAACACGCCAATACCATCGCACCCGCCTGAATGTGTTTACCCATCATCGCGCCGGATCTCCGTTCCCACCCCTTCGGGGGTGAAGATTTCCAGAAGAAGGGCATGGGGAATCCGGCCGTCGATGATGTGGACCTTTTGCACACCGCTGTCGAGCGCCTTCAGGCACCCGGCGATTTTTGGCACCATGCCGCCGTGGATGGTTCCGTCATCCAACAGATCCCGGACACGGGACGGGGAAAGGGACTGGAGAAGTTTCTTGTCTTTTCCCATGACGCCGGGCGTGTCCGTCATCATGATCAGTTTTTCGGCCTTGAGGGCACCGGCAATTTCGCTGGCAGCCTCGTCCGCATTGATGTTCAGGGGGTTTCCTTTATCGTCGACACCAACGGGAGCCACGATCGTGACATACCGGTGGCGATCCAGCAAATCCAGCACTTCGGTATTGACCAGACGGACCTTGCCGACGCACCCCAGGTCGGGACTTTTCTGTTCCCCCACCAGGAGATTTCCGTCGCGACCGGCCAAGCCGACAGCGCGACCTCCCCGTTGCTGTACCAGGGTCACGAGTTCGCGGTTGATCTTTCCGGACAGGACCATCTCCACCACCTCCATCCCCTCACGGTCGGTCACCCTGAGACCGTCCACGAAGCGGGAGGAGATTCCCATCCGGTCCATCATCCGGGTGATCTCCGGACCCCCTCCGTGGATCACGACCGGGCGGATGCCGATATGGACCAGAAGAACCAGATCATCGGCAAACGATACGTCCCCTCCGTCGCTGTCATCACCCGGGTTTTTCCCCCGGGTACTTCCTCCGTACTTGATCACGAAGGTCTTGCCGGAAAATGCCCGGATATAAGGGAGGGCCTCGATCAGGATGCGGGCCTTGGTCTGGCTGTCTTCCACCGAACCTCCTTGTTTTGTCGGAATCGCGTCATTCCCTGACCGCAAACGGCGACAGGCCTAGAGAATATAGCGGGTCAGGTCAGGATCCGTCACGAGTTTTCCCAGCCGATTCCTGACAAATGGCCGGTCGATCACCACCGTCTGTCCGGACATCTCCTGGGCCCGGAAAGAAATCTCCTCCAGGAGGTGTTCCATGACGGTAAACAGACGCCGGGCTCCGATATTCTGTGTTCCTTCGTTGACCTGCCAGGCCACGTCCGCAATCTCTTTCAGTCCTTCCTCCCGGAAGTCCAGGAGCACCCCTTCCGTTTCCAGGAGGGCCTTGTACTGGCTGACCAGCGAAAATTCTGTCTCGGTCAGGATCCGGAAGAGTTCCGGCGCTCCCAGGGGAGAAAGGGTCACCCGCACGGGGAAGCGCCCCTGGAATTCCGGAATCAGGTCGGACGGCTTGGCGTGGTGAAAAGCCCCCGCCGCAATGAACAGGATCCGGTCGGTCCGGACGATTCCGTGGCGGGTTCGCACCGAGGATCCTTCCACGATCGGAAGGAGATCCCGCTGGACCCCTTCCCGTGAAACATCCGCACCCACCGATCCCGACCGGGGTATGACCTTGTCGATCTCGTCGATGAAGAGGATCCCCGACTCTTCCACCCGCGTCACCGTCTCCCGGGAGATTTTTCCGGTATCCAACCGGGCGTCTGCGGCCTCCGCAAGGAGGATCGGGCGGGCGTCCCGGATGGACAGGCGCCGTCGTACCTGCCGGGGAGGAAGAAAATTGCCCAGCATCTCCCGAAAGCCCTCCTGGGACCCATCGCCCCATTCGGAAGCGCCGCCGGACAATGGGGCGACCGGAGACTCCCTGAATGTGATCTCCACCTCGCGATCCTCCAGGTCACCCGCGTCCAGCCGGGCGCCCAGACGGCTCCGGGTCGTATCTCCGCCTCCGCCGGGCAACAGGGCGTCCAGAAGACGCTCCCGGACATCCTGGAGGGCTTCCGGCCGGACCCGTGTCCGTTCGCGTTCGAGGCCTTCGCTATAGGCGACGTCGGCCAAATCCCGGATCATCGACTCCACGTTTCTCCCGACATACCCGACCTCTGTGTATTTGGTGGCTTCGACTTTCAGGAAGGGGGCGTTCAGCATCCGGGAGAGCCGGCGGGCGATCTCGGTCTTGCCGGAACCTGTGGCCCCAATCATCAGGATATTCCGGGGCATGATCTCCTCCTTCATGGCTCCGGACAGCTTTTCCCGCCGGAACCGGTTCCGGATGGCGACCGCCACGGCTTTCTTGGCTTCTTCCTGACCGATGATGTACCGGTCGAGATACCGGACGATATCCCCGGGCGTCCATGCCGATTCCGTCAGGGACGGCGGTGTGGGAGAGGACAGTGCAGGGTTCATGGATCCCCTCCTGCATTTCGGGGACCTGCCTCCCCTTCGGAAGAAAGCGACAGGACCGTCACTTCATGGTTGGTGTAAATGTCCAGGTCGGCGGCAATCGAAAGCGATTCCCGGACGATCTCTTCAGGAGACAGGGTCGTATGCTTCAGGAGAACCCTGGCAGAGGCCAGTGCGTAGGACGATCCGGATCCGATGGACAGGAGGCCCTGCTCCGGCTCGATCACATCTCCGGCCCCCGAGATCAGGTAAGTCGCCTCCCTGGAGGCGACGGCCAGAAGGGCTTCCAGCCGCCGGAGGCTCCGGTCGGTTCGCCAGTCCTTGGCCAACGCGACGCTGGCCCTGCCGACGTGTCCCTGATGGGCCTCCAGCATACTCTCGAACCGTTCGAACAGTGTGAGGGCGTCGGCCGTGGAACCGGCAAAACCCGCAAGAACCCGCCCCTGGTGGAGGGAGCGAACCTTTCTGGCCTGGGCCTTCACGATCATGCTGCCCAGCGTGATCTGTCCGTCTCCGCCCAGCGCCACCAGGGCGCCACGGCGCACGCTGACAATCGTCGTTCCCCTGAAGAGGGGGATAGCGGTTTCCTCAGCCATTCGGGTCGTCATGATCCGGACTCTCCTGTCGAATACGGTCGTACTTCCTGCGAAGCTCCGCGAGACCCACATGGGTGTATTTCTGGGTCGTTCCCAGGGACCGGTGTCCCAGCAGCTCCTGGATTTTCCGGAGGTCCATCCCGTGATCCAGAAGGTGGGTCGCGCACGAATGCCTGAACGTGTGCGGGGTGACCCCCCGGTCGCCGAGCCCCGCCTCCCGGACATGTTTCCGGACAATTCGCCCGATCTGGTGAACGGAAAGAGGTGCCCCTCCGGGAGCCTGCGGGAAGAGGGGATCCCCCGGAGGGCCCCCCGGTCCTTCCAGAAAGCGGAGGAGGGTCTCTTTGGCCTGGCCCACGAGAGGGACCATCCGTTCCCTGTTCCCCTTTCCCCGGACACGGATCCGGCCGGAGGCGTTCGCAAGATCGGAGCGGAGCAGATGCGCCATCTCGGAAAGACGGATCCCGGTCAGATAGAACAGCTCCAGAATGGCCCGATCCCGCCGTTCCGCCCACCCCTCCCCGGAAGGGACCCGGGCAAGAAGGGCGGCCATGTCCCGCTCGCTCAAGATGGCCGGAACCGTTCGCGGAAGCCGGGGGCCGGAAAGATCCTCAAACGGGTTGGTCGCGGTCAGCCCCTTCGTGCACAGCCAGTGGTAATAGGACCGGAGGGAGGAGAGGATCCGGAGAACCGAACGGGGGCGATACTCCCTCTGTTCAAGGTCAAACAGATAGGAAAGGGCGAGCGACCGGTCAACATCCCCTCCCGTGGGGTCTCCCTTTCCCCGCGAACGGAGGAACAGGCGAAAAGATTCCAGATCTTTCCGATAAGCGACCAGCGTCCGGGGAGAAACACCCGATTGGGCGATTTCTTCCAGATAACTCCGGATCAACGCGTCCTGGCGTTCGGCGTCCTCCCGCGTTGTCCAATGTTTCCGGGGCCTTCCGGACCCCTTACCCCCCAACGCCCGTCCCCATGGGGAAGCTGCCGGAGGAAAGCCTTCCCAGCCAACCGGAATACGCCGCACGGGCCCGTTTGACGATCTGCTCCCGGTTGATCCGGCGGGAAGAAGCATGGCCACCGGAAGGGAACAGACCAAAGTGAAGGTTCACCGGCGCAAAATGACCGGAATGGCCAGGGCCCAGTCCAGACAACAGCGCTCCCAGGGCGGTTTCGGGCGGGGGAAGGATTGAGCCGGCGTCAAAATTCCAGGGATCGTCGGAAGACCATGCCGCATCCAGCACCAGGGATGTCAGAAAGCCCATGGCGACCGATTCGGTGTACCCTTCCACCCCCAGGATCTGACCCGTCGCGTAGACACCCGGCAATCCGGACAGGGTCAAATCCCGTTTCAAAAGAGAGGGCGCGTCCAGGAAGGTATTTCGGTGAAGGGATCCATGCCGCAGGAATCGGGCCCTCGACAGTCCGGGAATCATCCGGAAAATCCTCTCCTGTTCGGGGTATCGCAGACGTGTCTGGAAGCCGACCAGATTGAAGGCTGTTTCCTGGGCGTTTTCCGGACGGAGCTGAACGACGGCATAGGGTTCCCGGCCGGTGGACGGATCCACGAGTCCGACCGGACGGAGCGGCCCGAAAGCCAGCGTCTGCAGGCCCGTCTCGACCAGCGTCTCGATCGGCTGGCAGGCCTGGAAAGCCCGCAGGACGTCGGGATTATCCTCGACCCCCTCGTGCGGGGGCACCCGTTCCCCCGACAGGAGGGATTCGCAAAATCTTTCATAGGTGTCCTGGTCCATCGGTGCGTTCCAGTGATCCCCCTTCCCCGGTTCGCCATGCCGGTCTCCTCTGAACAGGAGCCCGAAATCGAGCGAATCGGCTTCCAGGATGGGGGCGATCGCATCATAAAAAGACAGCCGGCCTCCAGGCAGATGTCCGGTCAGATCACGGACCAGGGCCGGGTGGGTGAGGGGGCCCGTCGCAATGACCAGCGGGCGCTGGACCGGCAAACGTTCCACGACCCCCCGCTCGATATGAATCAAGGGGTTGTCCATCACCTCCCGCGTCAGGTGGAGGGCAAAGAGATCCCGGTCGACGACCAGCGCTCCTCCTCCCGGTATCTGTGCGGCCATGGCCGCGCGGAGGACGGGAGAACCCGACTTCAGCAGTTCTTCCTTCAGCAGGCCGTGGGGTGTCTGGGGATTGAGGCTTTTCAGGGAGTTGGAACACACCAGTTCGCCCAGCAGATCCGTCTTGTGGGCGCCGCTCGTGACCCGGGGCCGCATTTCGTGCAGGGTGACCGGATACCCCCGTCCGGCGAGCCTGAGAGCGGCTTCCGTACCGGCCAACCCCCCGCCGACAACCGTGACGGGCGGTCGTCTATCCCCCCGGGGACGCATGGGTGCACGCTTCGTTGGGACAGACCAGTTCCATGGACTTCTTCCCCAGGCGGACCTGGTAGGGGAACTGGCAGTCGGGACAAGGATCCCGGACCGGCTCGCCGTTCAGCAGATACGTACAGTCCGGATAACGGCTGCAGCCATAAAAAGTCCCCCGCTTTCCCTTCCGGGGGACGAGTTCCCCCTTGCATCCCTTGACGGGACAAGGCAGTCCCGTGGAAAGAGGTCGGGTCCCCTTGCATTCCGGGTACCGGGTGCAGGCCCAGAACGACCCGAACCGTCCGCGCTTGATGACCATCGGCTGGCTGCAGTCGGGACAGGAGGGTGCATCGCCCGGGGCGATCGCCGGAAGGGCGGCCTCCGCCTTCGGTGGCCATGGACGCGTGGTGCGGCACTCCGGATACCGGGTGCAGGCCAGGAAGGTTCCGAACCGGCCTTTCTTGATCGCCATCGGCGCCTGGCAGACATGGCACACCTCCCCTTCCGGCACCGCTTCCTCGACAATCCGGATCACGCCGTCTTCCTCGACGAAGTTTCGCGTGGTCCGGCATTCGGGATACCGGGAACAGGCCAGATAGGAACCGTTTTTCCCCCACTTCCGGTTCATCGGTGCACCACAGGCCGGACAGGGGACCTCCGTCGGGATTTCCAGCTTCTTGAGGTTCGCCATCCCTCCTTCCCGGGCTTTTTCCACCTCCCGGCTGAAGGGCATGTAGAAATCTCCCACGACATCGCGGTAGGCCCGCTCCCCTTCCTCCACCTGGTCGAGCTCCTCCTCCATCCGGGCCGTGAACCGGACATTCATGAGATCCGGGAAAGAATCTACCAGAAGGCCGTTGACGGCCTTTCCCAGATCGGTGGGGTGGAAGCGGTTTTCTTTTTTCTCGACGTATTCCCTCTCCTGGATCGTGGACAGGATCGTCGCATAGGTACTGGGCCTTCCGATCCCCTTTTCTTCCAGCTCCCGGATCAGGGAGGCTTCCGAAAAGCGGGGCGGGGGCTCGGTAAAATGCTGGGACGGGGTCACATCCTCGACAGACAGGGGCTCTCCGGTTTCAAGCGAAGGGAGGAGACGGTCCTCCCCTTCTCCCGTGGCATTCTCCTCGCCACGAGAGTCCCCGATTCCGCGGAGGGCCAGAAAACCGGGGGCCTTCAGAATCCGGCCGTTCGCCCGAAATACGTCTCCCCGGTCACCTTCGACCAGAACCGTCGTCTGCAGGTAAAGAGCGGGAGACATCTGGCTTTCGATGAAACTTTTCCAGATCAGGTCATACACCTTGAGGAGGTCGGGATCGATCGCTCCCCGCAAGGACTCCGGTGTGCGGGTGACATCGGTCGGGCGGATGGCTTCATGGGCGTCCTGGATCCCCTTGCGGTTCTTGTAGGCCGGGGAACGGGACGGAAGCCCTTCCGGATGATGCTGCCGGATCCAGCGTCGTGCAGCTTCCGCCGCTTCGGGGGAGACCCGTACCGAATCGGTTCTCATGTAGGTGATCAGCCCCACCGGACCCTGCCCCGGAACATCGACCCCCTCGTAAAGTTTCTGGGCGACGGTCATCGTTTTCTTGGCAGAAAATCGGAGCCGGTTGGCCGCATCCTGCTGGAGACGGCTGGTCGTGAGCGGAGGAGCGGGGTTTCGTTTCTTGTCAGACCGGGTAATCTCCCCGACAGTAAAACGCTCCTGCCGGATCCGCTCCACCGTCTCTTCGGCGGACCCGGCGTCCGGAAGGGTGGGCTTGTCTCCGGCCACGCGATCGAGACGGGCCACAAATGTCGGCGGGGTCCGGGTGTCCCCGGGGGCAAAAACAGCGTCGACGGTCCAGTATTCCTCCCGCACAAACCGCTGGATCTCGTCTTCCCGGTCGCAAACCAGTCGGACTGCCACGGACTGGACCCTTCCCGCAGAGAGTCCCCTGCGAACCCGATCCCAGAGCAGGGGGGAGATGGTGTATCCGACGAGCCGGTCGAGGGCGCGCCGGGCTTTCTGTGCTTCCACCTTGCGGACGTCGATCTCTCCGGGTTCTTCCAGGGCAGACCGGATGCCGCCTTCCGTCAGCTCATGAAACAGGATCCGTTTGGGGGGATGCGGCAGCGTGTCGAGCTCGGTGGCAATATGGTAGGCGATCGCCTCCCCTTCCCGATCCGGGTCACTCGCAAGGTAGACCTCCCGGGCAGATTTCGCTTCGGACCAGATCTCCGACAGGATTTTCTTCTTGTCCGGGTGGACCTCGAACTCCATGGCGAAATCATGGTCCAGGTCGATACCGAGCCGTGAAGGCGGAAGATCCTTGACATGTCCGACGGAGGCCTTTACCAGGTACCCCGAACCCAGGACACGGGAAAGCGTCCGGGCTTTTGTGGGGCTCTCGACGATGATCAGCGTCTTGCCGGCGCTTTTCGCCCGGGAAGACGGGGTGGATGCGGCGCCCGCCTTCTTCCCGGATGAAGACCTGGTGGTCTTCCCGGTCGTCTTTTTCCCTGTAGCCTTCTTCACGGCAGGCCGTGTTTCCTTCGCCTTTGCCGGTTTGGTTGTCTTTTCCGTTTTTTTACCTGCCAATTTCCGATTCTCCCAATGCCAGGATCACATCCTCGGCCGAAGACACCTTCTTCGCCCCCTGCTCCAGAAGAATTTGGGGACCTTCCCCCGTGTCCTTCCAGGCCCCTCCGTCATAGACGACCACCTCCCGGCCTTCTTCCAGCGCCCTCCGGACGGTAATCGACGTTCCGGACGCCCGCCTGTGGGGTCCTGCGACCAGACCTGCCGAAAGGCCGACAATGATACGGTTCCGGAAGGGAAAATGCCAGCCTTCGGGCGGGCTCCCCGGGGGAAACTCCGACACGATGGCGCCGCCGCCGGAAAGGATCGATACCGCCAGATCCCTGTGATACGAAGGGTAGACAATGTCCAGTCCGGTGCCGACCACCGCCACGGTCGTGCCCTTTCCAGAAAGCGCTCCGCGATGGGCGGCTCCGTCCAGCCCTGCGGCCAGGCCCGAAACGATCGGCAGACCAAAAACCGCCAGGTTACGGGCCAGATTCTCGAACCCCCGTCGGGCTTCCACCGTTGGCC
>Ga0078972_1007854_pt1 | contig 23164 bp, 21 predicted proteins | sample YelNatPaOPGAMG01_FD_67568 | JGI IMG/M metagenome (GOLD analysis project Ga0078972, IMG submission 67568) | Hot spring thermophilic microbial communities from Obsidian Pool, Yellowstone National Park, USA - OP-RAMG-01 (SPADES assembly) (version 2) | ecosystem: Environmental > Aquatic > Thermal...
CGCGGCAGGGATGGCCTGCGCCCGTTCCGATTATTTTTCGCGAGGACGTGTCACGTCCCCAATGGCAGCGGGACACCCTAGATGGCCTAGTAGATCTTATGGTAGTGGGCGGTGGTGAGTTCTTTACTCGCACCCGCCGCCTCATGCAGATGAAGGAAAAGTGGGGTGTGCAGTTTTGGACCTACGGCTCCTGCAACGAAGTGCGGGAAAGCAACGTGGCGGCAGAGGTCTGGGCAGTACGGGCTTGGTTGGCAGGTGCCGATGGCATCGTGCCATGGCAAACCGTAGGCGATGATGCCGCCTTCGAAAAACCCGAGGCCACGGCGATCCTTCTGCCGGGGAAGCGCTTCGGCATCACGGGCCCCATTGCAAGCGAACGGCTGAAGGCGTTGCGGCGTGGAGAGCAGGACGTAGAATACCTTGGGCTTCTCCAGAAGGCCAAAGGGTGGACACGCCAGCAGGTGGCGGCGGCGATTGCCCCACTTTTGCACGTGGAAGCCGCCTTCATGCCCGGCGCGGGAGAGGATGCCGGTACGCTCCTCGTGCACCGGGCTAGGGCGGAGGACTTCGCCAATATGCGGGCCGCCATCGCGGCTGCTCTGGCGGATATGCCTATCCAAAATCCGCGGTGAGCATGTTCCCAACTCGCGCTTTACGGAGTGCGGCCCATCTGCGCTTAGAGCAATCTGATGCGCGGTGCGGTGCGGCCAGAGTTGTCTATGTTCCGGTGCCGTGAAAGGTCCCGCGAACCTGGCCATCCCGCTTAGCCAATCAGGCGCACATGCAGGCCATAGTTACCACGCATGAATCCCCACGGAGTGACGCTCTGCTATGGGGCGGTCCCCGGCAGGGGAATTAGAGCCGGCACGCGGTCCTTGTAGGGCGGGATGGCAGGTCCATCGCCGTTGGGATTGTCGAGGTAATAGAACGCTACCGTAGTATAGTGGTTTGTGAACGGCTTGCGATCCTCGTCATAGCCAGAGCGGCCATGTTCCAGCGTGAACAGCAGGGATTTGGTGAAGGGAACAGGGTCCTGGATATGCCACCTGTAACAGGTGTTGAGGATGCCGCGTTTTTCGCCGCCCTTCTCGGGATTGTCGTAGAGAGGAACGCCAAAATAGGGGTTCCAGAAGGCGCGGCCGAAGTCCCAGGCTCCGCAGAAGTAATCCTCGCTTCCGGTACCGCTTATCACCGGCTTTGAAGATCCGTCTATGTACCAATAATCGTTGCCTTCGCCCCACCAGCCGTCGCTGTTGGCCATCACGGAGATAAAGGTTCCCACGTAATGCCCAGAGCCCTTGGTGTCGCAGATGGTGAGGGGCTTGCCCACAGGCGCGGGGAAGTAGCAGCGGTACTGGGTATGGAAATACCGGAGATCCTTATCGGGATGCCGCTGAAGGCGATAATCTATGTTGAAATAGAAGGCATGCACGGGTTGGCTGCCTTCGTTCGTAACGGTTATTACCGCGTGCTTTTTGAAAGGCATGGGCCAATAGCAGTTAAGGGCGTTGTGGGCCCCAATGGCCACCGGGGCGCTTGAGAATTCCACATACCGGCCAAAGCCCTGAGCAAAGAAATCGCCCACCGGGATCTCTACGGCAGGCTTGGGGGCGTCATCCCAGGTCATGCGAAGGACGAGTTCCCGCAGGTGGTCTTTAGAGGGCGAGGCGATGGTGAACCAAATATGGGTGATGCGCCCGGCGCCTTTGACGTCGAGCAGCGGGAGGGTTGCTCCGGCTTCAATGCGCCGTGCATCTCCGTTGTGTCCATTCGGATCGGTGCTGGAGGATCGAGAAGCCGCAAAATCCTTCTTCTGGGCGAGGTCCTGGGGTACCTGTGCGGCAGCGGCAAGCTGCAGCGCCCCAACGGCCAAAACTAGCGTAAGCGTTCGCATGGTTCTTTCTCCATCGCAATAGCTGCGTGAGGTGGGAATGTGCTACGCGCCGGGCGCAGGAGTGCGGCGCGGCCGGGCGTCCTCCGATACAATGCGGCCCACCGACGTAAGGTTCCCGCTGATTAGGCCGTCCGTCTACGGGCATCCCTAATCCAGCAAATTCTCCAATCCGAGGACGAGGTCCTTCCGGCCGATCACTTTGCGAATGGCGAGGAGAACGCCCGGCATGAAGCATCGCCGATCCGTGCTATCATGCCGAATGCTTAGCACCTGTCCTGGTCCCCCAAAAAGCACCTCTTGGTGGGCAACGAGGCCGGGTAGCCTCACGCTATGGATAGGAACGCCGTGTGCCGATGCGCCACGGGCACCGGGCGTCCGTTCGAAGGCCCCTTCCGGCGCCGGGACTGGGGCGAGGCCGGCCGCAGTACGAGCCTGCGCAATTTTGCCGGCGGTGAGGAGCGCTGTGCCTGAGGGGGCGTCGAGTTTGCGTTCGTGATGGAGTTCGATGATCTCCACATCCGGCAAGTACCGCGCTGCTTGCTGGGCAAACTGCATCATGAGAACGGCGCCCAAGGCGAAATTCGGCGCAATCACGGCACCAACGCCCGTTTCGCGCACCCAAAGTGCTACCTGGGCCAGATCCGCCTCCGTCAGGCCGGTCGTGCCCACCACGGGCGCTACGCCATGGGCGAAGGCTGTTTGGATGTTCGCCAAAGCTGCAGCGGGTTCTGTGAAGTCTACAAGAACCTGCGGACGGATTGTTGAGAGCACCTCTGCCAGGTTGGATTGGATGGATATCCCAAGAGGTTTGCCTTGCGCCACCTCGCCGGCATCGCGGCCTACCTCCACTTGGTCCACTGCGCCAACCAGGATAAGATCCGATGCTTCGGCCACGGCGCGCACCACCTCGCGCCCCATCCGCCCGGCGGCGCCACAAACGGCTACACGGATGCTATTCGACATCTTCAAGACCTGCCTTGGCTCCGTTCTTCGTGCCCCGAGGGAGGGGACCGACTGCGGCTAAGGTTAGGGCGCGATCGTCAAAGAGCGTGCTCGCAACCCGCAGGATGTCCCTGTGAGTCACGTTATTAATCTTCGTGGTGATTTCGTCCAAGGGAATAACGCGCCCGTAATACAGGAGGGACTTCCCCATGCGCATCATGCGTCCTCGCATGCTTTCGAGGCCGAGCACTAGGGCTCCGCGTATCTGCGTCTTGGCTTTGGCCAGCTCTTCATCCGTGATGCTCTGTTCCTTGATCTTCGCCATCTCGGCGCGGGTGAGGTCCATAACTTGTTGGAATGTGTGCGGGCTTGTTCCTCCGTAAATCACGAACAGCCCGCCCTCCCGATAGGAAAGGGAATACGATCCTATGTTATAGGCGAGGCCGCGCTTCTCGCGGATCTCTTGGAAAAGGCGGGAACTCATATTCCCGCCCAAAACCGTGTCCAGAATCGTCAGCGGGTACCGTTCGTCGTCTGTATGCGAGAAGGCTTGGCTCCCGATGCAGAAGTGAACCTGTTCCGTCGGCCGTCGCACGATCTTTGCGGCACCTGAAGGAACCGGAGGATTGCCCCGGCGCACCCTGCGTGTCCCTTGCAGATTTCCTAGGTAACGCTGGGTGAGATCTGCGATCTGCGCATGGGGTACGTTGCCCGACGCAGCGACCACGATGTGATCGGGCGTGTAGTGCGCGTGCATGTATCGCACCAGATCGTCCCGTTGGAGGGCCGACACGGTGCGTGTCTGACCGATGACCGGCCTGCCGAGTGGGTGCCTGCGCCACAGCGTTTGCGCGAAAAGATCGTGGACAAGGTCCTCAGGAGTGTCGTTGTGGAGCTTGATCTCCTCTAGGACTACGCGCTTTTCACGCTCGATCTCTTCCGCATCCAAAACCGAGTGGGTAAGCATGTCGCTGAGGACATCCATCACCAAGGGAGCGTCCTCCGCCAAGGCAGAGGCATAGAAGCACGTGTACTCCTTGTCGGTGAAGGCGTTCAGGTGGCCACCACGGCTCTCGATGGCGTCGGCAATCTCCCGGGCGGAGCGGCGCTCTGTACCTTTGAAGAGCATGTGCTCAATAAAATGGGAAATGCCCAGGTGCGTTGTGGGCTCGTCCCTCTCACCTACGCCTACCCAGATGCCGATGGAGACCGACTGCACGTAGTCTACCGTTTCGGACACAACGCGGATGCCGTTGGGGAGAACGGTAGTTTCGATGTGTTCGTTGAACATAGGAATGGATGAATGCGCAGGTGCTGAGGTGCTACTCCAGAATTCTGTGTGAGGGCACTGGCCTGAAGTGGAACCGATGGGAGTATATCATCCCGGCGCACGGTGTGTCAACGCGGGGCCCCCTGGTTGACGCGGGGATAGTCGCACGTGTATAATACGCATAGCCGCGAATGAAGCGGCTGGAGGGATGCGCGCTCGTAGCTCAGCGGATAGAGCGACAGGTTGCGGACCTGTAGGCCAGGGGTTCGAGTCCCTTCGAGCGCGCCAATCCGGTGGAGGTGCACGGACGCCTCTCTGCCGGGCGCGCCCTCGTAGCTCAGCGGATAGAGCTGGGGCGTCCTAAGCCCTGAGTCGGGGGTTCGATTCCCTCCGAGGGCGCCAGTCTCTTTCAGGACGAACGTGGTAGGCGGAATGCCGCGGGCAAAGTACCTTCGGGATGACCCGACGGAAGGGCCCGGCGGCCGGCGCCTACCCTTTGTTTTGGGGAGGGGTCGCATAGTGGTCGAGTGCGCCCGCCTCGAAAGCGGGTAGGCCAAAAGCCTCGCGGGTTCGAATCCCGCCCCCTCCGTTGCTTGCAGATGCCATGTGGCACCAGGCCGCCCGGGCTACGGGCCTTACATCTCCTCGATTGCCCAATCCCAGTACAGAGCATCACACGGCACGCCCCGCGGTTTCTCCCGAAGTGGCAGCGAGTACGAACGCCCTTCTGGCCGAGCGCCCCATTTGGTCCAAGGCGCAATCGGCGCCAAGTTGTGCGTATAGCATATTCGGATAGAGCATCGTTGCCGCGTCCTCTGAATTGACGGGGCGCAACAGGTGGTGTTATAATTCGCTGTTGCCATGGAATAGGGCAGCAGGTAAAGTCCCCTTCGCCACGCGCAGAAGGGACGGAGGTGGAACGTGGTTCGTGCGCTTAGAGGGATGGCAGCGGCGGTCCTGTTGGCGTTGGTGATCGGGGGATCGTTCGCCACAGGTCGGCAGCTTCGTCAAAGCGTTGCCGGTCCCATCGGGAGTCGTGTGACTGCCCTGCCGGGCGTAGGTATCGGGGCGGGCGCCGGTTTGATGCCAGGGTTCGCCCAATCCGATGACACGTCGCCCGCAAGCACGTTCCAAGACGTGTACACCTACGTCAAACAGCAGTACGTGGATCGTGTAGATAACGATCAGAAGCTGGGCTTCGGTGCCGTGCGCAGCATGCTGGCTGCTTTAGATGACCCGAAGACGCGTTTCTATGATCCGGCTCAAAAGCAGCGCCTGATTAACGAACTGGCGGGGAATTACAGCGGCATTGGTGCCGTGCTCACCGTGGTTAAGGAGAAGCGGGGCGAAGTGGAGCAGAATCGCCTGGCCGTGGTAGCCCCTGTACCGGGAGGACCTGCAGATCGCGCTGGCATCCGCCCCGGCGATGTGATCAACTACATTGACAAGCGTTGGGTCATCGCCTACGATCCTCGGTACGATTTGAGCCAATTGCGCCTGAATCGGGCCAACGCCGTCCAGTACGACAAGGAATGGAAGGATGCCACCAAACGTTTGGCAGACGGCATCTCCCTCCCCAAGGCTCTGGACGTGCTTAGTAGCACTCAGAAGCCCCTCCAGCTCGTGATCGAGCGTGCCGGATCTCCTTCGCCTATCTCGGTGACTGTGGATCCTGCGCCGTTCGTGCTGAAACCCGCCGAGTACCGCCGATTGAATGACCACGTTGGATACCTGCGCATCACGGAATTCAACGACGCAGCAGGTGCGGCGATACACGAAGCCGCACAGGATACCCAGATCCATGGACTTATTGTAGATTTGCGCGATGCAGCCGGAGGTCCCATCGTTGGGACGTCGCCCCTTCCGATTGCGGCCCAAGATCTCTTAGGTGCATTCACCCGGGGAGGGGTCGTGGCGAATCTTGTAACAAAGGGCAATGAGCGGCAAAGCATTGCTGTGTCTGGAGAACACCACCCGGTAAAGCTTGCAGTGCTAATCAATCGAGGAACTGCCAATATCGCCGAGGTAGTGGCGGCCGCTCTTAAGGAGCGAGGGGGCGCTGTGCTCATTGGCTCACGGTCGTTCGGGGATGCCATATATCAGCGTTTGGTTCCCCTACGCGATGACACCGCCATGACGTTAACGGCCGGCAAGTTCTTCACGGCAACCGGTGGTGATTTTGGCAAGAAGGGCATTGCGCCGGATATTGCCATGGCAGTTGGGGGGCCGCAACCCGATGATGCGGCTGTGCGCCGAGCTCTAGGCGTGGTGGAAGGGTGAGGGAAAGGCAACAAGAATGAGGCGGCGTCTTGCTAGATATATGGCGGTGTTGGTCCTGGTGGCTCTCCCCATGTTTGTGGGGTTCGCCGGACCGGACGTGTCCTCCGGAAGATGGGATCGCGTGGCCGGAAGCGCGAGTGGCGTATTGCGGGAACTCCTTACCACGCCCGCTGCTGCAGCCCGCGACGAGAACACCGTCCCCTTCGAGGCGTACAAACAGGCGCTAGACGTGCTCAAGCACGACTATTATGGGCCTCCTATTGATGCAAAGAAGACCCGCGACCTTACCTACGCCGCCATTCGCGGGATGCTCTACACCCTGAACGATCCCTTCACAAGCTTTTTGGATCCCGATGAATGGACGCAGATGCAGCAAACCACCCGGGGCGATTTCGAGGGCATAGGCGCCGTTCTGGAGCCCTATGGCCAAGATGTACGCGTGGTACGCCCCATCGAAGGCAGCCCGGCGTACCGTGCAGGGCTAAAACCCCATGACGTAATCTACAGTGTTACTAACTATGACCACGGGGCCAAGAAAACCACGGTAGTGCTGGGAAAGAACATCAACGATGTGGTGAAGCTGATCAAGGGGCCCCAGGGGACGCCGGTAGACGTGGCGGTGATCCGGAAGGGACACTCCGCACCGATTACGTTTCACCTGATTCGAGCGCACATCGAACCACCCACGGTGCGGTATTGGATGGAGGATCCCAAGAACAAGATCGGCCGCATCCTGCTTAATGAGTTCAATGAGAAGAGCGATGCCCAATTCGACAAAGCATATCAGGCACTCATGGCGAAGGGGATGCGGGGCTTGATCTTCGATCTTCGGTATAATCCCGGCGGTCTTCTGAACGTGGCGATAGATATCGGCAGTCGCTTCATTGACTCTGGCCCGGTGGTCATCATTCAAGAGAAGAACGGTCAACGCCAGGCGTATGGCGCTCGCGTGCGTAAGCATCACGTGAACGTTCCCGTGGTAGTGCTCATCAATGAAAGCAGCGCCAGCGCGTCTGAGATTGTGGCCGGCGCCATCAAAGACAACAAGGCCGGCATTCTGGTGGGTACGCATACGTTCGGGAAGGGGTTGGTTCAGACGCTCTTCCCGCTGAGCGACGGTTCTGCTCTGCGCCTTACCACGGCTAAGTACTTCACGCCCAAGGGCAATGACATCAGCAATAAGTATGATGAGGAGCACCGCCCGATCTTTGGGACCGGCGGCATCAAGCCCGACGTTGTGGTTACCCAGCCCGACACGTTCACGAGCCTAGATTGGGCTGAGGAGAACAAGAAGAACGACGCTCAACTGAAAAAGGCCATCGAAATCTTGCGGACGCGGCTGGCGCAAAACCCCGGGCGCAATCCGCAATAATGCCCGGGTGGTGGAATTGGCAGACACAGGGGACTTAAAATCCTCTGCCGCAAGGCGTGCGGGTTCGAGTCCCGCCCCGGGCATACGCGTTAAGCACGTGCGTCCGGTCACGTGCCGTGAAGATGGGCTATGGATCGCACGGCACCTTGCTTTGGAACCGTCGCATGGTTGCCGTGGTTCCGAATCATCCGTTTGCTGCGCCGTCCCCTGGCGTTGACGCCTGCGGGACGCACGCCCCCCCTCCTGGCCTCCTCCGTGGACAGGGGAGGCACCCCTGCCGTTGACGCCTGCGGGGTTGGTCAGCTATAATGGGATGGCAAGCGGGAATAGCTCAGAGGTAGAGCATCTGCTTCCCAAGCAGAGGGCCGCGGGTTCGAATCCCGTTTCCCGCTTTCAACAAAGAACGTTAGCCACCGGAACGGCGTATCTTGTGACCGGCGCGCGTTGCGGTACCGCGTGTGGCCTCGGCCTTTTGGGAGTTACCCACGGCGGCCGGTCCAAGGCGTGAGGCAACCCTCGGCTTGACCATGGCCTCGGCCATATGTTACAATAACCTCGCTGCGGCGCCGTACCCAAGTGGCTAAGGGAGAGGTCTGCAAAACCTCGATTCAGCGGTTCGATTCCGCTCGGCGCCTTGTGTAGATCGCCCGCCCCGTGCGGGCGTTTTGCCTTTCAATAGGGCCGAAGTGTCGCGATGATCCCGCCTCCGCGCGGTACAATATAGATGCGGAGGTTGAATATGACCAAACATTGGGAATGTCGGGAGTGTGAATACCGCGTCGAGGCGGATGAACCGCCTTCCTCGTGCCCGATCTGCGGCGAACCTGCCGAAGGCTTCGTGGAAACCAAGCCGGTGTCTCTGGATGGCACGGACCGCCAGATACTGAACCTCCTTCAAACTGCCTTTCCGATCGAGGCCCGACCCTGGGCGGCTCTAGGGCGGAAGGTGGACCTTGCCGAGGAGGATGTGATTGCCCGCGTCCGCAGGATGAAGGCCTCGGTAATCCGGCAGATCTCGGCCATCTTCGATTCCAGGAGCCTTGGGTATAAAGGCACTCTTGTAGCGTTTCAATTCGAGCCGGATCGTTTGGATGCCGGCGCCGCAGTAGTGAGCAGGCATCCGGGGTGTAGTCACAATTACCGGCGCAATCACGAATTCAACCTGTGGTTTACCCTTACCCTGCATCGGTCTATGAGCCTTGAAGAGGAGGTTGCGCGTTTGGCGGAAGCCTCCGGAGCTACCCGGTGGATTCTGCTACCCACTCTTAAGCTTTACAAGATCGGGGTGAAGTTGGATACCACCGGCAGCAAGGAGGCGACGGCGCAAGAGGAAGGCCCTGTGGTGAAGGGGCTTCGGGAGCCCCAGAATTTGACCGAGCGCGAGATCCAGGCTGTGCGGGTTCTCCAGCGGGATCTTCCTCTAGTGGAGAAGCCGTTCGAGCAGCTCGCTCAGAAATATGGCGATGGCCTTACGCAGCAGGACCTGTTCGATATGGCGCAAGACTTCCTCAACCGAGGTATCATGCGCCGCTTTAGTGCGGTGCTGCGCCACAGGAACGCGGGCTTCGCGGCGAATGCCATGGGGGTTTGGGTTGTACCGCCCGAGAGGCTGGATGAGGTGGGCGAACTAATTGCCGGATATGCAGCGGTGAGTCATTGTTACCAGCGACCTAGCTATCCTCCACATTGGCCGTACAACCTTTTTTCTATGGTTCACGGGAAGACCATGGAGGAATGTGAAGAGGTGCTGGCAGACATCTCACGACGCACCGGTATTACGGAGTACGCCAGGCTCTACAGTACGCGAGAGTACAAGAAGGTTCGCGTTAAGTACTTCATGGAAGACATCGCAAGAAGGTAAACGTTTGCCCACATCCGTCGCTGAGTAGGGATGCCGTTGGCGTCAATCCACCATCCGACGCGATGCTCCCGAATTCCTCTGGACCATACGGACGCGCCCATTGCTTTGGACGATGTGGCTCGCAGGTTGGTGTGCATTCCGCATTGCCGGGCTACCTAAACTTCCAGGAGTTGGGCCACCCAACAGCTCGGCACACACCCAGCATCCCACAAGGAACGTTGCAATCCCGCGCTGGAAGCCCGATGTGGACGGGGCTTTCCGTGCCTCGAATTCTGTACGCACCGCCGGTTGTAGGAACCACACGATGGTCCCAACGGCGATTGTGAAGAAGAGCGCAGAGAGCGCATCGTAGTGATCTGCTGCTCCTGGGATAGGCGCTAGCAGTACCCCGCTTACGCGTTCCAGCGCGGCCGGGGGCCAATGAAGATGGTCTCCAACAAGGTGAGCGGCCCCGCCGCATCCTGTGGCGACGGCGATTCCCAACAGAGCAAGGCGTCCCCATCGCTTGCGTGACAAAACGGACCAAGCCACGATCAGAATGAGTACGGCCGATGTCCAAGGCCACCAGTCGGAATGGATGCGGAGGGTTGTGGCCCAGAGCCTTTCGTATACGGTGAGGCCGATCCATCCCATTGCCAGTGTAGTGGTCGGATCGGGGAGGTAGCGTGCCGCGGTCCGTAACGTTGTGTTCATCGTACTCCTCACAAGGGGTGGTTGCCGCGGGTATCAGCGTGATCACTACCTTATACGAATGGGGCAGGGCGGAGATTGCACCATTTTGCGCAATCTCATCGGCGGAGCTTGCCCTGTGTTGGACGTATAGCTTCAGGATTGCAACGGTTCCGAGCTGCTTCCGTAGAGCATTTGCAGGAATTCCTCCTCGGTCAGGATCGGCACTCCTAATTCTCGGGCGCGCTGAAGTTTGGACCCAGGGCTTTCGCCTGCGATGACGTACGAAGTATTGCGGCTTACACTCCCAGACACACGTGCGCCTGCTTGCTTGGCGAGGCGCTCCGCTTCCTGCCGGGTGAAGTGCGTAAGGGTGCCGGTGAATACCACCGTTTGACCCGCGAAGCGATCCGAACGTACGCCGGCGTCGGGTGCCTGAGGCTTCACACCTCCTTCCAACAGTTTGGCTATGAGGGCGCGATTTTCGGGATCCTGAAAGAACTCCACGACACTCCGCGCCGTAGTTTCCCCGACTTCAGGCGTGGCAGCCAGTTCCTCGAACGATGCGCTCATGATGCGCTCCAGAGAGCCAAAGTGTGCTGCCAGCACTTCCGCCGTGTGCTCACCTACGTGTCGGATGCCGAGGGCGTAGAGCAGCCGGTTCAAGGGACGGGTGCGGCTGGCGTCTATGTTCGCAAGGATGTTGGAAGCCAGCTTCTCGCCCATTCGTTCCAGCGGAAGGAGGTCTTCCAGCTTCAGGAAATAGAGATCTGCGGCATTCTGCACTAATCCTGCAGCAATCAATTGGTCTATGCGCTTGCCGCCGAGGGCTTCGATATCCATGGCATTGCGGGATACGAAGTGTTGCAGTCGCTGGCGCACTTTTTCGGGGCACGCTCGGTTGGGGCAGCGAGCTACGGCCTCGCCCGCCGGACGCACCACGGGCGCGCCGCAGAAGGGGCATTCTGTTGGCATCTGGAACATCCGCTCGGCGCCGGTACGTTCGGCAGTGAGAACCTCCACTACCTCGGGGATGACCTCGCCCGCTCGTTGGACAATGACCGTGTCACCGATACGTACATCTTTCCGACGGATCTCATCCTCGTTGTGGAGGGTGGCGCGGCTTACAATCACACCGCCCAGCGGAACCGGTGTGAGGATCGCTACCGGAGTAAGGGCACCGGTCATTCCTTCTTGAATGATGATGTCTTCTACTTTGGTTCGTGCCTGCAGAGACGGGTATTTGAACGCTGTGGCCCAACGGGGACTCCGGCTCACGAAGCCTAGCTCTTCCTGCAGGCGGAAGGAATTTACCTTCACAACTACCCCATCTATGTCATAGGGCAGTTTCTCTTTTTGCGTGCCCCACTCGTCTGTGAAGGCCACTACCTCATCAATATCCCGGCACAAGCGTACGTTTGGGTTGACGGGCAATCCCCATGCAGCGTAGGTCTCCAGAAGCTCATTTTGGCTTTCAAACCGGTATCCTTCACACGCCCCCACAGCATAGAAAAACGCGTCTAAGTTCCGGCTGGCGGTTACACGGGGGTCCTTTTGGCGCACGGATCCCGCGGCTGCATTCCTTGGATTTGCGAACGTGGGCAGGCCGGCTTGTTCTTGCGCCTCGTTAATGGCCGCGAATTCCTGGTGGCTTAGATAGATTTCGCCTCGGATCTCAATCAAACGTGGAAGTGCACCCTTGCTTTGCAGTTTCCAGGGTATTGCACGAATGGTGCGGACATTCGGGGTAATGTCCTCGCCCACGGCCCCGTTTCCTCGCGTAGCGCCTCGCACCAATGCTCCGTCCTCATATGTGAGGGAGATGGAGAGCCCGTCTATCTTTAGTTCGGCCATGTACTCTACAGGCGACTGAGGATCCATCCCGAGGAAACGCTTCACGCGGCGGTCCCACTCTCGAAGCTCTTCTTCGCCGAACACGTTGTCCAAAGAGAGCATGGGGACGCGATGGGGCACAGGTTCAAAGGTGGGAGCAATGGGGGCGCCTACGCGCTGAGTTGGGGAGTTCGGCGTGATGAGCTGAGGATAGCGTTCCTCCAATTCCTTGAGTTCGCGGAACATCCTGTCGTATTCCGCATCGGAAATCTCGGGCTGATCCAGCACGTAGTAGCGGAAGTTGTGGTACTCAATCTGTTGGCGCAGGTCCGCAACGCGGGCTCTGACTTCGGCCGGTACATCTTGGTCTGTCATGTTCATGGCTCCTGGCGATGGCGGGCCGGCATGGAGCCTTTGGACGCGGGATTAGCGTTGAAGGCCGGTGGAGGCCCGCACTAAGATGTGAAGGCGTGATGCGCCGCCATTCTCATGGGTGCGATCCACAGGGGACACGGCGACGATCCCACGAGCCGTTACTTCCGTGGCTACTGGGATCCCCTTATCTATCCCGAACTTTGTGAGCGAAACTACGGTAAAGGTGCCCTGCGCATTCCATTGCTCAGGATGTGCGCCGTTATCATTCGATGCGGGCAAGACGAGGCGAATGGGGAACTGAAACCTCTGCTGCAGAACGGCGACCCTCCCACCGGGTTGGCCGAAGATGCGTGCTACTTTTCCCTCCACGCGCACCGTCCCTTCGCCCCAGACGGGACTAGGCATCAGGAAAGACCAGGTTGAGCCGGCATGAACCTTTCCTAGGGGCAAGGCGGTGCTTATGCGGGCTATCGCGGCCAGATCTCGAAATGTGCGCTTGCTCCCAGGTGTTCGCATGGGATCCAACCTGCCCGAGGGGCTCAGGGCAAAAGTGGTCGTTTCAGGTTCGGCTACGGCACCAGCGCCCATACGCATTCTGAGTCCGGTGACGCTGCTGGAGAGGACAGCGCTGCCATCCTTGCGCACGTGCAATACGCGCAGCACCCAGGTGCCTTCCCCGGTGTTTGCCGGGGCCACCAGTTGAAGCTTGCCCTCCGCTTCCATCCGAGTTTCCATGGATAGGCGTAGATGGTACCGAAGCTCTTGGTTCGGCGCGAAGTGGTATCTAAGAAGAACGGATGCGCCGGGCACACCCAGAAGCACCAATGCCGCCGTAGGCACGGCGACGGCCATCGGAATCGTCATGAGCTGCTACCCAAGCTTGCAGGGATCCCGCGTTCGGATATTGCCCTCTGCGGGATCCCTGGTTGCGTGCTGTTTGTGCTCGCTACGGTATCAGAGATGAGCGCGGCCCTACTTGGGCGCGGGCTTCGCTTCATCTGTGGGCTTAACGCGGCTGATCTTCACCGTTAGGTCCATGGGGCCGTACTGTGTGGGCACGCCCTTCTGAGTCCCTTCGCCCTTCACCATTGCACCCGTGGCGGGATCCAGCCAATAGGTGAAGTCAACGGCCATTTTATCGCCCTCGGCGTTCACGGCGGCAGAGGCGGATTGCTTCACCTTCCAATATTGAACGCCCTCCACAGTGTCCGTGCCAAGGTAGGTGGTCTTAACCGCAACCTTCTTCCCTTTGACGGCGGGGTTATCCACCTCGGTCACCCAGCTATCTGCAGGTGCCACGGATTTGGCGGGGAGATAGACGTGGGTCATCACGGCTAGGAGCTTGCGGATGGGCGTTTCCATGAAGCCCGAGCCTTCGTTCTCGTTGGTGGTAAAGTTGACGAGCTTGCCGGATTTGTCGAACGTGATGGTGGCGGGAGCCTCGGGCTGCAGATCGTTATCCTCACCGTTCACCACGTATTTGCCGCCTTCGTCCTGCTGGATCACAACAACATCGCCGTTCGGCTTGATCTCCTTCACAGTTTCCTTGATGGTGCGGTACGCAGGCACCTCGGTACCGCTTACCTGGGCGGTGATGTCGTACTTGTACCGCGCCACATCCCCAGCTTTGTACGATACGCTCAGTTGGACTGCCTTGTCCTGGGCGGCCACCGGACCACCCATTGCCACCATCCATGCGCAACATGCTGCCACAAGCCACTTCACGGTTGTCATCTCACCCTCCGTGTATTCGACTTGGCGAGGAATGTGTATCTAGCCCCGCCACCTGCCGCCGATTGTGCGGCGCATGCCCGGGCGAGGCGTGCCCGCACCTGGGCACAAACACCTCGCCGATTGCTATGCTACGAGTTTACCACGTTCTGGGGTCGCCACAAGGATGGGCGCTTAACGGCATAAAGCCGATACCACTCGGGCCGGTGCATTAGCCCGAGCGGCATCGGCGGACGTGCACTAGTAGCGCCGCGTAACCAGCACGGCGATCGTCACCAATAGGGTCGTTACCTGGAATGGATCCAGCACCGGCCTCGGCTGACCCTGAGGTATCTCGATGGTGTCGCCAGGCTGCAGGAGCACATCGCGCTGTTTGCCCGACCGTACGTCTCCGTAGTTGAGCTTAATTACCTCCGTTTTGTCCGGGTCGGCAGAACCATTGGGATGGCGGTAGATACGCGCCTGCCGCTCTTTGGCGTAGGGGAGGAGCCCTCCGGCCTCACCTATCGCTTGTGTGAGCGTCATGGGTTTTTGGTACGGCAGCTTGCCCGGCCGTACGAAGGCTCCGTTCAGGTTGATGAATTGATCCGGACCAAGCTTCGCCACGTAGACTACGTCGTCTGGACCGAGGGTGATGTTGGCGGCAGCATCACCTTGCTCCATCTTATCAAAGTCAACGGTGATGGTCTTCTCTGCGCCGTAGTGGCGAATGGTAATAGCGTGCCGGTCGGCCGTGGGGTTAAGACCTCCCGCAAGCGAAATAACCTCTCTCAGTTGTGTAGGTACGCCCACGCGAACAGGCACGAGACCCGGCTTCGCCACGTCCCCCTCCACGGAGACCATTCCTGGGGCAGGCAGGTTTTTCATGGGCACATAAATCAGGTCGCGGTCTGCAAGCACGGGATTCTGGCTCTCATCGGGCTTGGAGCCCGGGGCCGGCTTCAGCCACAGAAGAAAGTTGACATCCTTCACGGTGCGCACGCCCTTCTCATCGCGGTGGTACACGCGCACGTCCGAAAGATCGGCATTGTCCGTAAATCCGTAGAGAGCCAGGACTTCTGCCAGCGTGGTGCCGTCGTTGATGAGCACTGCGCCGGGTTTGGTTACGCTCCCACCTAGGAAGACGACCGGCCTGGGCACGGCGATGATGGCGAGGGACACCTTTGGCTCTTTGATGAAGGGCTTCAGGAGTGTTGCCACCTTGTCGGCGGCCTGATCCGGCATCAGCCCGCGCAACTCGATGCGGCCGACGAGCTTCATATCAATGGCGCCGCTGGGGTCTACAGGAAACACACCAGAGAAGTCACTCTCCGGGCCGGCTGCCGAAGACGTGGTGATGGAGAGGGTGAACCCGGGCTTGATGGGTTGGTTCGGGTTGAACGTTGCTTCGCTTCCGAGGGCTAGCTGGGCCTGGTCTGCAGTGGGGCCCGTTTGGGCGCCGCCCTGCGCCAGCACGTTCCCGGCAGCGCATGCCACCAGCAGCGCTGCAAGAAGGCTGACGACGGTGATCCGCATGGTCCGATACTCCTCTTTATATTCGTTGCATCTGGAAGTTGCCCGCCCGCTTCCCTTGACTTAGGCGCCCGGGCGGCGTATAATCGGAGCTGAACGCCACAGGCACCGGGAGATGCGCCTTATGACCGACAGCACCTTGAATCCGTCTGATCTATGGATCCAGACGGTAAACCTTGTGAAAGATCGCGTGAACCACCGCTCACTTTGGGAAGCCATGGAGCAAGCGGTAGGCATCGCCATCGAGCAAGACACTTTTATTGTCGGTCTCAACCCGCGTTTCTTCAACCAGGCGGGGCACCTCAACGTGTCTGCCCACAAGAATGCCATCGAGAATGCCGTCAAGGACTTAACGGGCCGCCCCCTCAAGGTGCGCATCATCGAGGGGGATACCATAGATGACTGGAATTACACCAAGCAACGCGATGCCCGCATCGCAGCCATGCGCGAAGCCACCTATCAACGGAAGGACCGGGAGGAGGCAGAGGCGCAATCCTGGGACACGTTGATTGAATATGTGGCACGCGAGTACTCCAATACTCCCCTTCGCCAGCTCCCTCAATCGCGGGCGCGGTTCCTTACGCGGATGCTCTACGTGGTGAGCGACGCCATGGACACGCTCTATTCCGAGAACCCTGACGAGGCCGTGGAGCGCCACCTCGCCCGTGTAATAGACCGCATCGCCAATGTAACCGACACGCCTGCCACAATCGTCGCGTTGGAATTGGATCGCCTACGCGCATGGCGGCAGCAAAGCGCCCAAACCTCGTAACATCCCAACACTGCGCCTAGCTTAGCACAAGCGAACGGGCTTGTCAAATGTTTGCGCCGCTAAAGGCGCGCCGGTCGTGTCATCAGCAGGGTGAACCTCACTTTCCGGTGCCGTGATGCGCTGATATCGGCGGTAGTTGCCTACAAAGAAGCGCACAAGTACGAGCCCGCCCACTACTCCGCTCTGAAGCATGTGGTAGCCCGTTTCCGACCATGCCCTTAGCGGTACGGCTATCCCCACTCCCAAAAGCATATTCTCAATGGCGACCCATACCACGAGTGCCTGCATCCCCGCCCAGAAATATCCAAGGTTCACGATCAAGTGCGTCCACCGGCCTGCTTCGCATGACCGGCCAACTTCCGACGCTTCCGCGCGTGTGTAGACAGAATCTTCTGCGGGATTCTCGATCACGCTGCCTGTGGAGGAGTGGTCGTGGGCGGCCAAGATGTCGGGCGAATGGCCGTAGGCGAAGGCACGGCAAAACGTACGAAACGACGCTCCCGGGGGCGGATAGCACGCACGTCGGTGGCGCAAGTAGTACCGGTAGCCCAGGATTGCCAAGGTGCCCCCCAAAAGCTTAGCCGCGAGGAGACCGGGCCATCCCAGCCCATATACGCGCTGGAGGACGTTCCATTCCTCTGCCAGGTTTGGGGATACCACGTAGGTGGAAAGAAGGTCCAGTACGTTGGCAAGGGTGATGAAAGCGATAACGGCAAGGAACTTACGCTTTGTGGCCGGCTTCATGAGTTACCTTTCCGGGATCTTACATCCTAGGGTACCTGCAAGAAGCGTGCCACAACGGGTCGGCACTTCTACCGGGAATTAGGGCCTCCCGGCGCCGCCTCGGTATGCGAGCGTGCAGAGCGCGCATCCAGGAGGGCATCCGGAGGCACATCTCCAACTACGTAAAACGAACCGGTCACCAGGACCAGGTCGTCGGCATCGGCGGAGGAGAGGGCCTCTCTGGCAGCGTCTAGGGGGTTGCGGATGATGGCCGCATCCTTTCCCAAACGGATGGCCGCTTCCGCCAGAACCTCCGCGGGCAACCCTCGGGACCATGTGGGCTGGGTCGCAATGATGCGGTATGCCTTGGGGGCCAGGATCTGCAACACGGGTTGGGGATCGTGGCCGGCCACCATTCCGATGACAAGGATGAGGCGCCGGTACGGCAGGCGTTCCAACTCCGCGGCCAGGGCACGGGCGGCCAGTTCATTGTGTGCCCCATCCAGTATCACCATGGGATCCATGCACACGATGTCCATGCGACCTGGCAGGTAGGCTCGTGCAAGCCCCCTACGCACGGCTTCGGCGTCTAACTTCAGGCCACGGGCACTAAGACACTCCTCGGCTGCCCCAATCGCGCACGCGGCGTTCGTCTTCTGGTACGTGCCGCGCAACCTGGTGCGCAATTCCGGGTACACGGCCGAGGGCGTCTCCACGGTGAAGGCAGGCTCCGTATTCGTATACCGGATGAGGGCTGCGTTCGGTATCGGCGACGTGGCGTAGCCGGTTACGTATCGCATGGGAGAGGATCTCTCGTGCGCCACACGTGCGATTACCTGCAAAGCTTCGGGGTGGTCCACCGCCGTAACAAGGGGAACTTCCGGTTTTATAATGCCTGCCTTCTCGTAGGCGATCTTTGCATGGGTATCGCCTAGGATGTGCGTGTGGTCCAGCCCGATGTTGGTGATCACACTTACGAGTGGCGCCACTACGTTGGTAGCATCCAAGCGACCGCCGATGCCAACTTCTACAGCGGCAAAATCCACGCCCTGTTCCAAGAAGTAACAGAAGCCGAGGGCCGTTTTGAGCTCGAATTCTGTGGTCTGGCCATGTTCTGTATGTTTCAGGTGTTCGATATGGGGCGCGATGGCCGTAACGAGGCGAGCGAAATCCTCGCGGGGTATCATCTCTGCGTCAACTTGAACGCGCTCTCGTACGTCGTAGACATAAGGGGAGAAGTAGGAGCCTACCCGGAAACCATGCTCCTGGAGGATGGCGGCGATCATGGCGGTAGTGGAACCTTTGCCCTTGGTACCTGCTACATGGGCAACGCCATACTGAAGGTGCGGGTTCCCGAGGCGATCTAGAAGGGCCGCAAACCGGTCATTGCCGAGCTTGATACCGAAGCGGCGCAGGGACTGCATGTAGGCAAGGGCTTCGTCAAAATCCATGGAGGCGGCTCCCCAAAACGCGCCTAGCGTACCAGAGGGAACTTGCGCTTGTCAACCCGGCAGGCGCAGGGCACGCCTGTGATGAGGGGAAGGAGGGTGACGCACGATGGAGAGAGTGAGACTTGGCATCATCGGGGTAAGTTGGTGGACAGATATGGTGTGGCCGGGCTTCAGCCAGGCCTCCAATGCCCAAGTAACCTGGATTGCGGGCCGTACGGCTCAGAAGGCGCGGGACTACGCACAGAGCCACGGTATCCCCCATTGGACGGCGGATTATGACGAATTGATCGCCGCTCCTGATGTGGACGCTGTGTTTATCGCGGCGCCCAATTTCCTCCATGACGATCTGGCCAGGCGGGCCTTCGCCCACAATAAGCACGTTCTCCAAGAAAAGCCGATGGCGTTGAGTTCCTCCATCGCCGCATCCCAGGCCGAGGAGGCGCGACGACGGAACCTTGTCCTAATGGTGGATCAAGAAACGCGCCTTTCCGACGGAGTGCGTGATTTGCCGGAACTCGCTCGCACGCGTCTGGGCCGCATTCGTAAAGTAACGGTGGGCATGACGTTAGCCGAACGTACGTGGGGCGGATGGCGGGCCGATCCCCAGTTGACGGGAGGTTCCCTCTTCGAGATGGCCATTCATCAATTGGATTTGGCGCGGTGGCTCTTCGGCCGCAATCCCATTGCCGTTTGGGCACGCGGGGAAGACACAGCAGGGAAGGACTTTACCGCCGTGTTCGATTATGGACAGGGGGATTCTGCCGTCATAGATTTTTGTTGGCGATCCATTGGCTTCCACCAACGTATCGAAATGTACTGCGAGGCGGGCTTCGTGCGCCAAGAGATTGAAATGCCGGTAGGAGATGGTTTTCGAACCGTGGTGACACCTGATGGCGTAGAGCGCGGTCCCAACATCGTAGGTGTGCAAACGGAGCGCACTTTCCGCCGTGTTTTGGAGGGGTTTGCCGCTGCGATCCTTGAAGGCGGCGATCCGCCCGTGCCGGCCGAGGATGGTGTTTGGGCAGTGCGCATGGCCGAGGCAGCGCGGGCGTCCCTTAGAACCGGCGTCCCGGTGGCATTCTAGGCTCGGTGGCAGCAAGGAGCATCGTTGTGGATCGGGCGAAGGATCCAAGGTGGTTCGTGAGGGCGATCGTTGCATTTTGTGTAGGGGCTGCGCTCGTTTCGGCAGTGCAGGGGGCCATGGATCGTCGCCCCGGGATTCGATGGCAAACCGACTTTAGCCTGGCCCATAGCCAGGCGCGTCGCACAGGCCACCCGATGATGGTGGTGTTCGAAGCGCCCTGGTGTGGATGGTGTGCGCGCATGGACAGACAGGTGTTTCGTGATCGTAGGGTTGTGCGCGCAAGCCGCCAATTTGTGTGCGTGCGACTCGACGCTACCAAGCGGCCGGATCTTCTTTCTCAGTATGGCGGAAACGCCGTGCCCTTCACAGCGTTCCTCGCACCGGATGGAACGCCCGTTGGCTCGGTGGCAGGGTACGTGGAGGCAGATAAGATGGAGCGTGCAATGATGCAGGCAGCCCAGAGGAGCGCCCTTCACCGGCCCATGTAGCGGAGGGCGTCAGTCCCGAAAGTCCGCAAAGGCAGGCAGATAGTCGCGCCACACTTCATTATCCTTACCTGCCAGATACTTGGAGAGGCTAATGAACGGGATGTAATGGGGGCGGCGAGGCTGACGAATGAGCTTCATGCCCGTTTGATGCAGGAGCTTGTCACCCTTCTTGGTATTACATCGCCGGCACGAACACACAAGATTGTCCCAATCCGTCTTTCCCCCTAAGCGCCGGGGAACCACGTGGTCTATGGTGAGATCTTTGGACGTCTGGCCGCAATATTGGCAGGTATAGTGATCGCGGGCAAAGATCGTGCGGCGCGAGAGTTTAAGTTCAGGGATGGGGCGGCGCACGTGATGGCGGAGTTTCACGACGGACGGCCTGGGTATGGAACCGCCGGGCGCAGGCACATGGCTCTCGAGTGCATGGAGCACATCGGCTTTGCCCAGATACACCATTACGATGGCTCTCCGCATATGGCATACGTTGAGCGGTTCGTAGTCGCTATTGAGTACGAGCACTTCTTGGTTCATCGCAGCAATTCTGTAAGCGCAAAGGCGTTCCAAACAAAGACCCGCTCGCAACATGCATCTGCGGGCGGGTCAAATGAAGGAGCGTATAGGGATTGGTGTTGATGGTGTAGATGACGGAAGCTGTCGCCCTGCATCCAGAACCGGCGCACACCGTTGCGATGCAATCCCGCCGGAGCGGCAGGAGCGCGATTCGGGCGAATGTGGGTGGCTGCGGTGGAACTCGCCATGGTGACGCCTCGAAGCTTGCCACAGAACAGGCCCATTTGTGCGTATTATATCCAGCCGGTAACAAGCGTGTCAAGGAGTGCGCAGTTTCGTTGACAGCCCCGATGCCCATGCGCTATAATCTGCCCAAGGGCGGGGGCGCAGGTGCTTGCCGCCGCTTTTTTGTGTGGGATAATGGGCCGCAGGCACCCTCTTTGCCGGCAGGTTGGCATGGGACCATCGCGCCGGTCTGCATGCTTGTCTATTCGCCATTCGGGAGGTCTTATTTATGGCTGCTGCCATTGTGACCCAGGGGCTTACGAAGACGTACCTGGACGTTTGGAACAAGGCCGAGATCGTCGCAGTAGACCACCTGGACCTACAGGTGGAAGAGGGCGAGATCTTCGGTTTTCTCGGCCGTAACGGCGCCGGGAAAACAACTACGATCAAGATGCTTCTTGGGCTGATCTTTCCCTCTGCGGGCACGGGTACGGTGCTGGGCAAGCCGTTGGGGGATATCGAGGCCAAGAGCCGCGTGAGCTACTTACCCGAGAACCCGTACTTCTACGAAAGCATGAGCGGTTGGGATGTGCTCGATTTCTATGCCCGCCTCTTCAGATTGCGGGAACCTGAGCGCTCGCAACGCGTGCAAAAGGCCCTCGAAGAGGTGCGGTTAGATCCCAAAGCATGGAAGCGGCCGCTGCGGGGATATTCCAAGGGAATGCTCCAGCGCATCGGTGTGGCCCAGGCCCTCATCAACGATCCCCAGCTTCTGTTTCTTGATGAGCCTACGTCCGGATTAGACCCCATCGCCCATGCCGAACTGCGGGATATCATCGCGAATGTGGGGCGGCAGGGCAAAACGGTGTTCCTGAGTTCCCACCAACTCCCAGACGTGGAATTGGTCTGTTCTCGGGTGGCTATCATTCATCGAGGAAAGCTCTTGGCTACGGGGAAAATCGGGGAGCTCACTGCGGGCGAAAAGGTGGAAATCCGGGCCGATGGCGTGCGCAATGGCGTTATTAAACAGATCGAGGACCTTGTGGGGCCCGTCGAACACAGCGATGGCCGGCTGCGGATCCCATCTGTGGACGAAGAGAAAGTGTCGGACCTTATTGACTTGGTGCGTAGCGTTAAAGGGCGCATCCTAGCGGTGGTCCCCCACAAGCGCACCCTAGAGGAAGTGTTTGTAGACGTGGTAATGAAGGAAGGGGTAGCTTAGCCGATGGTTACAATGGCGATTGCCAAACAGACGCTTGAAGATATGTTGCGCCGCAAGGTGCTCCTGATCTTGCTGATTGTGGCCGTGGCGATGATCGCCCTGGGGCCTTCGGTAGGTTTCCTCAGCCCCCGAGAGAGTTCGGCGGTCCTCAGAAGCCTCGGTCTTGCCGTGATCCTGATCGCCGGCCTCCTCATCACCATTCTCGCGGGCATTCAGGTGATCCCCACCGAAATCGAGCGGCGAACCATCTACACTGTTCTATCCAAGCCCGTGCAGCGGTACGAGTTCGTTCTTGGTAAGTTCCTGGGCGGGCTCTTCACCGTGTTCGTGATGATTGCCGCCATGGGCATTGTGTTCCTTGGCGTGCTCTTTTACCAGGAGAAGCACCCGGCGCCTGAAATGATCATGGGCGTGGTGATGACGTTCTTTCAGATGATGCTCCTGGGGGCCATGGCGATCTTCTTCAGCACCTTTGCAACCCCCGTGGTGAACTTTTTCCTCTCCTTTGGCATCTTCATCGTGGGCAACATGTCCGTAGTAACGGAATCCCTCACGAAGAACCCCAATCCGGGTACACGCATCGTAGCGATGATCGTACACGTGCTGCTGCCCAACTTCGGGAATTTCAACATCCAGAACAAGCTCATCCATCCCGAAGTGCAGATTACCAACGAGAATGTCTTCATCATCCAGAACATCGTGTACGCCATCATCTATTCTGCTGCGTTGCTGATCGGCGCCATCATCGTGTTCGATCGGCGCGAGGTCTAGCGGAGAACGATCATGAGCAACAAGACCCGATCTCTGCTGAAGCTAGCTCTAATCCCCCTGGCTGCTGCCATCGTGGCGCTGCAGGTGTCTATAGATCCCAAGGTTGCCGAAATCCACAAGGGCGAACACACTGCCTTGGCCGGCATCTCCAATGAGTTCATTCTGGGGCCCATGCT
>Ga0078972_1007855_pt1 | contig 23160 bp, 20 predicted proteins | sample YelNatPaOPGAMG01_FD_67568 | JGI IMG/M metagenome (GOLD analysis project Ga0078972, IMG submission 67568) | Hot spring thermophilic microbial communities from Obsidian Pool, Yellowstone National Park, USA - OP-RAMG-01 (SPADES assembly) (version 2) | ecosystem: Environmental > Aquatic > Thermal...
GGCTCTTGTGCTTATGGTTAGTCTCGCGGAGACCCCACTGACTGGAGAGCCGGATGCGGGAGAACCGCTCGTCCGGTTCGGAGGGAGGGGTGGCGCTAATCCCGCCATCCCTACCCCTATCTAGTGCGTATGGTTCAACTTGGCTCCTCCACCATCGAGATCCGGACCGTGCGGCCGCCGCCGGTCGAGGACCCTACCAAGAACTCGGCACTTTTGGAGACCGAGCGGCTGTCGCTTTACTACGGGGAGGTCCAGGCCCTGAAGGACATCACCATGGCCATCCGCGAGCGCATGGTCACAGCCTTCATTGGCCCCAGTGGGTGCGGCAAGACCACCATGCTGCGCTGTTTCAACCGGCTGGACGACCTGATCGAGGGAGTCCGGATGGACGGCACGGTGCGGATTGCCGGGCAGGACATCTACAGCCGGGCAGTGGACGTCATCGAGCTGCGCAAACGGGTGGGCATGGTCTTCCAGAAATCCAATCCCTTCCCCAAATCCATTTACGAAAACATCGCCTACGGCCTGCGTTTGCACGGCGTCCGCGACCGCAAAAGGCTGGATGAGTTGGTCGAGCGGAGCCTGCGCAGCGCAGCGCTCTGGGACGAGGTGAAGGACCGGTTGCACGAGAGCGCCCTGAGCCTGTCGGGCGGTCAGCAGCAACGGCTGTGTATCGCCCGGGCCATTGCCATTCAGCCGGAGATTCTGCTGATGGACGAGCCGGCCTCGGCCTTGGACCCGCTGGCCACTGCCAAGATCGAAGACCTGATCTTGGAATTGAAGCAGGATTTCACCATCGTTATTGTCACGCACGACATGCAGCAGGCCGCCCGCATCTCCGACTACACGGCGTTCTTCTACCTGGGCGAACTGATCGAGTACGACACCACCCACAAAATCTTCACCAACCCCGCCAAGAAACAGACCGAGGATTACGTCACCGGCCGGTTCGGCTGACCCTGCATGGGCCAATTTGCTCCTAAACAATCAGACCGAGTGCCACCGCTACCATGGGCTTGGCTGTCGGTGTGGCGGGGGGCGATCGGGCGCGCCCCGGTGCGGACGGCGGCATTGCGGAGCCCCGGTTCAGAGGCCGCCCGACTGCGTCTGGCCGCCGGTCGTCCTTTACCTATCACGCACCCATTGCCAGTTTTCAGGTCACATGTCACTGCACTTTGAACAAGAACTAGGCGAGCTGAAGCAGAAACTGCTGGCCATGGCTCGCCAGGCCGCCAGCAATGTCACCGGGGCAGTTCAGTCCCTGACCGAACGCAACGCTGAGCTGGCTAAGCAAGTTGAGGCCGACGACGCCATCTTAGACCAGTTCGAGAAGGACATCGACGAGCTGGCCGTGATCCTGTTGGCCAAAGCGCCGCTGGCCTCGCAGTTGCGCCTGATCACCGTGGCAATGAAGGCATCGCACGACTTGGAACGGGTGGGCGACGAGGCCACTACCATTGCCCGTCGGGCTTTGGAACTGAATGCTGAGGAGCCATGCGCTATCCCGGCTAATTTGCCGTCGATGGCCCGCCGGGGCCTACAGATGCTCGAGGAGGCCATCGACGCCTTTGTCCACCACGACGCGGCCAAGGCCAGGCGCTTGATCCCGCAGGACAAAGACATCGACGCTCTGAACAAGCAACTTCAACACGATCTGGCCCAGCAGATGGCCCAGCAGCCTTCCAGCATCCGGCGCTGCCTGAACCTGATGACGGTGGCCAAGAGCTTGGAGCGCATCGCCGACCACGCCACCAACATCGCTGAAGAAGCGGTGTACCTGCAGGAGGGTGCCGATATCCGTCACGACCCCGAACTCAAGCGGGCCAAGCAGGGCCCCGACGGGCGTTGAACCTGCTAGGGATCGCCCACTCCCCGTTCAAGTGTTGGCCTGTGACGCCGAGCGCGCATCCACAAAACCGTCGCCTGGCAGGGCGACGGCCTCTTAGCTTCCGGTAGCCGCCAACGTGAGTCGGCGGATGGCAGGAAAATGAGATGCGGCCTCGGTCACTTTAGCCGTGCGTTCGCCTGGCGGCTGCGGCTATGTTGCTGGCACCGATTATGGCGCTAGTGAAACCGTTTGCGGCGTTGCGCCCGCGCCCTGAGTTGGCAGCCCGAATGTGCGAGCTGCCCTACGACGTGGTGTCGGCAGCCGAGGCCCGGGCGCTTGCCGCAGGCAATCCTTACAGTTTCTTTCATATCAGCAAACCCGAGATTGATTGCCCGGAGACCTTGGATCCGTACGATCCGCAGGTCTATGCACGAGGCCGGGTCAATTTTCTCGAAGCCATCCGACAGGGTTGGCTGGTGCAGGACCCCAGCCCGTGCTTTTACCTTTACCAACTGAGCCAAGGGACGCATCGCCAGGTTGGTCTGGTAGCAGTCACCAGTTGCCAAGATTACCTCCAGCGCACCATCCGACCGCACGAGTTGACCCACCCTGATAAGGTCGAAGACAGGCGCCGGCACATCGAAACCCTGGAGGCTCAGACTGGCCCGGCCTTTTTGGTGTATCGGGCTGAGGCTGCGCTGGACGCGTTTGTGGTTGAACGCAGCGCGCAGCCGCCCGCACTGGATTTCACTGCGCCAGACGGCGTCCGCCACACCGTTTGGGTGGTATCGGATCCCGAGGACATTGGTTGGGTGGAAGCTGCCTTTCAGAAAGTGCCCAGGCTCTACATTGCCGACGGGCACCACCGGACCGAGGCAGCAGCGCGGTTGTGGCAAAAGCGGAATGGCGCCGGGGCCAGTGCTTACTTCCTGGCTGTGCTCTTTCCGCATACTCAAGTTCAAATTCTGCCCTACCACAGGCTGGTGCGGGACCTGAATGGGTTGAGCGCTGATGGGTTTCTGCAGCGGCTGGAGTCGGTGTGTGTGGTGCAACGCAGCCGTCGGCCTGACCTCACTCAACCGGGGCAGTTGGGGCTGTATGTGCAGGGCCAGTGGCACAGCTTGGCCTGGCGGCCGGAGCAGATGACCGGCCCGCGGCAGGCGGATACTTTGACCGTGTCCCTGTTACAACGGCATGTGCTGGGGCCGGTCTTGGGCATCGAAGACCCGCGCACCAGTCAGCGAATCGGATTTGTGGGCGGCCGACACGGCCTGGACGAGCTGGTGGCGCGGGTTGACCGAGGCGAGTTTGCCTGCGGTTTTGCGTTGGCTGCCACGCGCATCCAAGAGCTGATGGCTGTGGCAGATGCGGGTGAGTTGATGCCGCCCAAGAGCACGTGGTTTGAACCCAAACTGCGTGACGGGCTGTTTTGCCACTTGGTCTAAGTTTGCAGAGCGTGGCGCGGGTTCGGCCAGTGCTTCAGGACGAGGCCTTCTTGGCTGATGTGCAGGCTGCCAGCCAAGACTTGGCCCAACTGCACTTGTGGTGGCTAGGCCAAAGTGGTTTTCTGGTGCAGTGGCATGGCCGCCATCTGTTGGTGGACCCGTATTTGTCGGATGCACCCATCCGGTCCGCGCCGGGCTTGAGCCCAACGGGGCTGAAGCAGACCGACGTGGTAGTGGCGCCACGGCGACTGAACTTCGTCCAGGTTGTGGCCATCACCCACACGCACCGCGACCATTTTGATCGGGACACGTTGTTAGCCTTGCTGACGGCAAACCAGCGGCTAGAACTGATTATTCCCGAAGCCAGCCGCGAGGCGGTGGTTAACCACCTGGAAATCCCCATCGAATTGCCGCGTGGCTTGGACGCGGGCCAGTCCTACGCCGTGGCGGGCTTTGTGATTTGGGCTGTGCCGGCTGCGCACAACTTTCTGGAACGGGACAGCGCCGGTCGGCACCGGTACCTGGGTTACCTGATCCAAGCCGGGCCATGGACACTGTATCATGCCGGTGATACGGTCCGGTATCCGGGCATGGAAGCCTGGTTACAACGAGGGGCTGTGGACGTGGCCTTGCTGCCCATCAACGGCGATACACCAAGCTGGGGCGAACCCAGCACGTTGGCTGGCTCGGAAGCCGCCGCCCTGGCGCGGGACATCGGCGCGCGTCTGGCTATCCCATGCCACTATGGCATGTTTGCACCTGACACAGCGTCGCTGGATGCATTTGTGGCCGCTGCGCAGCGTTTGGGCCAACGGTATCAGGTCCTGCAATGCGGCCAACGATGGAGCTCAGGCACGCTGGCCGCCGGGGCTTAGCCATCCTGCCCTGGCAGCTTCCGCCACGGTCAGCGGCGTGCGCCGGCCCCTTCCCGCTGCAACCGCGCCACGCGCTCCTGCTGGCATCCCAACCTGGCGACTCGCTCACCCTCAGGTCCAGGTGGCTCCCGAACTTGTCGGCTGGCTCAGAGCAGGACGCGCCCTGTGGATCGGCTTGATTGCTGGAGGGCGTGCAGCCAGCTTACAAGCGCTATCGGGCTTTTGGGGCTGCGCTGGCAAAGGTTTGGGTCAGTGCCAGCACGGCCCACGAGCCTCGGCCGGAAAGCGAGGCGTTCGTGAAGGCGTTGCCATGCAACAGAACATAACTCGACGCGGTTTTTTGAAAGCCACGGCTGCAGCCATGTTGGTTGGGCCGGTAGCCGCCAGCCTCGAAGAACAGGTCTTGCTGGCTAGAGCTTCTGACGGTGGCGGCACGCCTGCCGCGCCCGGCCCAAAAGTCACTGTGCCCCAGGGCCGAATCGGCAAAGTCAAGATCAGCCGCTTGATCTGTGGGGGTAACCTCATTAGCGGCTATGCCCACAGCCGCGACCTGATCTACGTGTCGGCCCTGCTGAAGCATTATTTTACCGACGAGAAAATCATGGCCACCTGGCGGCTGTGCGAGCAATACGGCATCAATACCATGGTGGCTTCGGCTGATGATTCGCGGGTCGCTGCCATCTACCGAACATACCGCGAGCAGGGTGGCTCCATCCAATATCTGGCTCAGCTCAGCTCACGCGAAGAGGAGCTCAAAAAGTGTGTCCAGGAGGTGGTCGCCGCCGGTGCCGTGGGGGCTTTCTTGGTGGGGAACCTGGGCGACCTGTGGACCCGGCAAGGCAAAGTGAACCTGATCGGTGAGCTGGTGCGGATCATCCGCGACCACGGCCTGCTGGCAGGCGTGGCAGGGCATGAGCTGCGCGTGCCGCAGATGGTCGAACAAGCCGGGATTGCCCCGGATTTCTACGTCAAGACACTCCACACCACCAATTACTGGTCGGCTCGGCGCTCGGACCAAACCGCCGAAGTGATCGATAACTACGCCATTGATAATTACTGGTGCCGCGACCCTGAAGGGACCATCCGGTTTTTCCAGGAGCTGGAACGGCCGTGGCTGGCTTACAAGGTGTTGGCCGCAGGCGCACTGCATCCGCGTGTGGGCTTCAAATACGCCTTTGACAACGGCGCGGACTTTTGCGTGGTGGGCATGTTCGATTTTCAGGTGGCTGAGGATGCTGCACTGGCGTGTCAGGCCGTTTTAGCTGCGCAGAATCGGCCTCGACCATGGATGGCCTGAGCGCAGTGGCTCATCCCGACAACTGCTGTACCGCACCACCACCCGCTATGCCCAAAGCCGGCTCAGCTCCCACGCCTCAGTCAATCTGCCACAGGGCTGCCTGCGGGCCAGTCCGGCGCTGGCCGCATTGGGTTGGTGTGGCGTTGGCGTTGATGTTGGTGTTGGTCGGGTGCCGGCCTGACCAGTCCGCTCTAAGCCGAGGCCGGCCGGAAAAATCCGCCGGGCCATTGACCCCGCCGGCCCTGACGCCGCCCATCCCAGCCGGACCACAGGATGTGTTCGAGGATGTCACAGCCCAAGCTGGCATCCAATTTGTCCATCAATACTGCGATACCCGCATCGCCAACATCCTCGAATCCAACGGCGCAGGGGCGGCTTGGCTGGACTACGACCAAGACGGGTGGCTGGACCTGTATCTGTTGAACTGGGGCCCACTGGAAGGCGTCACCCACGCACCACCCGGCACCGCACGCCAGCCTAACCGGCTTTACCGCAACCGCGGCGACGGCACTTTCGAAGATGTGACCCATCGGGCGGGCCTGGCCGCTTTCGGTTACAACTCCGCTGTTGCGGTGGGGGACTACGACAACGACGGCTGGCCAGACATTTACATTGCCAACATCGGCACCAACATCCTTTACCGCAACCGCGGCGACGGCACGTTCGAGGATGTCACGGCCCGGGCTGGCGTGGGCGATGCAGGCACGGGCATCTCGGCAGTCTGGGTCGATATCGACAACGACGGGTTCTTGGACCTGTTTGTGGGCAACTACCTCCAGTTCGATCCCGACCCGAAACTGTATTTTTCGGCCGAAGGTTACCCCGGCCCGCTGTTCTATCCCGGCGAGTTCAACGTCCTTTACCGCAACCGCGGCGACGGCACTTTCGAAGACATCAGCGCCTCAGCCGGCATTCGGATCCCAGGTCACCGCGCCATGGCTGTGGCCGCTTTCGACCACGACCGCGATGGGGACGCGGACCTGTATGTGTCCAACGATAGCACACCGAATCTGCTGCTGGTCAACGACGGGCACGGCCGGTTCACCGATGTAGCTCTGCGCGCTGGCGTGGCCTACAACGCCTTGGGTGAAGCCGCTGGGTCGATGGCTGCGGCCATTGGCGATTGCAACGGCGACGGCATCGCCGATCTGATGGTCACTCGGTTCGGCTACGGCTCGCTGTATGTCGGTCGGGCCAATGGCCTGTATGACGATCGGATGATGGCCTCGGGCGTGGGCCGCGTGGCTGGGCGGTTTGTCGCTTGGGGGGGCGCTTTCCTCGACTTCGACAACGACACAGACCTGGACCTGCTGATCGTCAACGGCGACGCGCATTTCTTGGTGGGCCAACCCGCTCTGCTATTGGAAAACCAAGGCAACTGCGTCTTTACCGATGCTTCGGCCAAAGGTGGCGCCTGTTTCCGAATCCCGTTGCGCGGACGCGGCGCAGCCGTAGCCGACTACGACAACGACGGGCGCGTGGATATTTTGTTGACTCTGCTGGCTGACCGGGCGCTGCTCCTGAAAAACCGCACTCAGTCCGGACACCACTGGCTGGAGCTGGCCTTGGAGGGCACCCGGAGCAATCGCGACGGCTACGGCGCACTAGTCACGCTGCACGTGGGCTCCAAACGGTTGGTTGCCCAGCACCGCTGCCCAGTCGGGTTCCTCTGCCAAAACGATCCGCGCCTGCATTTCGGCCTGGGCCAAGCCACCCGCGTAGATCGCATCGACATCCGCTGGCCCAGCGGCCAGACTCAAACCCTGACCAACATCCCAGCCAACCAAATCCTTAAAATTCGCGAACCTTCCGCCTCCGCAGCACGGTCTCGCTCCCAACCCAATTCACCCTCGGGCTGAAGCCCCCGAGGGAGCTTACCGGCCGTGTATGGGTCTGCGGCTGTGGAGCAACGGAACACTCCTTAGGCTGCAGGCGGCGCTCAGGCCTTAGCGCAACTGCCGGCCATCCAGGCCGTCCAGAAGCAAAACTATCCTGGCGCAGGCGCGGTTGCGCTCAGCGCCCACCCGGCGACGTGCCTACCCGTGCATGAACATAGTGGCAAGCGTCGCCAGCAGGCTCCCCACCACAATGGCAATGGTCCAAAGGCTCAACGCTCGCAGGCGCTCAACCTGTTCCATCAAAGCAGCCAGCGCGGCTGGCTGATCCCGGACCAATGGCTGTAGCAGGCCTTCAACGGCTGGCTGAAGTGAGGTCACGTCCTTGGCTAAGGCATCCAAGCGTTCCAGGACCTGCCTGGGACCGACCGACTGGAGCGTTTCAGCCAGACGGCCAAGCTGGTGAGCGGCCTCACCACACCGGTCCGACAATTCCCCAACCCGCGCGGCAGTCTGCTCGAGTGCCTGATGGGCTGTCTTGTAGGATTCGATCTCCTGTTTGAGCTTCGACAAGACCTCAAGCAGCCGATTTGCTTCTACCTCAAGGCGGAGGAATTCATTTTGGGGTTCTGTAGGCATGGTCTATCCATTTGAGTTGTTGCACAACAACGTGGCGCACTTGTTCACAAGGCGCCCCAGCAAGACCCACCCAACCGCTGAGGCCATCCCAGGAGGCACTTGCGCAAGCAGCACGCGGCCAAACCGGTGGTAGGTATCCGGTGACCCCCGGATTTGGGCCAGGACCGCTGCCAATAACAGCTCGGCAGCACCCGGTTTGGTGACTGCTCGCTGAATCGCCTGGCCCCAAGCCACTGCAAGCTGGCCAGGCTCGGTCCTAAACTGCTCCGTGGCAAAACGCAGCGCCGCATGCGCATTTGCTCGGACAACTTCAGCGTCCGCGTCCGGACACAACGCCTCGCTCAGACTCCGCAGGATGAGCAAGCCCGGCACATCGGGATACGACGCCAGCGCGCGGCCCGCTGCCGCGCGCAGCTCCACTGCATCTTTGGGCGAAACCAGCAGGTCCACAATCGGCCCTAACTGATCCAACCCGCCCAGTCTGGAGGTTATGACAGCCCCAAGCCAATCATCCCACTGGGACTGCTCCAAGTAATCCAAGATACGGCGCCGGAATTCTTCACCGTCCCCTGCACTTTCAGCAGCCTGGAGCATTTCGCTCAGGGCACGCCGCCGCGCCAGCTCGATGTGCTCGTAAATAAACCGCACTAGCAGCTCGGCTACACTCAGCACATACTCCCGGTAAGGCCTGCCCAAAAGTTGGCGGGCTTGGCGCTCCAATTCTTCGCCCAGCCGGGCTTGGTAAGCACCACCGTACCGCCCCAGTGCCGGCGCAATCTGTTCGGGCGCAGCGCCCGCAACCCGGACACCGAACTCTTCGGAAGCGTAATCGACCGTATAATCCTCGACCACCCCAAGCACCACCAGGCGGTGCAAAGCCTTCTCGGCTCGCTCGCGGTCCGAGGCTCCGCGTTGGCTGGAGGGGGAGCCGGCCGAGGACCACCATGGATCCCGCCAGGTCACATTCACCTGCCGGCGGCTGCGGACCTCACCCAGTTGATCGAGCATCTGCGCGATGTCATGGACTTCTTGCTCGACGCCGCGAAAGGCCCGCACGTGAAACCACAGGGCGCGCACCACATCGTCAGCCTCAGACCATCGGGTCTGGTTGACTGCCCGGGCCACCTCATCCAGCGGGGTGGTGGGGTTCAGAAGTGTCCGGGACCGCCTTGGATTATCGTTCGACAAAATGATCGCGCACACTGCGGACCCCCGATCCCGGCCGGCCCGGCCAGCTTCTTGGTAGAACGATTCAATCGAAGGCGGCAGGCTGATATGAATCGAGTATCGGATGTTGGGCTTGTCGATCCCCATGCCGAAGGCCTTGGTGCAGACCATCAGGGCAATCTGATTGCGCTTGAACTTGTGTGCAACCTGACGCTTATGGGCCTCCCAAAACTTGGGATCAGTCCCTCGTGGCGCCTCCCCGCTATAAGTGCCGACTTGCGCTCTGCAGTGTTCGTTCAGGTGCTCGGCTACTTCCATGATTCCGCACGATCCGCCAATGTGCGGACAAAACACCAGCCCGGCGTGGGTTTGAGGGCCGGCCGGCTGGAAAAATGTGCCGCGACTCACCCCAAACTCAGCCGGCAAGCTATCCAGCATCCCCCGCAGCCGCCCGATCTTTTCGTCAGACCGAGCGCGAACAATCTTGTACCGCAGCTCGGGCCGGTCGAAACTCTTCGGGCTGATCACGGCGTCGAACGCCGTAATCCCTAACTCCCGTTGGACATCCTTGAGCACGATCCGGCTAGCGGTGCCAGTCAGCGCCACCAACGGCGGGATGACGCCGTTACAGGTGCAGTACTGCCGAGCAATCCGGCCGAGATTCAGGTAGGCCGTCCGGAAATCGTGGCCCCACTCCGAAACGCAATGGGCCTCATCGATCGCCACCAACGACACCGGCGTGTGAGTCGTCAACGCCTGCAGCGCGTCGCGAAACGATTTGATCTGGAATCGTTCGGGCGCCACGTAGCAAAACAAGTAGTGCCCGGTGGCCCAACTGCTCAGGGCCCACTTTCGTTCCTGAGTGGACAATTCACCCGTAATGCCGACGCACCGGTCAATGCCCACCGCAGCCAAATTGTCGATTTGGTCTTCGATCAGTGAAATAATCGAGTCCACCACTACGCATCGGCCCGGCAGCAACAGCGCCGCCAGTTGAAAGGCGATGGACTTGCCTCCGCCGGTCGGCAGAAGCACCACTGAATCCAACCCTTTCAAGCACCGCTGGATTGTCTCCCACTGCCCTTCCCAAAAGTCGTGCTTGCGGAAAACATACTGGAGAAACCAGCGCACATCCTCTCGCTGCGGAGCTTTAGGACGGCTGGGGGCGGCTGGAACAGCCGGCATCTGGATTTCCCGAGGGAACACCACGTCGGATATCAGCAATCGGGCGTGGGCTGATCCAGCCACAGCGTCCGCCCGGCCATCCGCAGGCCCAATCAGCACTGCAACTGCTGGCCCGGATCGCGGTTGTCTGGCTGTAGTTTTTGGCGCCACCAGCCGCACGTGCATCTCGGGGCGGCTAAACGGCTGGTCGTGCACCCGGCCCAACCGCTCCAGCAGCTCCACAAGGTCCTCAACTGCACGCCGGACCAGGCGCGCAGCAGCTCGGTCATCAGCCAGAAGCTCGGGCACCACAACTGCAACGGCCCACGGCTCATCGGTTCGAAGCCATCCATGGCGCAGAGCCATCAGCAGGGCCACCTGGACCTGATGAAGGAATTTGGCCCAACGAATCGTCCTTGTGAGGGGCGTTTCTGGAGGGGGCTGTTCTTTGGCAGCGAACAGAAGTCGGCGAAGTGTCTCCAGCGCCGGCCCCGAGCCGCGGCGTACCTCGGCAGCGGGCACCCGCACCACCTGCACCCCAGCCGCTTCGACGCCTCGATCGCGCTCTTGGTCAACGTCTCGACGCTCTTTGTGCTGCTCGCCATCGACCTCAACCAAGACTGGCTTCAGCGCACGGTCTGGATGAGTCAGAAGGAAGTCACCGCGTTCGCCGCCCTTCGGGTCGATGTGCGGACTCAGCGACGCCAATGCAATTTGTGCGATCACTGACCAACCAAGACGGTTGTCCTGTATCAAGCTCGACAGATATGCGAACGCGCTACCCTCCTCGGCACTCTGGAACTGCAGCGGCTTCAACCTGCACGACGGCAGTAGGGCCACCGCCCGCAAGGCTTCCAGAACCTCGCCCAAGGGTAGCCCGGGCCCTCCCTTGACCTGCAGCACTTCTTCCATCGCCACCGAACACAGCGGCGTTGTCCCGCGCGTCAGGAGCGATTCGGCTACGGCAAGCACGCTTCGGTCCAGCGTGGCTGCATGAGGGTTCCTGGGAATTGGAAAGTCCAGACGCCACTGAGCTGCCGCGCGCACCACAACCCGATCCGCGTCCCCCATGTGCAGCGTCTCCACAATGCCCGCTGGGAGTGCACAGGATTGGAAGAACCGGCATTGCCAGCCAGCCTCTCGCGCCTCAGCCGATACCTCCACTGGAAACTCCCGAGGCGCAATCGGAGCTTCGAGTAGAGCAGGGGCCTGAGTCACATCCTTGGCTATGCTGCCCACATCGGCTGGTCCCAGAGCGTCCAGCTCAAGCTCCTCCAGCTCGGGCTCCCGGACGGCTTTGCATGCCGGATAACGGCTGCAACCCCAGAATGGCTTGCCCGCATGGGGCCCTTGGCGTGCCTGCCGCAGCACCATGGGATTCCCACACCGGGGACAGCTCGGCGTTTTAGTGTCTGCCATGGCAGCCATGTGGATCACCCCTTTGTCCACTGCAACGGGCGCAAGGTGCCAGCGCCACCATCAGCATCTGGCCAAACTGCACCGAAACACTCCACCACTTCCATCCGGCACGGTGTGCACACCGCACCAAGGTGCGGTCTGTTTGCTACCGAACCACGGTAAGCCGCTGCGTTGCGCTGAAACTGATCCCCCACATACGTGACGTCCGGCGCCCTACTCATTTGCTCCGTACAAGCTCAGCTTTGGCCAACCAGACCGTTGGGTCAAGCCTCTCGCCTGTGCCCCGGTCCAATTGCGCAACAACTCATGGGCCACCAGGACCACTCAAGCTCATGTCTCAATGCGCCCGTGCCTGCCCCGAGCCGCTTTACCCAAACAGCCAGTGCCGTCCCTCAAGCCGGTTCGTGGTGAAACTGCGCCGAAGCGGTTGTCCACCGTGCTAAGCCTGGCCTGAGAGCGAGCCTACACTCAAGCTGGCCCCGTCCGCGAAGCGGGTCTCATCTGCGGCATTGACGGGCCGGGGGAGAAACCTGAGCTTGGGCGGCATGCGAACGAACCGTGCGTTGAACCAAGCTGTGCACCTGCTGCTGAGCATCGCCACGTGCGGGCTGGCCAGCCGGGCGTGGGCCGACGCGCTGTGGCTGGAAAATCCGAAGCTTCGCATCACCAACAAGGTCACCCTGCGCGCCCAGGCCTTCGACCTGCGCCAAGTGCGGCTTCTAGACGGCCCGTTCAAACACGCCCAAGAGCTGGATCGGAAGTACCTCCTGGAACTGGATCCGGACCGGCTGCTGCATACCTTCCGGCTCAATGCAGGTTTGCCGTCCTCAGCCCAGCCGTTGGGCGGGTGGGAAGAGCCCAAATGCGAGTTGCGCGGTCATTTTACCGGTCATTACCTGACGGCCTGCGCTTTGATGTATGCCAGCACGGGTGACCCTGCCCTCAAAGCCAAAGTGGACGCTGTGGTGGCTGGGTTGGCCGAGTGCCAAGCCAAGCTGGGCTCAGGTTATCTGAGCGCGTTTCCAGAGGAGTTTATCGATCGGGTCGAGCGACAGCAGCGAGTCTGGGCGCCGTACTACACGTTGCACAAGCTGTTTGCCGGTCTGTTGGACGCGTATGTCTATTGCGACAACGCCCAAGCGCTGGAGGTGGCGCGCAAGTTCGGTGACTGGGTCATCCGGCGCAACGCCCGGCTCAACGATGAGCAAATGCAACGCATGCTGGGCAATGAACACGGCGGCATGAACGAGTGCCTGGCCAACCTTTACGCCCTCACCGGCGAGCCCAAGTATTTGCAGATCGCCCAGCGGTTCAATCACCGCGAGCTGTTGGACGCCGCCGCCCAACACCGCGATAACCTCACCGGCAAACACGCCAACACCCAGTTCCCCAAGTTCATCGGTGCAGCCCGGCAATACGAGCTCACCGGTGACCCGGCCCTGCACACCGCCGCCACATTTTTCTGGCGCACCGTGGTGCATGAACGCTCATATGTGATCGGCGGCAACAGCGATGGCGAGATGTTCACACCCAAAGAACGGCTCTCGACTGCCCTGGGCCCCAACACCACCGAGACCTGCAACACGTACAACATGCTGAAACTCACCCGGCACCTGTTCGCCTGGGACCCGCAGGCCGAATACGCCGATTACTACGAACGGGCCCTCTACAACCATATCCTGGCATCCCAGCATCCGGACACGGGCATGATGTGCTACTACGTGCCGCTGCGCTCCGGCTCACGCAAACACTACAGCGAGCGGTGGAGCTCGTTCTGGTGCTGCACCGGCACCGGCATCGAAAACCACGCTAAATACGGCGATAGCATCTACTTCCACGACGCCGACCGCACCCTGTATGTGAACCTGTTCATTGCCTCCGAATTGCGTTGGCCCAGCCGCGGCTTCACCCTGCGCCAACAAACGCGCTACCCCTTGGAAGACACCACCCGGCTCAGCTTTAGTTGCACACAACCGCTCGAGTTGACCGTGCAGATTCGTTGTCCATGGTGGGCTGAGCACGGCATCCGCATCGCGGTCAATGGCCAACCCCAGATCACCCACACTCAACCCGGCAGCTACGTCAGCCTCAACCGCACGTGGCGGGATGGCGATACGGTCCAGATCACCCTGCCCTTCAGCCTGCGGGCGGAAGGATTCAAAGATAACCCGAACCGATTCGCCGTCCTCCATGGGCCGTTGGTGCTGTGTGCCGAGGTGGACCCCAAGAAACCCATCCCAACTGTTGTGGGCACACCTCAGACGCTGTTGGCCAGCCTGAAGCCGATGGCGGGTCGGCCCAGCACATTCCGCGCCCCGGCTAACTTGCTCCGGCGCCTGGGCGAGCCGGACGGGGTCGAGCTGGTGCTGGAACCGTTTTACCAAGTGCACGGTCCCCGGCATTACATGGTCTATTTCGACGCCCTTACCCCGGAGCAATGGGAGGCGAAACAAAAAGAGCACGCTGCCCAACAAGCCCGCGAGCAACAAGTGCAAGCCCGCACGGTCGATCGGGTGCAGCCCGGCGACGAAGCCAACGAACGCCAGCACAACCTCCGAGGCGAACGCATGGCCGCCGGCCCGTTCAACGACCGGCACTGGCGTCATGCCACTGACGGCGGATGGTTCGCTTGGGACCTAAAGGTTGCACCTGCCGTGCCCCAAGAACTGTGGGTCACCTACTGGGGCAGCGACGCTGGCAATCGGGTCTTCGACATCCTGGTGGACGGCCAGAAGCTGGCCACCCAACGGCTCCAAAACAATCGACCAGGCCAGTTCTACGACGAGGTCTATCCGATCCCATCACACCTCACCGAAGGCAAACAGACCGTCACAGTCCGGTTCCAAGCTCACCCGGGTGCCTGGGCGGGCGGTGTGTTTGGGGTGCGCATCGTCAAAGCTGCACCCTGAAGTTCCCGCCCCATCCACACTACGGCCGGGCAGCCTCGTCGAACGCCGTCGCTCAAAGCCCCACCAGCCTGTCCAGCGTCCGGCCTAGGTCCGGCGCCAACCGCCGGCGCCCGGTGATCAGGCCGCGCGCTAGCCGAGGCACCATGTGCACCCGAGCCGCGCCCAACCGCTCCGCTAGGATCTGGCGGTTGCCACGGCTGACCACTGACGCCCGGCCGCGCGACATCAACACCACTTGCGCCCGAGCCGCAAACCGGCCCGGTAACGCCTCGATCACCAGTAACACCTGGTTGATTGCCCCTAACCGATCCGGGCAAACCACCACCGGCCAGGCGTCCAAGCCCACAATCAAATCCCGCGAGTCGAAATCTTCGCCCAACGGACTCAGCAGGCCGCCTGCACCCTCGACCAGCACGTAGTCGAACCGCTGCCGCAGAGGCACAATCCGAGCCAGCACATCAGTTCGCCTGAGCCGCAGCCCGATCTGGCGCGCTGCCAATAGCGGCGCCACCGCAGGCCGAAAATGCCAGGGGTTCACATCGTCCAAACCCAACTCAGCTCCGGTAGCGGCCCGGAGCAAGCGCGCATCAGTCCGCCCACCTGAACACACCGGCTTCAGCGCCGCCACAGCCAGGCCCCGTTGGCGCAACCGACGGGCCAACACACACGTCAACACCGTTTTGCCCACCCCAGTATCGGTCCCGGTCACAAACACCACTCGGCCCTTCATGCCGCCGCCCATGCAATCAGCCGCACCAATGCGAAGCCACGCAAAAATACCCGGCGTGCGGCCCATCGCATTCCGCAGCTGCCCCCGTAAGGCGGTGGAACAAACCGCCTACCCACCGGCGTAAGCCGGCGGACTCCTGTCGCCGTCTCCATTGCCCCTGGGCTTTGTCGCCACCTGGCCCCCCGTAGCCGCCGGCGTAAGCCGGCGGACTCCTGTCGCCGTCTCCATTGCCCTTCGGCTTTGTCGCCACTGGCCCCGTAGCCGCCGGCGTAAGCCGGCGGGCTCCTCTCGCCGTCTCCATTGCCCCTCGGCTTTGTCGCCACGTGGCCCCGTAGCCGCCGGCGTAAGCCGGCGGGCTCCTCTCGCCGTCTCCATTGCCCTTCGGCTTTGTCGCCACGTGGCCCCGTAGCCGCCGGCGTAAGCCGGCGGACTCCTCTCGCCGTCTCCATTGCCCCTGGGCTTTGTCGCCACCTGGCCCCCCGTAGCCGCCGGCGTAAGCCGGCAGACTCCTGTCGCCGTCTCCATTGCCCTTCGGCTTTGTCGCCACTGGCCCCGTAGCCGCCGGCGTAAGCCGGCGGACTCCTCTCGTGGTGTCCATTGCCCTTCGGCGTTTGGGCCAGGTGGCCCTATGAAGACGGGCTATAAGGTGCTGATTAAAAGGGGAGTCTCCATTGCCTTTCGGCGTCTGGGCCAGGTGGCCCCCCACGACCGTGGCGGTCGAATGGTCGCCGCCCTCAAAGAAAGTTCTGGCCAGAGGCGTTTCACGATAGCGAAAAACGGCCTTACGACTTTCTAAAAGCCCCCATCGTGAAGGACCTACCGCGAGAACAGGCCCTCGACAAGGCCGCCGAGATGGTCGCGGGAGAATACCGCGAGCCCGCGCAAGACCCCGCTACGGAAAACGCCCGTCGCTGGTATGAAAACGCACACGAAGTTCTGAAAAACATTTTCGGGGACGACTTACGGATCATCGTTGAGCTCATCGCGGCGCTTAGCCCAAGGAACAACGTGAAGGGCAACGTCCGGATGGCGCTAAATTATTACGTTGACTGGAAGGCCGGCAAATACGACAAATGGCTGAACGTGTTTGAACAGGGGTTAAGGATGCTCGAGTCGGGCGAGATCGCTAAAATCTACCCGGACAAGACGCCGGCGCAACAACTCTTGACATACCTGAAAGACAACGCGCCGGACCTCGCTAAGAACGTCTCGCAGTTCCGGGACGTGCCCGCGTTTAAGGTGCTGCTGCGCCGGTGGTATGAAGACACCGAAGGGCCGAAGGTGAAGGCTTTCGCGGATGCGCTGGCGGGGGATAAGGACGCCGCCGTGATTGACGCCTGGATGTCGCGCGCCATACACCGAATTTTGTGGTCTGCCACGGAAAAGAAGTGGCGATACCTTAACGAGAACGAAATCTCCTTACCACAACGCGTTTACGCCGACGGCGCCGAGATTTTGCGGAGAGCCGCAAAGCGGCTAAACATGCCCGTCACTCACCTGCAGGCGTTAATATGGAGCCTTGAAATTGAACGGTGGGTGAGAAATAAATGGCTGCCGCCGGTGCATGAATATAGTGACATCCCGATGGCTCTAAAAGAGCTAAAGGTTGAAAAACCGGAACACATAACAGAGCTTATACAGCGGAGGAAACGTGGAGAAGAATAAAAAACAAGGCCAGCCGGGCCAGAAGGTCGACCCGGAACTAATCAAGAAGCGCACCTCGAAAAAGGCGCCAGACCTCGATTATATTTTGCGGAACAGGCAGGAGATCGAGAATAACCCTTACCTGTTAGCCATCGCGCAGCAGATACAAGACATCGTAAGGATGGACGAAGGTTTTCAGCGATTTTTAGACGAGCTAGAAGAGGAAGCGAAGGAAAAGGAAGCAAACGAAAAGGAAGCAAAGGAAAAGGAAGCGAAGGAAAAGGAAGCAAACGAAAAGGAAGCAAAGTCGTTATGAACGCACAACCGATTCCGTTCGTGTAACCCAGCGCCGCGAACCCGCCGGTCGCGCCGGAACCGCCAGCGGAATCACCGGCAGCCCCGGCGGGCGCGCCTACCGTCTTGCCGGAATCCCCCTTAGCGGCGCAAGGAACCGCAGCGCCGCCGGAGGCGCCGGCAGAGTCTATTTCGCAAATCCCTGACGAGCTGCTGCGTAACCCGGTAACGCTGTCGCTGTTAATCGGAAAGCCCGTGGCGGCGGTGTCAGCTAAAAAGCTTGGCGAATCCAACGAAATTAAGCAATTATTTAATAACATGGAATCATTGCTTCCGTCCGGCATTAGCTTTTACCGGAGCATTAAGGGATCGCCCTACGTCGTGTTCAACGCTTTACACGTTCACCCGCACACCATTATTGAGGCAGACGAGCAAAACAAATTACACTTAATTGCGCCGCCGTGGGAAACCGTAGAAAATTTGGTGCGGCGGGCGTTCGGGGAATTGTCCCCCCAAGCCCAACCGCAGGCTGCCGGCCCCGAGTCGCCCACCGCGCCGCCCGAAAATAACGAAAAGCCCGCCGAGGCTTTGCCCGAAAAGGCCGAGCCGGCGAGCTTACCCCCGCCGCCGGTAAAGCCGTCCGTCACCGTAAGGCGCCAAGTTATGGCGAGGCGGCTGGCGGCGCTCCCGACAAGCGGTCCGGCGTCTGGCCCTGCCCCTGGAGGGGGCCGGTTGTTAAACCTAATAAAGAGTTTTCCGGTGTGAGCAGCGCCTCGGTGAGGCGCATGCTAGAGTGGAACGTTTCAAAAGTGTAAGAAACCCTCCGCACAGGGTTTAACCGGAGCGCTTCGTCAATTTTCCGTTCGTAAACGTGGTGCAGCGCGGGTTCTAGAAAAACGACGACCTTCAGCACTTCATCGGTCTCCATTGCCTTTCGGCGTCTGGGCCAGGTGGCCCTTCAGCGATCTGAAGAGCGCCAAGGAGTAGAAGCAGGGTCTCCATTGCCTTTCGGCGTCTGGGCCAGGTGGCCCAACTCATCCTCCGGGCCTGGCATCTGGCCATGGCCCGGGTGTCTCCATTGCCTTTCGGCGTCTGGGCCAGGTGGCCCGCGACATCATACCGGTTACAAGTGGCTGCGCGTCGTCGAGTCTCCATTGCCTTTCGGCGTCTGGGCCAGGTGGCCCCTCGTGCCAGCCTGCTGCACTCCGGCTCACTGCGGCAGGGTCCCCATTGCCTTTCGGCGTCTGGGCCAGGTGGCCCACCAAACTCACCACCAAAACCTCATGCACTTTTCCCACCGTCTCCATTGCCTTTCGGCGTCTGGGCCAGGTGGCCCTCCCCCAGTCTTTTATCGGGAAATTTCCGTTCTCTGGGTCTCCATTGCCTTTCGGCGTCTGGGCCAGGTGGCCCCCGGCGCTTTGCAATTCATGATGCAATAGCCCCGGACCAGTCTCCATTGCCTTTCGGCGTCTGGGCCAGGTGGCCCTTAGTATATCTAGGAGTGGACTAACCCGAAGCTTGGCTAGGTCTCCATTGCCTTTCGGCGTCTGGGCCAGGTGGCCCACATAGAACTGGTTACAAGTGGGTCAGAACGTCGGGCGAGTCTCCATTGCCTTTCGGCGTCTGGGCCAGGTGGCCCACCAAAAGGCAAAAAAATGGTTTGATTCTTTACGTCAAGTCTCCATTGCCTTTCGGCGTCTGGGCCAGGTGGCCCTTAGTATATCTAGGAGTGGACTAACCCGAAGCTTGGCTAGGTCTCCATTGCCTTTCGGCGTCTGGGCCAGGTGGCCCGCATAGACGCCGTCGGAATAACCGAAACCACCGTTTGTCTCCATTGCCTTTCGGCGTCTGGGCCAGGTGGCCCCAGGCTGTCACTTCGCCTGCTTCTGTGCCGCACATATGGCGTCTCCATTGCCTTTCGGCGTCTGGGCCAGGTGGCCCCAGATATAGTGCAAACCGTGCGGGGACCATCTGGGTCTCCATTGCCTTTCGGCGTCTGGGCCAGGTGGCCCATGGTGGCGCTTATCATGGTGTTTGGCAGTAAGGGGGTCTCCATTGCCTTTCGGCGTCTGGGCCAGGTGGCCCCCGGTCTGGGGTGGCTGTGCCGGGGGCCCCAGACCGGCGTCTCCATTGCCTTTCGGCGTCTGGGCCAGGTGGCCCGCGGGCAGGCTGGTTCTGGCCGGCGGCGGCGGGGCGCGGTAGTCTCCATTGCCTTTCGGCGTCTGGGCCAGGTGGCCCGCGGCTACGCCTGGCCCGTATCTCTGGGTGCCAAGTTCGGTCGGTCTCCATTGCCTTTCGGCGTCTGGGCCAGGTGGCCCCCCCGGCCGCTATCGTTGGCTGCACGTGGCGGTCTGTTGTCTCCATTGCCTTTCGGCGTCTGGGCCAGGTGGCCCATTGTGGTCGGCGTGTATGGATCAGGCGGTTCGTGGTTGTCTCCATTGCCTTTCGGCGTCTGGGCCAGGTGGCCCAGGCCCAGACCCACCACTGCCCCAGTAGGCCGGGCCAGGTCTCCATTGCCTTTCGGCGTCTGGGCCAGGTGGCCCACCAAGCCATCCAATACACCCTGCGCTGGGTAACACTCAGTCTCCATTGCCTTTCGGCGTCTGGGCCAGGTGGCCCCATTCCCATTCGTTATCTGAGAACCATTGCCAGTTGGGTCTCCATTGCCTTTCGGCGTCTGGGCCAGGTGGCCCTCACAGTCTGGCAGTTCGCACACCCGAGCCCAGAACTCGTCTCCATTGCCTTTCGGCGTCTGGGCCAGGTGGCCCTGATCGGCCTGGTCAACGATTGGGCGGAATCTGCCCTGGTGTCTCCATTGCCTTTCGGCGTCTGGGCCAGGTGGCCCCGCAACCACCATGCCAGCCTGGCGCCGGCCAGACCCGTCTCCATTGCCTTTCGGCGTCTGGGCCAGGTGGCCCCGTAGGTGGGAATCTGGAGGGATACTGTGAGCTTGAAGGGGTCTCCATTGCCTTTCGGCGTCTGGGCCAGGTGGCCCCGTACCCCCCGACGGAACTGGCCACCGTCGGAGGGCAAGTCTCCATTGCCTTTCGGCGTCTGGGCCAGGTGGCCCTCTGTGGGCCAGGTCCTTTCCCACAAGTCCGCGTAGGCTGTCTCCATTGCCTTTCGGCGTCTGGGCCAGGTGGCCCTGTTACGCTCGGCTTGAGCCCAGAAGAGGCTCGGGCTTTTGTCTCCATTGCCTTTCGGCGTCTGGGCCAGGTGGCCCGTAGGCCAAGGCTTGGCCGATTGCCGACATGGTGAGGTCTCCATTGCCTTTCGGCGTCTGGGCCAGGTGGCCCGGAAGGGCTTGTTCGGCGGGGTTTGTTGAGCTTGGAGTTGGTCTCCATTGCCTTTCGGCGTCTGGGCCAGGTGGCCCGTACTGAGCCGGTCTGGGAAGTCGAAGGGTATGAAAGCCTGTCTCCATTGCCTTTCGGCGTCTGGGCCAGGTGGCCCTTTCGTCAGTCGGGCCTGACTGGCGATGCCTGGCCGACTGGTCTCCATTGCCTTTCGGCGTCTGGGCCAGGTGGCCCCCCGCGGCACCCTACCAACCCAAACCACCCCAGAATCTCGTCTCCATTGCCTTTCGGCGTCTGGGCCAGGTGGCCCGGGGGTGTCGAGGGCTCGGTTGTGCTGAGAATTACTTTGTCTCCATTGCCTTTCGGCGTCTGGGCCAGGTGGCCCTCAGGCCCGACTACCGAAAGTGTCAGTCGTGCAGGGATCGTCTCCATTGCCTTTCGGCGTCTGGGCCAGGTGGCCCAGGCGGAGCGTGTTTGTGAGGGTCGGGGTGGTGAGGCCTCCGTCTCCATTGCCTTTCGGCGTCTGGGCCAGGTGGCCCAATAGGCACCAGCGGCGGATGGTCAGGGGAAGAGCTAATCGTCTCCATTGCCTTTCGGCGTCTGGGCCAGGTGGCCCCGCATGGGCTGGCAGGGTGCCCATGCGGAGCGCGAAGCGTCTCCATTGCCTTTCGGCGTCTGGGCCAGGTGGCCCATCTCCGGGCCATTAAGGTCCCCGCCTCCTCCGAGGGCGCCGTCTCCATTGCCTTTCGGCGTCTGGGCCAGGTGGCCCTACGCGCTATCGATGTGGCGAGCCGGTACAGACTCGCAGTCTCCATTGCCTTTCGGCGTCTGGGCCAGGTGGCCCCATCTGGACGGGTACGGCAAGCCCCGACCGGGGCTTGCCGGTCTCCATTGCCTTTCGGCGTCTGGGCCAGGTGGCCCGCGATATGACCAGACCCAGTGACCCCATCGAATCCATCGGTCTCCATTGCCTTTCGGCGTCTGGGCCAGGTGGCCCCTTGTTTCCCGATTCTGAATTTATATTTTGGGAAACTCACCGTCTCCATTGCCTTTCGGCGTCTGGGCCAGGTGGCCCTGCAAGAAGTGTCTAGAGAACTTTAAAGCAGACTCCTATGTCTCCATTGCCTTTCGGCGTCTGGGCCAGGTGGCCCCCACAGGCCGGGCTTTTTTGTCCGGCGCCGGCGCGAAAGTCTCCATTGCCTTTCGGCGTCTGGGCCAGGTGGCCCTTCAAATGAGGCGAACGAACGCCTGATTGATACGGAAGTCTCCATTGCCTTTCGGCGTCTGGGCCAGGTGGCCCGGGGTTGAATTGTGGCTGGTGAATTATGTGCCCGCCTTGTCGTCTCCATTGCCTTTCGGCGTCTGGGCCAGGTGGCCCGGGAACCTGGGGCCTCCTAAGGCAGCGAAAAACCCCCGAGAGTCTCCATTGCCTTTCGGCGTCTGGGCCAGGTGGCCCCCCGAGGCTATCCGGCGCACCATGTGTCTCCCGCTCGTGGTCTCCATTGCCTTTCGGCGTCTGGGCCAGGTGGCCCACCCGCCCCACCGAGCAAACCCAAACCGACCCGGCGTCTGAGTCTCCATTGCCTTTCGGCGTCTGGGCCAGGTGGCCCCCTTGTGTCATGTGGCGGTAGCGCTCGTGGGTGGCCCTGGTGTCTCCATTGCCTTTCGGCGTCTGGGCCAGGTGGCCCCCGACAAAAAAGCACACCCACCGGGGGAGTCACCCCGTCTCCATTGCCTTTCGGCGTCTGGGCCAGGTGGCCCCACCCACCGGGGGAGTCACCCCCACCAGGGCAGACTTCGGTCTCCATTGCCTTTCGGCGTCTGGGCCAGGTGGCCCAGCTCGGTGCTGCGTCGTCTCTCGCGGGTGATGGACGCAGAGGTCTCCATTGCCTTTCGGCGTCTGGGCCAGGTGGCCCACGTCGGCGTCCTGCTCGATGGCACCCGATTCGCGCAGGGTCTCCATTGCCTTTCGGCGTCTGGGCCAGGTGGCCCCGGCTGATCGAGCGCGTGCTAGTCATACCATCTGGTCACGGTCTCCATTGCCTTTCGGCGTCTGGGCCAGGTGGCCCCCCCGCACTTAGTCGATGAAGCATTACTCCGGCTACAAATGGGTCTCCATTGCCTTTCGGCGTCTGGGCCAGGTGGCCCCAGTATATCGGGCGCGCACCGGGCCCTGGGAGCGACGATGTGCGTCTCCATTGCCTTTCGGCGTCTGGGCCAGGTGGCCCCCGACCCGGCCTCATATGGGGCCGGGCCGGCCCTCTGGGGGTCTCCATTGCCTTTCGGCGTCTGGGCCAGGTGGCCCTTTTACCGAGTTTGCTGTTGCCCGACTTGCCAGTCGGGCAGTCTCCATTGCCTTTCGGCGTCTGGGCCAGGTGGCCCCAAACAGAACACCCCCCGGGGGTCACCCCCATCAGGCCAGAGTCTCCATTGCCTTTCGGCGTCTGGGCCAGGTGGCCCCCGATCAGGAAGCCGTCGCCCGCGCCCTTTGGAACGCGGGGTCTCCATTGCCTTTCGGCGTCTGGGCCAGGTGGCCCTGCGGTTTTATAACCTGCGTTGTGGCAAGGGCGCAATGGGGTTGTAGGTCAGGAGTGGGGCGGTGGGGTTGGCATGGTAGCTGA
>Ga0078972_1007856_pt1 | contig 23156 bp, 23 predicted proteins | sample YelNatPaOPGAMG01_FD_67568 | JGI IMG/M metagenome (GOLD analysis project Ga0078972, IMG submission 67568) | Hot spring thermophilic microbial communities from Obsidian Pool, Yellowstone National Park, USA - OP-RAMG-01 (SPADES assembly) (version 2) | ecosystem: Environmental > Aquatic > Thermal...
TTGATTATCTTATTTGGTACAATATTCAAAGAGTTCATTGTGCTTTCAAAAACAAACTATCTCCTGTACAATTTATGATAATGTTTAACCAAAGGTCACAAAACATTAATTTGTCTCAAAAATCCAAAATAGGGAATAGGGTTGTATTATACAGTTGATTTATTATTATTTGTGATATAATTAATTTTAAAGGTAGAAAAAATGGTCGTAAAATTAAAAAAATAAAAAATTATTATGAAAACCAATTTAAATAAGATTTTGTTAATAATAGTTGTTGTTTTATTAGTTGTTTTAGTCGTGCTTTTGGTAAGGCAATATTTTGTTAAAGGTCCAAGTTACTATGCAGTATATTTGAGAACGGGAGATTTGTATTTTGGAGAACTTTCTACTTTTCCGTCTTTTGTTCTAAAAAATGTCTATTTGTTGCAAGTCAACGCTCAAAATCAACAAAATCCGATTAACATTCAAAAGTTTGCAAATGTTTTTTGGGGCCCGGAAGATTATTTAAAAATTAACAAAGATGAAGTTGTGTGGTATACAAAATTGTCACCCGATGGTCAGTTAGCAAAGTTAATTAAAAATAATCCAAATTTGATGCCGACAAACCAATTACCAAGCGCTCCTAATCAACAACAACCAGCACCGCAAGGTTCTGTTTCAACTTCCACTCCACAAAATTAAAAAAATGGTTTAATAAGAAAATAAAATTCCTATAGGAGTTTTGTCTTTTTTAGAAGTGAAGGATTTGTTATTATTAATAATGTGAATGTAAAAAAAGCCCAAATTGTGTTGCCTTTTATTTTATTGGTGAGTGGTATTATTATAGAAATAGTTATTGCTGGTTCTTTAGCTTCTTATTTTTCAAGCGGGTCGGCTTATAGTTTAAGGTTAGCTTCTCGCGCTTCAGCTGCTGCTTATGCGGGTTTAAATGATGCTTTAATGCAAATTTCTCGCAATAAAGATTTCGGGTTGAGTAATCCTACATATGGAATAATTTTGGGAAATGATTCAGCTACTGTTTCTATTGAATCTTCTGTTTTTACATCTTATTATACTTATACTATTACTGTTTTAGGTGTAGCAGGCACAAGGCAAACAAAAATTATAGGAATAGTAAACGTTAATAAACAAAATGGTTTGGTAAAAGTAGAGTCTATAAAAGAAGTAGCGGTAAATTAATATTTATGTTATCTAAATTTTTTCATAAATTTATTAATTTTTTAGAAAAATTAAGTTCAAAACCAAAAATTGATGGTTTGGAAATTTCAAGTGGTGTTTTAAAATATGTTTTTGAAAGAAATGGAGAAATAAAGACAGCTTTTGTAAAATTACCTCCTAAAGTTATTGAAAATGGAAGATTAAAGCAAAAGGATGAGTTTATAACCGCTTTGAAGAATCTAAAGAAAATTGTAGAACCCCAAAAAGAAGACAGTTTGTTAAAAATAAATGTTCTTATACCGCCTTCGCTTGTTTTTACTCAAACTGTTACAATTCCTGAAAGCACCCCTGATAGATTAGAAGAAACAATTAATCTTAATTTGCAAATGCTTTCGCCTTTGCCTTTCGGGGAGGCTAATATGAGCGCTCAAATTTTAACGCACAATGATTTAAATTATGAACTTTTTGCGGCTATTGCTCCTCAAAAAGAAATTGCTCTTTATGAAGAAGCTTTAAATGAGGCTGGTTTTATTCCAATTTGTTTTGAGTTTAGTTCAGTTGCTTTAGCAAGATTTTTTAAGAAATATTTTGTTGTGCCAGCAGGTTTATTTATAACAATAGTGGTTTCATCTGAAGGGTTTGAAATTTTTGTTTTAAGAGATGGAAAAGTAATTTTTGATTATTTTAAGTCCTGGCAAAACATTCAGGAAAATAAAAGTATTTCAAGAGAGTATTTAAAAGCTTTAACAATTGAAGAAATTAGACAAGTTTTAAATTTTGTTTCTTCTAAGTTTGGAATTAATGTTTCGGGATTAATGTTTCTTGCTCCCGGTTTAGAAGATTTAATTACCGAAGTTGCTCTTTCTCATTTTAATATAAAAGCAATTCCAATCGTTGTTCCTCAACTAAAAATTCCCGGTAGTTTTTATCCAGCTTTAGGTGCTTTTTTGCGTTTTCAAAGCGATGAAGAAAATTTGCCGTTCCAAGGAATTAATTTAGGTGGATCTTCGCTCCAAAAGTCAATTTATAGACAACAAGTTATAAGTTTCATTGTCTTATGGAGATGGATTTTAACTGCTGTTTTTGCTTTTTTGCTTTTTGCTTTTATTTTAGGAGATATTTTTGTTGCTAATCAATATAAAAATTTTAATCAGTCAGTGTTAAATTTTAAGCCTCCTTTGGATATTGCTAAGTTGAACGAATTGATTGCAAAAGCGCAGTCATTTAATGCTAATTTAGAAGCTATTAAAAATGTAAAAAGTAGTTCAAAAGATTATGCTGGGCGTTTAAAACACTTGTATGATTTAATAGACTCCAATCATATTATTTTAAAATCAATTAGCATTTCCTCTTTTAGTTCTCCTGTTTCAATTATTGGAAACGCGCCAAGTTATGAAAAGATTTTAAAATTTAAGGACATTTTATCTAATGATCCAATATTTACTGATGTTGATTTACCACTTACTCAAATAACAATCCAAACAGATAATTCAGTAAATTTTTCTTTAGTTTTTAGTTTTAAATAATTTTTTTAAGTTTAGTTCTATTTTTGGGAACAATTCTTCAAAAATCTTCAAATGAGCAGGTATAATTTTTTTAAGGACAAAACTTTCTGCTTTTGCTTTTTGATTTGGTGGTCTAATACCAATTCTTACCCTCCAAAAGTTTTTTGTTTTTAAAGTATTGATGATAGATATAATCCCATGATGGCCTGCTGAATTTTTTCCGTATTGAATTTTATATGTTCCTAAAAGCAAGTCAGCGTCGTCATGGACTAAAATTAGGTTTTCCGGTTTAATTTTAAAAAAATTCAAAGTTTCTAAAACAGCTTCTCCGGAGTTATTCATATATTCATTACTCTTAACCAAAATGTAATTTTTAAACTGGCAATAAGAAAATTTGTTTTTTACTTTCCACACTTTTTCTTTATTAAGAAACTCGGTAAATAAAATCCCAATATTATGATAGGTAAAATTTAACTCTTCTTTTGGATTTCCCAGCCCCAAAATTATCAATTTTTGCTTATTTTCTAAGTTATTTGCATTTTTACTCTTTTGCATGTAAAATAAAAATAAAATTATTACTACTATTATAAACCTAATTTTTAAATAATTAAATGAAAAAGTTTTTTGGGGCTATATTGGAAATGTTAGAAACGATTGTAATTGCAGTAGTGGCTGTTTTTGTGGTAAGAACTTATGTTGCACAACCTTTTTTAGTAAGCGGGGAGAGTATGATGCCCACATTTAAAAGTGGTGATTATTTGTTAATTGATGAGTTGACCTATCGTTTTCGCGCTCCGGAAAGAGGTGAGGTAATTGTTCTTCGCTATCCTAAAAACCCAAACTCTTATTTTATTAAAAGAATAATTGGATTACCTAAAGAAACTGTAATTGTTAAGGATGGTAAGGTTCAAATCATAGATGAAAATCAAAAATTAGTTTTAAATGAGCCGTATATTAATCAGCCGATGGTTAATCAGGAATTTAAAGAAGTATTGGGAGAAAATGAATACTTTGTGATGGGGGATAATAGAAATTATAGTTATGATTCTCGAAGCTGGGGACCGGTTCCAAAAGAAGATATTGTAGGTTTAGTCCGTGTAAGATTGTGGCCCTTAAGTTCAGCAATGGCTTTTTCTGCTCCCAATTACAACGCTGCTAATTTAAATCAATAAAAAATGGAAAAAGAAAAAAACAAAAATAAAAATAATAAACCTGATTTAAATATTTTTAATGATATTTTGCCTCGCGATGGAAATTATTGGAAGGCAATTTATGAGGCAGCAAAAAATGTAAGTGAATTACATGACTTTCACTTTATTAACATTCCTCCTGTAGAAAAATATGAAATTTTTGAAGAAGCTTTGGGGGAAAATAAAAAACAATTTAATTCTCAAATTTTTAGTTTTAAGATTAATAAACATCGTTTTGCTTTAAGATATAGTTTTCGGGAGTCAATTTTAAGAAGTTTTGTTGAACATAAATTGGCTTACTTTAGTTATCCTTTAAAGGTATTTTATGCTGGTCCGGTTTTTCGCAATGTTGATGTTAATCAGTACTTTTTTAAGGTTTTTCATCAAATTGGTTTTCAAATTGTAGGAGAAAGTGATGCTTTTTATGATGGAGAGATTATTATGGCTTTTTATGACCTATTCCGCTTTCTTAAATTAAACAATGTAACATTAAAAATAGGCAGCGCAGGTTGTAAAAATTGCCGAACTAATTTTAAAAATCGTTTGGTGCATTATTACGAAAACAATATCAATACTTTATGTGGTAAATGTAAGAAAAATTTAAGTTCTAACCCATTTTTGGTTGGTGATTGCGGGAAAGAAAAGTGTTTAAAACAAAAAGAAGGCTCCCCAACTATTTTTGATGATTTGTGCAATAGCTGCAAAAATTATATGAAATCTGTAATTGAATTAATTGAAGATAACAATATTCCTTATACTTTAGATGAGCATTTAACAAGTTTTTCTGATTTAAATAATAGGACAATGTTTGAATTTAGTGTGCCGGAAATTCCTTATCCATTAGCTTTTGGTTCGCGTTATGATTATGTTGGTGAGAAAATTTTTAAAAGACAAGTTTCTGCTGTTGGAGGTAATTTAGGAGTAGAAAGAACAATTACTGCGTTAGCAAAACAAAAAATTAATGTTAAAATTAAATCCCGCCCCAAGGTTTTCTTTTTAGTTGTTGGCGCTCAAGCAAAAAATGGAGCTTTAAAACTAATGAACAAATTAAGATTAGGAGGTGTGGCGGCGGTAGAAGTAATTGGCAAAAAAACTTTACAATCGCAAATTAAAACAGCAGAAAGAATGGGAATTAATTTAGCTGTTCTTTTGGGTCAAAAAGAAGTTTATGATGGAACGGCAATCATCAGGGATATGACTTCAGGTTCCCAAGAGACTGTTTTAGCCGACAAATTGGTTGAAGAAATAAAAAAAAGATTAAATTAATTTTCTAACTTAAATTATTTGTTCCTCTTGCCAAATATTTAGTTTTAGATTAAATTATACTTAATGTTGGATTGTTTGTTTTGTAATTTAGCTGAACATAAAATAAGTGCGGATATTATTTACGAAGACGAAATGGTAGCGGCAATTTTAGATATTCACCCAATAGCGCCGGGGCATACTTTTATTATTCCTAAAAAGCATTTTTCAAGTGTGTTGGATTTGGATGAAAAATATTTTGTCCCGCTTTTAGAAGGGGTTAGGAAAGTAGAAAAAATGTTAATTAATGCTTTTCAACCAGAAGGATTTACTGTTGGAATTAATCAAGGAAAATCAGCTGGCCAAGCAATTGATCATCTTCATATTCATATTATTCCGCGTTTTTCAGGCGACGGAGGAAAATCATTGCATAGTATTGTTTTTAATCCTCCACAAGAAAATTTAGCAGAAATAAAAATTAAAATTTTAAAGTCGAATAACTTAAATTAATTTATGATAGAAGTAAGAAAGAGAAAAAATGAAAATGTTAACTCTCTTATTTATCGCTTTAATAAAAGAGTTCAGCAAAGCGGGATTTTAAAAGAGGCAAAAAAAAGAAAATACAAAACAAGGCTAATTAATAAAAGAAAAAAGAGATTAGCTGCAATTTATCGTTCTCAAAAAGCTCAAGAGTTACAAAAAATGGCAAAATTAGGATTTAAATAAATATTATTTATGACCATTAAAGAAAAATTGGAAAAAGATTTAGAAAAAGCTTTAAGAGAAAATGATTTTTTTAAAAGAGACGCTTTAAGATTTTTGTTGGCTACTTTACAGAATAAAGAAATAGAAGCTCGAGGAAAAAATAAAGTTTTGGAAGAAACAGAAATTATTGATCTTTTAAGAAAGGAAGCAAAAAAACGTATGGAGTCATTTAATATTTATCAAGGTGCAGGCAGAAACGATTTAGCATCTAAAGAAAAAATGGAAGCGGATTTAATTTTAAGTTATTTGCCTCAAGAAATGAGTGATGAAGAATTAAGTGATTTAATAAATGCGGTTATTAAAGAGTTAGGAGTTAATTCTTTAAAAGAAATGGGTAAGGTGATTCAAGAAGTAGCAAAACGTGCTTCTTTGAGAGCTTCACCTTCAAGAATTGCTACAATGGTAAAAGAAAAACTAAGTTAGGTTTTTATGATGCAAAATAAAAATGGTGTTTTTGTTTATTCTTTAAGTAAAAAATTTAAAAAATTTGAAAAAAATATTAAAAAAATAGCTATTGACACTTTAAAAATTTTAAATAAAAATGATTGCTCTTTAGAAATTTTTTTGGTAAGCAATATCTTAATTAAGGAACTTAATCGGATTTACCGTGGCAAAAATATATCAACAAATGTGTTAAGTTTTAATTATGATCAAATTGTAAGACCAGATTTAGGTTTTAAAAAATTTTTGGGTGAAATTTACCTTGCCCCTGATTTTATTCAAAAAGAAAAACAAGAAATGGGGTTTTTGGTAGTACATAGTATTTTGCATCTTTTGGGGTATACACATTTTACATTAAAAAATAGTATAATAATGAAAAGAAAGGAGGAAAAAATTTGGTCTCTTTTAAAGAATAAAAAATAAAATGTCTCAATTAATTACAAGTTTAGATTTAGGTTGTTCTCACTTTAAGGGAATTGTTGCTGAAGAAAAGAAAGATGGAACATTTTCTGTAATTTCTGCTTTTAAACAACCTTCGTTTGGTTTTAGAAAAGGAGTATTAATTGATTTTGATGAAGCGTTTGAGGCATTAGAAGCAATTTTTAGCGATTTAAAAAAAATTTCAAAAAAAGCAACTCAGAATGTTTTTATTAATTTACAAAGCGAATACATTAAGTCGCGTCCTTCCAGAGGAGCAATTGCAATTTCAAGCGTTGATAAGGAAATTAGAATGGAGGATATTGAAAAAGTTAATCAGCTTTCTTTAGCGTTTAAGGCTAATGCTAATTCTTTTATTATTCATAATGTTACTAAGGAATATATTATTGATGATGTAGGAGATATTGTAGATCCTTTAGGAATGGTAGGTAATAGATTAGAAGTGGAAACTTTAATTATTGAGGGGGTTTCTTCACAGATTAATCCGCTTTTAAAATTATTTAATGAATTGGGGATTGGTATTGGTGGTATGATTTTTAACCCGATTGCTGCTGCGCAAGCTGTTTTATCAAAAAAACAAAAAAATTTAGGAGTGCTATTAATTGATTTTGGATTTGGAACTACAAATATTGCTGTTTATGAAGAGGGTAAGCTTTTATATGCAAAAACAATTCCAATTGGTTCCTCCTATATTACCAATGATATTGCCATTGGGCTTAAAATTTCTATAGATTTAGCTGAGAAGCTAAAAATTAATTTTGCTAAAATTTATCCAAATAACAAAAAAGAACCAGTAAGGTTAGCTGATTTTGATGGGAAGACTCAAGGAGAAATTTCTAAAAAGTTTTTGTCGGAAATTATTGAGGTTAGAATGTTAGAAATTTTAAATTTGGTAGATCATGAAATTAAAGCAATTGGCAGAAGCGTTCACCTGCCGGCAGGGGTGGTAATTACCGGAGGAGGGTCTAAACTGTTTGGGATTGAGGAAATTTTGAAAAGTGAACTACGGTTGCCAGCGCAAATTGGTTTGCCAAATTTAAATAATTTGGAAATTTTAAATCCTTCTCATCGTGAACTTATTGAAGATCAGGAATTTGCGGTGGCGGTAGGGTTACTTCTCAGTAATGAATTAACAAAACCAAAAAACCCTATTTCAGTAAAATCTTTAAAAAGTTTTTTGAAAGATTTGTTGCCGTAATTAGATTTTTTTGTTAGTTTTTAGTATATTTAATAAAAGGTCTAATATTTATTTTTTTTATGCCAAGTAAAAAACACAAAATAAAAAAGAAAACTTCATCTCCGCATCGTACCTTAAAAGTAAGTCAAATAGAAGGGTTAACTAAAATTAAAGTAGTTGGGGTTGGCGGTTGTGGTGGTAATATTGTCACAAGAATGATGATGGCTGAAAGGCCAAGAGGAGTAGAATTTATTGCCATAAATACCGACAAACAGGATTTAGATTATACTTTAGCTCACAAAAAACTTTACATTGGAAAAGCTTTAACTAAGGGATTGGGAGCTGGCATGAATCCTGAAATTGGTAAACAAGCCGCCGAAGAAAATCGCTCTGAAATTGGAGAAGCTTTAAGTGATGCAAATATTGTTTTTTTGGCTGCGGGAATGGGCGGAGGCACGGGGACAGGAGCAACACCTATAATTGCCGAAATTGCAAGAGAAAAGGGGATACTAACTTTGGCTGTTGTCACCAAACCTTTTTCTTTTGAAGGAACTCAAAGAATGAATATTGCTCAAGAAGGATTAATTAGATTAAAAGATAAAGTTGATTCGTTGGTTGTTATTCCTAATGATCGTATTTTTACCATTATTCAAAAAGATACTCCACTTTCAAAAGCGTTTGCTTTTGTTGATGATGTTTTAAAACAAGCCGTGCAAGCAATGGCTGAATTGATTAATGTTCCTGGAATTATTAATGTTGATTTTGCAGATATTAAATCAATTTTAAAAGAATCGGGAACAACGCTGATTGGAATTGGTGTTGCTTCCGGACAGGATCGTGCTATTAAAGCAGTTAGTGCAGCAATTAATTCTCCACTTTTAGACATTAGTTTAGATGGAGCAAAAGGTGTTTTGTTTAGTGTTGCTGGTACAAAGGATTTAAAAATGTCGGAAATTAATGACATTGCTAAAGCAATTTCTGCTAGTTTAGATCCAAGCGCCAAAGTTATTTTTGGAGCTTATTATGATAAAAGTTTAAAAGATAAAGCTTTAAAAGTAACAGTAGTGGCAACGGGTTTTAATGGCGTTTTTCCAGAAAAAAGAGTTACTCGCAATTTATTTATGGTTGGAGAGGAAGATAAAAAAGTAAAAGAAGAAAGTATTCCTTTAATTAAAGAAGCAAAAGAAGAAGAAAAACCCTTAGAGGAAGAAATTTTCCAGGAAAATAAAAAAATGCCAAAACAAGAGCCATGGGAAATTCCGGCATTTTTAAGAAAGAAAAAGAATAAATAATTTTTTATTTTTAGTCAATTTTTTTATAATAAAAGTCTCTTAAAGAGCGACCTTTAAATTTTTTATGTTTATCCACTTTTTTGGAACTTTTTGTTAGTTTAAAATTATAAAAATTTTAGATAGGTCGCCTAAATTTTGTTAAAAGTATGTTCAAATTAGTTAGGAAAAGAGAAGGTCATATAGTGGCTTTTGATCAAACAAAAATTACCAGAGCAATTGAAAAAGCAATGCAGGCAACAAAAGAAGGTAATTTATTAGAATCCCAAAAAATATCTGAAAATGTTGTAAAAAATTTATCTGGAAAATTTTCTGAGGATCATATTTTAGGCATTGAAGAAATTCAAGATGTGGTAGAAGAAGAATTAATGAAAGCCGGTTTTACTCAAACTGCAAAAGCTTATATTCTTTATCGTGAAGAAAGAGCAAAGTTAAGAGAAAAAAGAAAAACTATTCCCGATTATGTTGCTAATTTAGCATTGGAAAGTAAAAAATATTTTAGAAATCCTTTAGGCGAATTTATTTATTATCGTTCTTATTCAAGGTGGTTGGAAGAAGAAGGAAGAAGGGAGACATGGATTGAAACGGTGGAAAGATATGTTAATTTTATGAAAGAAAATTTAGGCGACAAATTAGATGAAAAAGAATATGAAGAAATTAAACAAGCAATTTTAAGACAAGAAGTGATGCCATCAATGCGATTAATGTGGTCGGCAGGAAAAGCGGCGCGCAAAACTAATGTTGCTGCTTATAATTGTTCTTATATTGCTCCTACTAAACTCAAAGATTTTTCCGAAATTATGTATCTTTCAATGTGTGGAGCAGGAGTTGGTTTTTCGGTTGAACATCAAACGGTTGAACAATTGCCGCAAATAAAAAAACAAACAGGAGTAAAGTTGCCAACTCATGTGGTAGAAGATAGTAAAGAAGGTTGGGCAGATGCTTTATATTATGGACTAAAAGCTTGGTATGAAGGAAAAGATATTGATTTTGATTTTTCTAAAGTTAGACCGCAAGGAGCAAGATTAATGACAATGGGCGGTAAAAGTTCGGGGCCGGATCCTTTAAGATCAGTTTTGGAGTTTGCTCGCCGAAAAATTTTAGCCAAACAAGGAAGAAGACTATCCCCATTAGATGTTCACGATATTATTTGCAAAATAGGGGAGGTGGTCGTAATGGGAGGGGTAAGACGCACGGCTTTAATTTCACTTTCCGATTTAGATGATAAAGAAATGCAAATGGCAAAATTTGGGCAGTTTTATCTTACCGATCCACAAAGAATGATGGCAAATAACTCTGCTGTTTATAATGAAAAACCATCGGCAGCAACCTTTTTAGAAGAATGGTTGGCTTTAGCAAAAAGCGGCAGTGGAGAAAGAGGAATATTTAATAGAGGAAGTTTGCCTAAACAAATTCCAGAAAGAAGATGGAAAACATTTAAAAACCATTTTGCAACTTCCGGCACTAATCCTTGCGGAGAAATTATTTTAAGATCAAAAGAATTTTGTAATTTATCGGAAATTGTAGCGCGTTTTGAGGATACAGAAGAAACGTTGCTTAAAAAAGCAAGAATTGCTGCAATTTTAGGTACTTATCAAGCAACCCTTACAGATTTTCCTTATATTTCTTCAGAGTGGAAGAAAAATTGTGAAGAAGAAAGACTACTTGGGGTTTCTATTACTGGTCAATGGGATTGTCCGGCGGTAAGAAATCCAAAAACACTAAGAAAGTTAAAAGAAATGGCTGTAGAAACTAACAAAATTTATGCTAAAAGGTTTGGTATTAACCAAGCCGCAGCAGTGACTTGTGTTAAACCATCTGGTACCGTTTCTCAATTAGTTGATGCTTCCTCAGGACTTCATCCGCGACACGCTAAATATTATATTCGAAGGGTTAGAATTTCAGCCACTGATAGTTTGTTTAAAATGCTGCGCGATCAAAAAGTTCCTTTTCACCCTGAAGTTGGTCAATCTTTTGAAAATGCAACCACTTATGTTTTAGAATTTCCGGTAAAAGCTCCGGATCAATCAATTGTTCGCAATGACCTTTCGGCAATTGAACAATTAGAATACTGGAAAATGGTAAAAGAAAATTATACTGAGCATAATCCTTCAGTTACTATTTCAGTTGGCGAGGATGAATGGATTGAGGTTGCTAATTGGCTTTATAAAAACTGGGACATGTTAGGAGGACTTTCATTTTTGCCGCGAGAGGATTTTGTTTATCAGCTGGCGCCTTATGAGGAAATTGATGAGAAAAAGTACAATGAATTAGCTGCTAAGTTTCCTTATGTTGATTTTTCGCAAATTTTGCTTTATGAAAAAGAAGATGAAACTCAAGGAGCAAAAGAGTTGGCTTGCGTTGGCGGCACTTGTGAAATAGCAGATTCCACTCAGGTTGTTTCAAGTTAATGCGTAATTAAAGCAAATTAATATTTTTTTAGTTTGATTTTAAATAAAATATTTGCTAAAATATAAAATATAAAAATTTGGCGATGAAGCTCGCCGTCAAGTGTCTTTAAAAGACTAATAGCTTCTACCTAAAAATGGTCGAAGCTTTTTTTATTTTTTTATATTATGGATTTTAAAAAAATACCGGCGGGAGAAAATCCCCCAAGTGAAATTAATGTTTTAATTGAAATACCGCAAGGGTCGGCTGTAAAATACGAACTTGATAAAAATTTTGGAATTATAAAAGTTGATCGATTATTACACACATCAATGAATTACCCATTTAATTACGGATTTATTCCTAACACTCATGCTGAAGACGGCGATCCAATTGATGTTTTGTTAATTTCTTCAATGCCAATTGTTCCCGGAGCAATTATTGCTGCTCGACCAATTGGGCTTTTAGAAATGGAAGATGAAGCCGGTCCGGATAATAAAATTTTAGCTGTGCCTAAAGAAAAAATTGATCCTCAGTTTGCTACGGTTAAGGACGTTGCTGATTTAAATGAACACTTAAAAAATCGCATTCGTCATTTTTTTGAAAGTTACAAAGAACTTGAAACTGGAAAATGGGTAAAAACAAAAAGATTTTTAGGAAAAGCTGAGGCGGAGGCTGAAATTAAAAAAACGCTTTTGTAAAAATATGTTTTGGTTTTATGTTATGATTGGGTTGGTGTTTGGATTTTTAGCAGCACTGATAGCATTTCTGATTACTTGGAATGAATACCAAAAGCATAAATTTAAAGGGAAGCGACTTTTTAGGGAAGTTTTTTCCGCTGGCCTTTTTACTTTTATTATCTTTTTTCTTCTTTCGCTTTTCATTGGCGTTGCGCTTCAATATTTAAATATTTAATTTTTTGAAGCTTTAAAAGTTTTATAAAAAGTTTTTAACTTTACAAAAAATAAAAAATTATTTAAACTGAAAATAGTTATTCCGGTGTAGCTCAGCGGTAGAGCGGCTCCCTGTTAAGGAGATGATTGTAGGCCTGTTCTGCTAAAAACTTTTTAACAAAATAAGCGTTTCGCTCCGGTGTAGCTCAATGGTAGAGCGGCTCCCTGTTAAGGAGATGGTTGTAGGTTCGAATCCTACCACCGGAGCGAAGCGCTTATTTAATTATGTTTTACATTTATATTCTATATAGTCACAAAACTAAACAGCTATATATCGGCCAAACAAATAATTTAGAGAAAAGATTAAAAGAGCATTTTGGTGGGAAAAGTTTTTCTACAAAAAACAAATTGCCTTTATCCTTAATTCACTCAGAAACGTATCAAACAAGAAGCGAAGCAATGAAGAGAGAGAAATTTTTTAAGAGTCTTTCTGGTTCAAAATTAAAATCTAAAATTTTAAAAAAGTTTTTAGCAGACGGCTCGTCAAAATCATAAAATGATTTTGTCAGAGTTCGAATCCTACCACCGGAGCAATGTTGGACTTTGGGAGTAAATTTCTTCCGAATCCTTTTTATTTATACGGGTTTTTTGAGGTTCTAACCTTTCATGAATTGCCTTTACCTCTTTAGCGGACTTTAGATCGACCCAAGTTAATTCGTTTAATTCGACAAGCAGAATCGTCTAACAAAAACTGAAAAATTAATTAAAAAGATAAAAAACTTTTCTTAATGAGGTTTTTTATACTGGTTCATATGATATTATCCATCTTAGTTCTTAAAAAATATGAAGGGAAAGTATAATATATGTCATATGACAATTTATAGCCACGTTTTACCAGGATCAATTTCTATTGCTCATTCAGCTGTATTAGTTTATTTTCTCACGTTAGGAATATAAATAAGGAATATAAATATACCCGCCCTGCCTTTCAATAATAATGGTTCTAGTGTTGCTCACAGTCCCTAAACTTACAGCAATCTGTAGAGCATAAATATATCAGCTTTATCTATCTTAAGAGATGGTGGTATTTAATGCGGAAAAAAGATGCAATATTAGCACATTCTGGGTGTTTTTTCTTGCGACATTCCTTATGAAAATTGCTAAGCTCAATTTCAAGATTTTGTAGATTTGATGCGAAATTTTTCCTTAGCAGCAAATCAACTGCTAAAGCCTATAAATTCTCAGTATGTATTGGCGTATTCTTTCAAATCTGGAATATAAATATACTCATTTTGTTGTTTTAAAATGGTTCTAACTTCATCCATTAGGTGGGAGCAATCGGCACGTACAAAGAAAGGTAAAAGTCATTGTTTTTGTTATAGTATATCAATTTCAGCTCTGTTTAAAACGCTATTTTATTGATTATTTAGTAGTTTTCTTTCTCTTTTCAAAATAAGATGGCAGCAGGTATATACCCAGTGGGATAGCAAATACAACAATTATCCCAACAATATTATTTTCTGTTCCAAGAGTGATAATTTCACTGATACTAGCCAGAAAAGCATCCGGCTTTGCTATGGTTGGGGTAGTTATAGGTGTTTTCACTTCTTTTATGAGTTGATAATTTTCTTTTGAAATAGTTTTTGTTGATGTGGACCTAGAATAAGAAGATGCTGCTTGTATGGACTGTTTGGTGGCGGTATTGATGATATAGTTTCCTCCAACTGAACTCGAACCAACCGATGTGCCCGTTCCTATTAAATCAACGCCGGTAAAACTTACTGAAGCTGAACCAGCACTCCCTGCTTTAACTGATACAGTAAATAAGGTTTGATTAGCGGTGGTGCAGCCGGGAATTCCAATCAAGAAATATGGTTTCGAACAAGTTGGTGCAGATTGAGGAATCACTCCATTTGCTAATGTTATATTTTGACAAGATAAATTATTTAAAACCAATGTACCTTCAACAGCACAAATTTTATTACCTGAAGCATTAACTGCGGCTGATATGTTAAAGCTACTACCGGAAATTTGAGAAGAATTTTCTGGAACAACATACAAAGATGAACCGGAGGCATATGATATTCTGAAAGCTCCTATGGTTAAAAAGAAAACGACTGCGAATAATATAATTTTTGTTTTTATTTTTTTCATATATTTTATAATTATAATCCCCATTGAGACATCATAATAGCAAAATCGTATTTATCTATTTTACCATCGTGATTTAAATCGGCTGAAAGGTTTGATCCTACCTGACCCCACTCAGACATCATTATAGCAAAATCGTATTTATCCACTTTTCCATCGCCGTTGATATCACTCTTTGAAGTTGCCTCTGATGATGTTGTGGGTGATTGGTTTTGAATATAAACAGAGCCCCCTCCACTATTAGAAGGAAGCGAGGAGGGAATAGTAAACATAAAATCTTTTTGCACTGTAAGACCACTAGTGAAACCGGAATAAGATTGTGTTTCGGAACTGTATATTTCATTACCAGCGTTAATTGTCGGACACTGGATAGTAAAAGTAATAGGTCCAGATCCTTCACCAACTACCAATTTTTGTTTAGTTGGTTCTGTATACCCATAAATTCCATCTTCTATTAAAGTAACTTGTCCAGCTAAAATTGAACCATAGTAAGCACGAATAATACATCCGGCTGGCGCTGGATTATTATTCACAGTAACCTTGCCCCAGAAAGCCATAGGAAAAGGTGGTATTGATGATGTTTGAGCATTCACCAAAAAAGGAAAACTAACAAAAACCAATATTAAATTTATAAAATTTTTCTTCATTTTTTGTATGTTATCTAAAATCAACTATCGGGAAACTTCTTTGCTGCTAAATCAGATTAGTTGTGAACTGACCAAGTAGCTGTTGGGTAGTTGTAGAGGTAAGTAGAGTTGGCGGCTGTATATGGACCACCATTGCCACTTACATCATACCAGCTAAATGTATTAGCCGCACCCAATTGTGTTGTCACGCTTGACTGACCAGAGTTTGCAAATGTGCCGCCAACAGTTGCATACAAATCAAATGTTTGACCAGAACCAGAAATTCTGTAGTCAGATGGGAAGGTACAAGTAACAGTCCATCCACTGGTTGTTGCAACAGTGTTGCAGCTTGAATTTGAAAGAGGATTGCTGCCAACATACAACTGAGCAGAAGCTACTGTAGGAGTGGCAATACCAGAAGCACTGACATTAAATGTAGTTGTGCCAACTGAAATTGTTCCTCCTTGTGAACCAACAGTGAACTCAAACAACTTGTTTTGTCCAGCAACCAATCCGCTTGCGCTGGTGTTGGATACTGAGATTGTAGGAGCTGCTCCGACCAACATTACTGTGTTTGCAGCAACGTTGGTAGAGGTGGTTACCGTTGTTCCTCCTGAGGTGTACTTAACAGAGGTTAATGCCAATGTAGTAGTTACACCAGAAGCAGAACCATTTGCTCCAACTGGCACGAAGGTTACAGTAACAGGAACATTAACTCCAGCATAATCATTTCCTGGGACGGAAATGCTAAGACCGGAAATTGTTACTGTTCCTGTGGCACCATTACCATTGTAAGCAAAGGTACCACTTTGACCACCAACTGTTATTCCACTAATGGTTGGGGAAGATGTTCCTGAGACCACTTGGAATGTTAAGTCTGTCACATTAGCACCTCCGCCAGTTGATACAAAGTTGTAAACAGCCAATTGCTGTCCAGATGTTCCTCCAATTACGTATTGTGATTGGAGAGACTGGCTTTGTACCAAGGTTGGAGCGCTAAGAACACCCTGACCAACACTGATTGTTTGACCATATGTTCCAGCAGCAGAACCAACTTGGGTATTGGAAGTTACTGCTCTTGCAGCAACGGAAATGCTAGTGGTTACAGTACCAGTAGCGTTTCCAATATCAGCAAAGACATCTACAGTGTGGCTTTGCCCTGCAGGAATTGTAAAGTTAACAGCAAATGTGTTTTGGGATTGAGGATACTGAGGATTTGTGTTGTCAGAAACATAAATATTTGACAAGTTAGTCAGAGCAAGCGTTCCTCCTAACCCAACAGTAATTTGCGTTACTTGAATGCTGTCAATGTTAGATGCCTGCAAAACATAAGAACCAATCTTTTGCTTTGAGACATTAGAACCAATTGTTTGATTGCTGTAAGCAGGGTTAACAGCAATTGTTAGCGAACTGTTTGAGAACGAAAGCGACTGACCGGTGTGAGATACTGTAGATGATGGGAATGTAGTGTAAGAAGTCAATCCCTGTGATTGATTTTTTACTTCTACTAAAGTAGCAACAATACCTGTTGTTGATGAAGCTAATGATGTATCACCCTTTACAGCAACAACATATTGAGTACCAGCTGTCATTGTAAAGAGATTACCAGAACCGAAGGTTAAGGTTGTTGAAGCATTTGTTGAGCTTCCCACAGTCCAGTTTTGAGCAGAACCAACCTGAGCGCCGTTTACATAAATAGCAATGTTATTGATGTAATTTCCGGCAGTTGAGGTTCCGGTAAGATTAAGCTGGACTTGCCATTGGCCAACTCTGACATCTTCACCATAAGCTTTAGCCACCCACTGACCCAAGGTTACATTTGAAGCCTGGGAAAGTGTTTGGTTGCTTGTGAAGTTAGGATCAGTAGTAATAGAAATAGTACCAGAATTAATTGTTGTCTGTGAAGATGACATTGGGAATGTTGCGTTAGATAGAGATGGACTAACAGCTACTCCATAGTTAGAATCATAAATCACAATATCGGATGGAGTTTGAATTGAGAAACTGAAATTGCGGGAAGAACCCTTAACAATATCAGCATGTAACTCCATTTGATGTGATCCAGTGTTCAATGAGACAGGATTTGAAGTCATATCAAAAACAACTGTCCCATCACTTTGCATATTAGCTGTTGCCACCTGAGAACCATCAATATACAACCCAAGGTTTTGTAAGGCATCAGTTTGAACTGAACCAACCTGTCTAAACCTTACATACTTGAGGTAAGCGGTTCTTTGAGCAACATTAATTGGTTGAGACCAAACAATGGCATTTACAGTTCCAGCATTTATAGTTGCTCCAGCTCCAGTTGGTGTTCCTGACATAGTTACGGAAACTAAATCAGAAACTTGCGCAACATTCATTAAGTTGCCGGATACTGGGAATGTCCCTTGAACTGTAGCTCCGGAAGCAACAACATCAGAAGCTGACATTATAGCAAAGCTTACGCTTTGTCCGGAAATTCCAGAAACAATATCAGCTTTTACACTTACGGTCACTGTTGAATTTGCCGGCACTACAAACAACCCAGAAGAATTAGTAAATGTTACTTTACTGTTTACAACTGAAGCTCCATCAGTTAACCTGTTGTTTCCCTGATAAAGGTAAACATTCAAAAGGCTGTTATCCGAAGAAACTCCAATTCTTGTAACAGTAAGAGAAGTAACAGTTACTGGGGTTGCATTACCATTGCTGAATTTAAAGTGAGCTAAATCAGCAACGGTTTGTCCAGCAACAACTGTTCCCGCAGCTGGTGTATCAGAAGCTAACGAAACATTAAACCCGGCTGGTAAGACTACTCCACCGGTTGTTCCTATAACTCCTCCCCCCATTGAGTTCACAACTGCTCTGGTTTTTGGACCAAAGTAGCCGGAAGCTGGGGTAATGTTGTTGTCCTTCTGGAACTTAATCAAAGCAGCTTTGGTGGCCGGACCAAAGTATTCTGATTCGTTCCCAGGAGAACCAGCTCCGCTCTTAGCAACTGTATAACCCTTGCTATTTAAGAACTGTTGCAATGCTTTAACATCTGCTCCCTTTGACCCAAGTGTGAGGTCCTTGGTAAAGGTATAAGATGCCGCACTTCCTTGTGTTGCTGAAACAGTTGTAGTGGAAGCTGGCTGACCTGTTAAAGCTGCCTGAACATTAGAAATCGTTGCAGGATCTGCTCCAAAAGCTTGAAGCATTGAAAGAATTGATTGAACTTGTTGTTCAGTTAAAGAAGCAGCGGAAGCTGACAATGTTGCGCCTGCAGCCCAAACGACTGTGGCAACTGTCAATCCAACCGCTACTGCTTTTCGACTAAAATTACTCATTTTTATTTTTTGAATGGACGCTTGGCAGTTAAAAATATCTCTATTTTTAACCCCTTGCTATCCATTTAATAATTTCGACAATATTTATTTTTTAATTTTCTATCTCTTTTAGAGATAGTCGACCTTTAAAAATTCCGGAAATGCCGCCCTATATGTTTTTCGACCCCACGCTATTTAAGAAAAAATAATGCGGGAAACATATCGGCGACACTAATATCAATGTTAAAAAACAAAAAATTCTCGCTTGAAAGCGAGACCAATAAACTTATAGCATAAACCCGCCGTGAGGCGGATTTAAAACTTTTAGAATAGAACGCTTGGCCTCACTCCAAGCTTTAAAAACATTTTATCAAAAAACATTCCTTTTATCAAGCGTATATCCACAACCAATGGCTTTACTTTCGCTCTGCCGCTCTGTCTTAAAATAAAACGAGGCAACCGCCAACCTGTTACAAAAACCAAAGCAAATAAAACCCAAATAAAACAATATTTTTATTTAGTTTTAATAAACTCTCCAATTCACCAAAAGCGAAATAATAGCTGATATAACTATAAAAATAGTTAATTGTCTAAAAACAAAATTATAGTTTAAAAGTCCATTTTCATAAACTAAATAAATATCTCTTAACAACGCCATTATCAAAGTTAAAAAAATAGCCGCATTAAAAAATCCTAAAGGTAAAAAAACCACTATCATACTTAATTCCAAGGCTATAAGTCCAATTAAATAACTCCAAAGCTTTTCTTTTTTTAAAAATCCGACTCCAAAATTTCTCCAAAACTCCAAAAAAATTAAACTTATCACCACAAAAATTTCTAAATTCCAAAAAAGAATTTGCCAAAAAGAAAATTTTTCAAAGAAAGGATGAAAAAGAAAAACATTAATAAACAACAAAAACAAAATTAGCAAATTTAGAACATTATAAACAACAAATTTTTCCTTAAAAGTTAAATTTATTAAACCTAAAATAAAAAACATTAAAATCCCATAAAAAATCAAAACCACTAACTTTATTTCGGTTAAGGTTTCTATATTTGCCAAAAAAAATACAAACAAAAAATTAGTTATCCAGAAAGATGTACGAAAATTTTGTCTCTCGCCGGGTTGAGAAAAATAAATCCACAACATTAATAAAAAAAACAAAAAAAGAGAAAAAAAAGAAAAATTTAAAAGGTTTAAAAAAATCAAAAACAAAACAGACAATAAAGAATCTTTAAAAATTTTCCAAGTTATTGATGATTTAATTTTTTGAAAAAAATGACTTAAGTTAAAAAACATAAGTTTATTTTATAACACAAATTTAAAGTTTATAAAAAAGCCTCATTTTTTCTTCAACTATCTTTTCAATTTTATAAACCACATTATCCATAATTTTATAGGGAGCAACTTCATAAGGCATAAGTATAAGATTTTCTTCTAAACTTTTGCGCCAAGCAAAACGAATTTCGGTAGAAATGTGAATAATATTTATCCCCGCATCAATTGCTGCCAAAAAATCTTCCCGTGAAATACCCGATCCCCCATGCAAAACCAAATAAACCCCCGTTGCTTTTTTAATTTCTGAAATCAACTTGATATTAAGATGGGGATTAGCTCCTGAGGAAGACATTCCGTGAATATTGCCAACCGCCGGCGCTAAAAGCTCTACCCCTGTTTTACTTACAAATTCCTTTGCTTCTTCCGGCTTGGTTAAAAAATCCAGTGAAACACCTTCCGGCAAATTTTTCCAAACCTCAGAAGAGGTTCCAATATAACCCAACTCTCCTTCCACCAAAATATCCGCCTTAATTTTTTTAATTTCTCTTACCGCTTCTTTTGTAATTTTAATGTTTTCACTCAAAGACTCATCGGATTTATCAAAAACAATTTCATCAAAAGAATTTAAAGCGGCTTCCTTTGCTAAATCCAAACTATGAGTATGGTCCGCATTTAAAAATATCCAAAAAGATGAAACTTTTTCTTTGTTGCCATATTTTTGGTTAATAATATCCACCCACCCTTTAACAAAACCGGTATCCAAATATTTTCTTTCACTTTCTGAAACACCAATTAAAACGGGTAAATTTAATTTACGAGCAATCCTAACAATTGCCTTTAGTTGTTCAAAGCCTGAAATATTAAAATGCGCCAATGCTATTTTTTTATTACTTGCCCAATTTAAAGTGTCCACCAAACTTCTCATTCTTTCATTATACCATTATTTTAAACTATCAGCATTAATCAGCTTTCATCAGCATTAATCAGCACTCATCAGCATCAATCAGCTTTCATCAGCATAAATCAGCACTCATCAGCATAAATCAGCACTTAACAAAAAACCCGCAAAAAATGCGGGCTTTTTGTTATTATAGAGAGAGTTTTATCTCCTAAACTTCCTCATTCTTTCTCTGTGGCAATCTCGGCATAAAAGTCTGTCTAATCTTGCCGGATCGGGTTCAAAAGGAAGTTCTCTAATGTCAGCTCCACATTTTGAACATTTCCAGTGGCCCTGATACATTTGTCTTTGCCCCTGAAACCCTCCATCTTTTGGTTGAAAATTCATTTACTTATAAGATTACGTCTTGCTTAATATACTAAACTTGCTTTGTTTTAAAGTAAACAAAGGCCGTTTTTTATTTACTAAGACGCAACCAAAACTTACGACCTTTGTTTTCTAAATCTACAAAACAAAAATTAAAAGGTGTTAAAAAATTAAAAATTAAACTAAACACTTTTACTTATTTTCTTTTAATGCTTGGTCAACTATTTTTTTTACATCATCTAAAGGATAAGCTCCTAAAATAACATATTTTTTGCCGGCATTGTTGATTACCACAGCGTATGGAGTTCCCTGAATCCCAGCATTAACACCATCTTGATACTGACTTTGAATTAAATCTTTCCCATAATCGCTTTTTATGCATTCACTAAATTTATCAGCATTCAATCCAACCTGTGAAGCAATTTTTGGCAATTCAGCTAAATCCAAGCCATTGTTGGAAGGGGTAACAGAAAAAACCTTACCCACAAAATCCCAAAAAGATTTATTACCACCAAGTTTGTAAGCGCATTCAGCAGCTTGCGCTTCATCTGGCGCTTTAGAATGAAGCATTGTCAGTGGAAAATGTCTGTATACCAAAGCCACCTGATCGCCATAAGTGGATTTAATAGTTTCTAAAGTAAAATGAAAACGTTTACAAAAAGGACACTCTAAATCACTATACACAACAATTTTAACCGGCGCATTAATGCTCCCCCAAATATGATCTTTGTCAGTAACAGGCGGAACATTTCCACTTTGTGCATCTGCTTGCTGTTGGGGTTGATTAGCGTTTTTTGCTGCATCCCCTGCCGTTAAACTTCCACTTTCCACTTTTCTCCCAGCATTATAAACTAAAGCCGACCCAATTATTACAGCGGCAATTAAAATACTTATCGGAAGAAAAATATCTCGTTTTCCTTCCCCTTGATGATGTTTTGTATTTTCTGACATACAATAAGTGTAAATCTTAAATCTAAAAAAGTCAAAAAATTTTATCCCCAAAACTTAAAATTCCCTTATTAGTCATAAATCATAAGCTGTAAATTATAAGTTCTTAACTATTGAGTTAATTATTATTTGTTATTGACTGTTAGTATTATTAAAACTTTTTATAATTGGGTCTAAATCTCCTTCTAAAATTTTTTCTATATTGTGCCATTTTTTGCCAAGACGATGGTCGGTAATACGGTCTTCCGGAAAATTATAAGTTCTAATTTTTTCTGCGCGTTCAGCTGAACCGATTTGCTCTTTGCGAATTTGCTCAATTGATCCAACCGCTTGTTCTTTTTGAATGCTATAAAGTTTTGCTCTTAAAATTTCCATTGCGCGCTCACGATTTGCGTACTGTGAACGTTCTTCACGTGAAGAAACAACAATCCCTGTTGGTTTGTGTAAAATTCTTACTGCGGTTTCAACTTTATTTACATTTTGTCCTCCCGGCCCGCCCGAGCGCGAAAAAGTAACTTCAAGATCACTTTCTTTAATTTGCATTTCTTTAGCTTCTATCACCGGCAAAATTGCCACCGAAGCAGTTGAAGTATGAACCCTTCCTTGTCTTTCTGTTTCCGGCACACGTTGTACCCGGTGCACCCCCGATTCTTGTTTTAAGCTTTCATAAACACCATTACCGCTAATTTCAGCCACAAAAGTTTTAACACCCAAAATTGAAGGCGAGACATCTAAAATCTTAAATGTCCAACCTTTTTTTGCGGAATATTTTTGATACATTCTCGCTAAATCTCCGGCAAAAATTGCAGCTTCTTCTCCCCCTGTTCCTGCGCGCACCTCTAAAATTATCTTATTAATATTTTTTACTTCTTCCATAAAATTAAACTATCTCACTTTCTCATAAACATAAACAGTATGCCATCCAATTTTTTTAACGTTAACTATATTAAAATCTTTATTATCTTTTTTCAAGTAAAAAGACGGAGCTATGATTTTTGTTCCTTTTTTTAAATAAGGAAAAACTTTTTTTTCTAATTTATCTACCACCTCTGGAAACAAATAAATATAAAGCACATCTATTTTTGATAAAAATTCAGGTGAAATATCAAAAA
>Ga0078972_1007857_pt1 | contig 23156 bp, 26 predicted proteins | sample YelNatPaOPGAMG01_FD_67568 | JGI IMG/M metagenome (GOLD analysis project Ga0078972, IMG submission 67568) | Hot spring thermophilic microbial communities from Obsidian Pool, Yellowstone National Park, USA - OP-RAMG-01 (SPADES assembly) (version 2) | ecosystem: Environmental > Aquatic > Thermal...
AGGCCAAGTACCCCAAGGCGGTGGAGTCGTTAACCGCCCACTGGGAGCGGCTGGTGACTTTCTTCGACTTCCCGGCCGAGCACTGGAAGCACCTGCGCACCACCAACCCAATCGAGTCTGCGTTCGCCACCGTGCGCCTGCGCGAGCGGACGACCAGAGGCGCCTGCTCGCGCACCAAAGGCTTGCTGATGGCCTTCAAGCTGCTGGAGATGGCCCAGCAGCGCTGGCGCCGGCTCGACGGCCGTCACCTCTTGCCGCTGGTCCGCGCCGGCGTGAAGTTCGTTGACGGAGTTCGTTCACCCGAAGAGAAACCGCTTACTCAGCCAACTGACACTCAACCAAGGGAAGCCGCCTGATCATGACCGGCCGATCCACAACATTTGACAATTACTCCCAGAATCTTTTTGAGGGCCTTAAGCGCTGACTTCGAGGAATACGCACCCCCTTCTAGCGGAAAGTCAATCCATGATGGGTCGGATCGGTCGCTGTCAACGGCGGGCAATCCCGTGGCCCCTCCCCGCACTCGTTCCTGATCCATTTGCTCCAACAGACGGCAAATCTCGGGGTCCTCTTGTGCCCTGTCCAAGGCGTTGCTGATAACCCTCTCGCTCTGAGAGTTTCGGGGCAGGAAAAAAATTCGCTCGCAGTACTTGTTGATAGTGGGATATCCTTCGAAGCTGTTCAGCGGGTAGCCGTCCGGATACCTTCTGGGATTGCAACTTCGATCTTCCTGCGAGACTATGCATCGGAACTCCTTGCGCAAGCTTTCCGCATCCTTCTGCGCAAAGTCCGAATCTTTTTTTACGTAGATGTAAACGTGCTTAAAGTTGCGGGGCCTAAAATCCCTAAAATCCGGACATGCTAGAACTGCGCCAAGCTTATCCCTGAGCCTCTTCTTTCTTTTAGCCTCCGCCGTCTGTTGCTCGTGAAGCCATTGGCCAAGCTGGAAGTCGATGCGGTCGCCGCTTTTCAACTTGACAGCAACATCGGCCGGCTCTTCAGCCCCCGACTCGTAGGACTCTACTTTAGCCGCGAAAGTGGGGTACGCTTCCAGGAAGCACTCAAAAACTGCCAGTTCACGTGTCTGCTGACGGCGTGCGCTCATCTAAACGGCTTTGCGATCGTCGGTGAGCGAAGTCACCTTGCGAGCCCTTGATTGTGCTTCGAGATGACTCTGTAGAAGCTCACTGGCTCGAGCTCTGTCCGCATCGTTCACGATGTTGTACCGATCGAAAACGCGTCGCGTCTTGTGACCGCTCAACTCCATCGCGACGCGTTCCGGAATCCCGGCGCGCACCATGTTTCGGACGGCGGTGCGGCGCAGGTCGTGAACGATGATTCCGGTCAGCCCAGCCTTCTTGCACGCCGTCTTCCATGCTTTTCGAAAATCACCGATCGGCTCGCCGGCTTCGTGAAATACGTACGGGCAATCCGGACGCCGTCTGTCGTGCGCCCGCTGGATAATCTCCAGAAGCTCGCCCCTTAGCGGAAGCGGACGACCGTCCTTGTTCTTGCTGACCTCTGGTCGAAGACAAAGTTCGCGACCGGGAAGATCAACGTCGCGCCACTCAAGCGTGCGCATCTCGCTCACTCGCCATCCCGAGAGATAGAGGAACGTCACAGGATCCTTCAGGTGGACCGGCAGGGCCTCGCGCAGCGCGAGGAAGCTGCCGTGATCTAGAAATCCGCGGCGCGAGTTGTTCTCTTCGAGCAGCGGAATGTGAGGCGCCGATCCGAGCTTGCCGGCACGGGTGGCGAGGGTGAAGGCGCGCTTCAGCGCAGCAAGCTCGCGATTGATACTCCCGTTTGCCGCACCCTCCTTCTGTCGTTCACGCACGTACCTGGCAACTTTGTCAGCCGTTATGTCAACGGCGCGGTCGAGCCCAAAGAAACTCCTCAAATGCCGCAGCGAGAGCCGAACCGACTCAACCGATCGCTTCCCGTTGATCTCGTAATCGGTCAACAGCATTTTGCCGAGATCTTCAAAAGTTAACCGCTCTTCGGTCGGTCCGACCAAATGACCGCTCGCCACTTCGCCGATGCGCTTTTTCAGCAGCTTGCGTGCCTCGCTTTCGTTATCCGACCGCGAGCTCTCCCGGTACTCCTTGCCGCGATAACAGTACGCGATCCAGTAGATCGAGCCGCGCTTGAAGATGCGGCCCATTCCCCAGATGGTTTTGCGCTCTCCCTGTTTCAATCCGCTCAAACCTGACTTCCGATATTCGCTCACAACGCAAGCGCTCGTGCGCCTGCCGGATGCCGACCGCGGGCGGACGATCTCCGCACGCGCGCCAGGCATCGCGACAATAGATCAATGTTTGGAATGCGGCCGTGTCAACGACGCGGCCCGACGTTTCTCAACCGCGCCGCTTTCGGATGTACTGCTCGATCCCGAGCTCCGAAAACCGAAGTAGCCTGCCGCACCGCACTGTGAAGGGCAGATGCTTGTGATGTCGATAGAGCCAATCGGCGGTTACCCCGAGCCTGGCCCCTGCTTCTTCGACGCCGAGAAGCCGATCTCGCGTCGTCGTCATGCTATCGGCGCTCGTAGCGTTGCGCTCCAGCTCAGAGTCGTAGAGCAGATTGAGCGCGATGATAGCCTGCTTTCTCAGCACCCGCGTGGTATGCGCATCGAGCACCCTGACTTTTTCCGGGTCCGCTACCAGCTCCTCCAGCCTTGGGACTTCGAACAGTCCCGCCCCGCCCGACCTGCGCGGCACACGGGCCAGCATTCGATTGGCCCTGGTCCGCATGTTTCACCTCTGCGGTCGGCATGGATGACCGAGTTACGCGGCGGCTTCCCCCTCCCCATGAAAAGCGCAGCCGTTTGTTCCGATGTCGCGGAATCCGCTCGCCGGCGATCACCGCGTCGCAAACATGCCAGCTCCCAACGTGAAGAAGGTCGAGGACGTTGCGGCAGTGAGCGGCGGCGCATCGTTGCTAACTACCAGTGGTAATCGAAGGTGATGTACCGCGGAGTCTAATAGCCTCTTGTTCTTTTTACCAGAACAAAAAGGCGAATTTTGCGTCCGCGCCCGCGGCGCGTTGTGCAAAGCTATAACCTCCAATCGTCGGAAGTCTTCTGCTCTGCCGAGACAGGGTGAGCAGACTGGCATGCCCGCCGCGAGCTTCTCGCCTGAGAAATTGCACCGTCCGAAATGCGTTCGTCCCCCATTCTCGAGTCCGCCGCGGGCCAGCCTCCGCAGCCCACTTGACCCCGTACCCAGGTACAGGGTGTAGGCTTGTGGGCGTAAGGAGGTGCCCTGTATGGGAGCCAGGCGACGAGTCGAGGTGTTAGGCGCGGGATGCGCTCTATGCGAGGAGACAATCGCGATGGTCAGGCGCATCGCGTGCCCGTCCTGCGAAGTAGAGCTGCTCGACATGCGCGAGCCGGCAGTCGCGGCGCGCGCGAAAACCCTTGGCGTAGCCACCGTGCCGGCGGTCGTAATCGACGGCAGGCTTGCCGCGTGCTGCACCGGCGCGGGCCCCGGCGAAGCCGCGCTCAGGGCCGCCGGGATCGGCGCGCCGCTTCCGTAAACGGGCTGCACGGCGATGCCCCGGCTTACAATCGGCGAGCTGGCGAACCGCGCCGGCGTCAACCGTGAGACGGTCCGCTACTATGAGCGGCGTCGGCTCCTCGCGCGCCCGGCGCGCACGCTGGCGGGCTACCGGGTGTTTCCCGACGATGCGGTTGACCGGCTGCGCTTCATCAAGCACGCCCAGGCGCTCGGCTTCACGCTCGAGGAGATCCGCGAACTGCTCGGACTGCGGCTCGATGAACGCAGTTCCTGCGAGCAGGTCCGCGCGCGCGCCATGCGCAAGCTTGCGGACGTAGAGGCGAGGATCGCGGCGCTTAGGCGCATCCGCCGCGTGCTTGGGCGGCTGGTCCGCGCGTGCGAGGCACGCCGGCCGACCGCGCCATGCCCGATCCTGGAGAGTCTCGCAGCACCGGACAGGCGCGTTCGAGAGGAGGAAAGCCAATGATTCAGGTGGAACTGATTTACGATTGCGATTGTCCCGCGGCTCCGCAAGCGCGCGAGAACCTGCGCGAGGCGCTGCTTCGCGCGGGGCTGGCACCGCGATGGGTCGAATGGGAGCGGTCATCGCCGGATGCGCCCGAGCGGGTGCGCGCCTACGGCTCGCCCACGATCCTGGTGGATGGCCGCGACGTGGCCGGGAACGAGGCACCAGGCGCGGCCTGCTGCCGCATCTATGAACCGCAACCGGGGCGGCTGGCGGCAGTGCCGCCGGTTGAGTTGATTCTGGCGGCGCTGCGCGAAGCCGAAAAGCGGCGGGATTCCGCGCAGGCGGGGCATGCGCCGGAGAGACCGCGATGAAAACCAGGTTCGGCGGCCTGCTTGCGATTCCGGCAGCGGCGGCATCGATGCTGCCGGCGCTCGGATGCCCGCTGTGCTGGCCCGGATATGCGGCGCTGCTTTCGTCGCTCGGTCTCGGGTTCCTGGCTTCGGCGCGCTACCTGTTTCCGCTGACGATTGCCCTGCTCGGGCTCGCGCTTACGGGGCTTGCGATCCAGGCGCGGCGGCAGGGCTCGGCCCCGCTGATGCTTGCATCGGTTGCGAGCGTCGCAATCGTGCTCGGCAAGTTCGCGTTCGATTTCAAGCTGGCGACCTATACGGGCGTCGCGCTGCTCCTGGTTTCGTCGGCGCTCAGCGTGATCCGTGGCCGGGAAGGGTCGAGCGTTTGCGCCGAATGCGTATCCAGTCCGGGCACGAAATCGAACCGTCACGCCGCGCCTGGCCGGTAGCGTGCCCGCGATAATCTGGCTGTCAGGGCTGAAGATGAGCGGCGGCCGAGCGGTCGCTCGGCCGCCGCGCGACTACTCGGCGCGAGTCCGATTCAGGATATAGTCGGCCGCCTTTTGCGCCTGCGCCGCGGCCTGAACGATCAACCTGCGATCCTCGCGCAGGCGCGCGAGCCATCCGGCAATATAGGCCGCTTGGTTATGAATCACTGCGTTCGATATTCCGGCTTCGGCGCAGAGAAACGCCGCTGCAAGCTCCGCCACCAGCTCCTCGCGGCTGTACACGGCGCTGCCAAACGGCGCCACTTCGGTGATCCCTTCGCGCGCAAGCCGCCGTTCGTGGCCGGTCGAATGGGCCAGTTCGTGGAGCGTGGTTGCCGCGTCCTCGGCGGCCGATTCGAACAGTTCCCTCAGCGGCAGCGTGACCCGGTCGGTCATCGCGGAGTAGTAGGCTCTTGAGCCGGCGCGCACGATCTCGGGCGGATTCGGCATTCCGGCGATGATCCTTTCCACGGCTTCGATCGGATCGTGCTGATGGGTCTCGATCTTGGGCAGTTTGTCGAGCACGGCCTGCGGAAGCTCGCATTGTTCGAGGTTCCAAACCCGATAGAACCTGAGCACGAAGCGGCGGCGGTTCTTTTCATCCTTCGGCTCGGCGTCGAGCTCTTCCGTCTCTTCCGTGTCGTTGTGCTTCGCGTCGTCGATCTTCCAGAAGGTCACGATCGTGCTTTCCTCGCCCTTGCGGATCGATCCGCCAAGCGCGTTCGCCTGCCGCATCGTGAGCCAGAAGGGCGAAACGTATTTAGACGCGGATAGCAGGAAGTAGTTGATGCCGCGATATGGCTTCCTGCTGATCAGATTGCGCGGAAGCCCCGTCGAGGTCCACGGCCTGCGCCATGGCACGACGCCGCTTTCTAGCTGGTTGATGATCTTCTCCGTGACAATCGCGTAAACGTCCATGGTCGGATGCCTCCTCGCTCAGTAGCCGTCTTCGTCGATGCGATGGGCGGCGAAGTCGCGGGCCGCTTCCTCGCCGTGGCCGCATCGCAAGCCGTAGAGGTCTCGGTCCTCGGGGTAGTAGAAGGCGCGTTCGCCGGGAGTTATCGGCGTCGTACAGCCGGGCTTCGCGCAGTTGGCCGGATACCTGGCGGTGATCCACCTGGGGTCGCACTTGAAACGTCGTCGCATCGTGGTCTCTCCTTTGCCTTCGCCCGCTTCCGCTCCTGCGGCAGGGCGCTGTCTGCTTTCGTTCCCGCGCACCTTTTTCCGCGCGGGCCTCTCACCCTGGAGTTGGAGGCCCGTGCGCTGATTCCCCGATGCGTGGGCAAAGCGGGCGGCAGGACGTGCCAGAGCGGAGCGTCCCCAAAGGGCTGGCGCGGCGTGCTAGCGGAGCACACGCCACCGGTGAGAGCGGCAGCGAAGCGGAGACGCGGGCTGGGTCAGGCAGGGCTGCCGAAGGGGCGCGAGCGGCGCAGCTTGCGCAGCCCGAGCGGGCGTCTCACAGCGCAGCGCCGCGGGCGTTTGGGCGCGCTTTGGCCCGTCTGTTCCCCTGCTGGGAACTTTGCTACGGTGCCTTCGGTGCGGGTGATTGCGCGGAGGACGCTGAAGCGGTTCCTCAAATCGCTGAAGGGACAGAAGGCGCAAAGGGCGGTGAAGGCAGCCCTCGACGCCTGGTTTCACGAAGCCCGGCGAGTACGATGGCGAAACTCAGCGGAGGTGAAGCAGCGCTACGCGACGGCCAGCATCGGCAGCGCCGACCGCGTGGTCTTCAACATCAAGGGGAACGATTACCGGCTGGTAGCGGCAATCGACTACGGGCGTCAGATCGTGTTCATCAAGTCGATCGGAACCCACGCCGATTACGACCGGATTGACGCAAGGATGGTTCAGCATGGAGATTAAGCCGATTCGGAACGACGCCGACCACCAGGCGGCGCTGCGTGAAATTGAACGGCTATGGGGCGCCAAAGAGGGCACGCCGGAAGGGGATCGCCTGGAGGTGCTGACGACGCTGGTCGAGGCTTACGAGGATAAGCATTTCCCAATGGACGCGCCCGACCCGATAGAAGCGATCAAGTTCCGGCTTGAGCAGCAGGGACTGGACCATCGTGCACTCGTCGGGGTAATTGGCGGACGCAGCCGCGTGTACGAGGTGATGCACCGCAAGCGGGGACTCTCGCTTGAGATGATCCGCCGGCTCAACCAGCGGTTCGGGATCCCGGCCGAGGTGCTGATTCGATCGGTTCGGCCCACGCGCGGGGGCCGGGTAGCGTAGCGAGGAATGGACAGACAATGAGCGAAGGGGAGATAGCGGTTGGAAGTCTTGTCCGGCTGCGGGGCCGGGACTGGATCGTTCTACCTTCTCAAGATCCAAAGCTCGTTCTGAATCTCAAGCCCGTGACGGGGCTGGATGACGAACGCACGGGGGCGTTCCTTCCGCTCGAAAAGGCGGATATCGAGCCCGCCAAGTTCCCCCCGCCATCGCCTGATTCAATCGGCGACCCAGGCGCGAGCCGGGTCGTGTTTGATGCCGCCCGCCTGCTTCTGCGCAGCAGCGCGGCGCCTTTTCGGTCCGCGGGCCGTCTGTCGTTCTCGCCGCGTCCGTACCAGTTTGTTCCCTTGATCATGGCGCTTAGGCTCAATCCGGTGCGCATGCTGATAGCTGACGATGTCGGCGTGGGCAAAACGATCGAGGCGGGAATGATCGCGCGAGAGCTGCTGGATCGAGGCATCGTGCGCCGCCTTCTCGTCCTGTGTCCCGCGCACTTGTGCGATCAGGTATGGGAGCCGGAGTTGCGTGAGAAATTCGGAATCAACTCCGCCGTCATCGTCCCCTCGAATTATGCGCGACTTGCCCGCAACCTTCCGCGCAACGACCTGAGCGTTTATGCCCACTACCCGCATCTGATCGCGAGCATCGACTTCGTAAAGTCGGGCAGCCATCGCCACGTTCTGCTTCAGAACGCACCTGACCTCGTCATCGTGGATGAAGCCCATCTGGCAACTCGTCCGCGTGGCGCGGCCGCTGACCGTGTGCAGCAGCAGCGTTACGAGCTGCTAAGGGCGCTCGCGGACGATCCGAAACGGCACCTCGTCCTGGTCACTGCAACGCCGCACAGCGGCATCGAGGAGAGCTTCCGGTCGCTGCTCGGACTGCTCGACCGGTCGTTCGATAGCGATCCTGCCTCGCCGCTCAACCGGGGCCGTCTTGTTCCCCACCTGGTTCAGCGCCGACGCCGCGACGTGGAGAAGTGGCTCGGTGGCGACACTCCCTTTCCGGAGCGCGTCGCGTCAGAAAGGTCGTATTCGCTCGCTTCGCCGTACCGGAAGCTCTTCGACGGCGTTCTCAAGTATTGCCAGGAGACGGTGGAACAGAGCGACAGCCTGCGCGCGCAACAGCAGCGCGTGCGCCATTGGGCCGCGATCGCACTGCTCAGGTGCGTTCTGTCGAGTCCGGCGATGGCCGTCACCGTCTTGTCGAAGCGTGAAGAGAACACCCGCCACGGTGGAGCTCAGTATCTCTCTGAGGCAGAAGAGGACAACTACGAGCAGCAGGTGCTGGACGGGATGGTCGGCGACAATCCTGTCGATTACGCGCCAACCGCCGCGCTGGAGGCCTCTGCGGCCTTGCTCGCGCCGGACGAACGGCGGGCCGAGCTTCGCCGACTGAACGATTTTCGGCTCCAGGCCGAGGCAATTATAGCTTCCGATGCCGATCGCAAATTGGAAGAGTGCGCGCGCGTCGTCGCCGAACTCCTACGCGACGGCTGCTCTCCTATAATCTTTTGCCGCTTCATCGACACCGCGCTCTATGTCGCCGAGAAGCTCGACCAGCGGTTGGCTACGCAATTTCCAGACCTGAGGGTGCCGCCGCCCGTAACGGGCAGAGACGGCGAGGAACTGCGACGCAAACGAATCGACGACCTGTCGAAGCAGCCGCGGCGGGTGCTGGTTGCCACGGACTGTCTGAGCGAGGGTATCAACCTCCAGGAGCACTTCGATTCTGTCGTCCACTATGACCTACCTTGGAATCCTAATCGCCTTGAGCAGCGGGAGGGCCGGGTGGACCGGTTCGGGCAGCCCCGCGACAAAGTCCGCACGGTACTGCTCTACGGCTCGGACAATCCTGTAGATCAGGTCGTGCTGGACGTTCTGATTCGCAAGGCGCGCGAGATTCGCCGCGCGCTTGGTGTTGCCGTGCCTGTTCCGGCAAACGTTGAGCAGGTGGTGCAAGCCGTGGTGGACAACGTTCTCCTGCGGCGCAAGGGCGCCGGCCAGATGCAGCTCGGGCTCCCCGCGCCGAGCGTGAGCCGCCTTCACGCGGCGTGGGACAAGGCGGTGGCGAGCGAGAAAGAAGAACGGACATACTTCGCGCAGCGCGCGATCAAGCCCGACGAAGTCGCCGGCGAGATCGAGGCGACCGATCGGGTGCTCACTGACGGAGGTTCAGTATGTCGCGTCATGAGGGCGACATACGGTTGCGCCACATACTAGATCACGCCCTAGTGGCCGGTAACCTTGTAACAGTGATATTGGTAGCATGATGTACATGCTTGGAGACGATGTTCGGTTGACGGCGAGTGAGCGCGCGGAACTGAGAGACAGGCTGTGGTCGCGGACACTGCCGGCGGACGGTGTGCGCCGTGCGCGGTTGATCCTGCTGTTGGCGCAGGGGCAGTCCTACCTCGCAGTTCGCAGGTTATTGGGCTGCAACGCCAACTATATCAGTCGCTGGAAGGGTCGTTTCGGGGCTGAACGACTGGCCGGGCTGTACTCGCGTCATAGTGGACGAGCGGTGGAGAAACGAACCCCGGCGCTGGAGGCGAAGATTCTGGGGTGGACCCGCAGACCCGTGCCCGACGGTTTCACGCACTGGAGCAGCTGGAAGTTGGCTAAACACCTGGGCATTAGCCATATGATGGTGGCGCGGGTCTGGGAGCGCGCCGGGCTTAAGCCCCATCGCATCAAACGCTACATGGTCTCCGACGACCCCGATCATCTCCACTACACGTCGACCTACTCTTCCTGGCTCAACCAGATCGAAAACTGGTTTGCCAAGATCGAGCGCGATGGCAGTGCCCGCGGCATCTTCACCTCCGTTACCGACTTGGCCCGCAAGCTGATACACCATATCCGCCACTATAACCGAGCTCCCAAACTCATCAAGTGGGCCTACCGAGAACCCTCACCGCGCATCTCCCCCGATACCATCTCACATGTTACAGGTACGAGAAGCCGTGGCGATGGTTAACGGCAGGACTCGCGGCGAACTCGACACGGACCGCCAACTGAACCTTTTTTTGGTCCGGCTGCTTGAGATTGTGGGCGAAGCGGCAGGGCGCGTGCCGGCAGAAGAACGTGCTCGCCATCCAGAAATTCCGTGGCCGGAGATTGTCGGTCTGCGCAATCGTCTGATTCACGGCTACGATTCGGTTGACTTCGACATCTTGGGGCAGATTTTGAGCCACGACCTGCCGCCGCTTATCGGGGCGCTTGAGAAGGCGCTCGAATAAGGTATGGCGCCGGGAGAGCACATGCCGTGACGGCGATCGGGTCAGGCTCGAAGAGAGGAGGGGAACACGAGGGGACCGTACTGGTTTCGTGCAGCGGTTTCCGACGCTGCCATGGCGAGAATTCGGGTGGTTGCGGCGAGGAGTTTCTTTAGAAAAGGCCTGCAAGTCGGCGCGGCAAAACGCGCACCGGGGGATGAAGACTCTGCTTTTCTGCGGTGAGTTTTATCGCCGCGACAAATTCTTTGGCTTGTGTCTGCCGGGTGAAGTCACTTATTGGCCTCCCGGGGTTGAGTTGGAATTTGAGCCGTCCGAGGTGGTGCACTTTGTGTGCGGGGATCCTCAGATGGCCGCCTTCCTAGCCGGACTAATCGTACTTCAAGCCTGGACCTACGGAATAGGAGAGGACGGAATGCCGCTCCCGGAGCGGCGACCGCTTTTGGTGCTCACCGACAAGCCTGGCCGATTTGGCGAAGCCTTCCTGCAGCTTCGTCTGCCAATTGACCAGATCGAGCTGCTCTGCAGGAGGCGTAGGGTCAGGCTCTACGAGAAGACAGGCCGCGCCGGAACTGATGCGGCCAGCTACTGGGAAAATCGGGTACGTGAGAGAGACCCGAGAAACCGTTTTCACAATTTCTTCCCGGCCTACGTCGTCATCCGCTCCGGTGCTGAGCCGAAGCCAATTTCCGACAGAGAATTCCTTGGTCGAGCTGACGCCGCCGGACCAGCCGTGCTCATCTCACGCTGCATCGATCGAGAAGCGGTCACCAACATCATAACCAAATATCGCCCGTTCTTCCTGTTGATTCACTCAGAAAACTCGTCCGCCGCTTTGGGCAGCGGCCTTCCAACCGTCATTTGCCACGATTCGATCTTCGCGCCTGAAATCTCCGCGGTTTCACAGGATGCAGCGACCTGCCGATGCCTGCCTGACCGAGCGTTCGAAGACTTTTGCCAAGGATCCCATTTCAACGTATTGCAGCCCGAATTGCCGCCCGAGGCGGCAAGGCTTCTGTCAGATGCGGACGGCGCTCTCGTTAGCCTTTCGGAAGAACTGGCAAAGCAAACGGGGCGCCTTGTTCGCGATGTCGCTCGCACCGCACTTCGCCTGAGGACGCTCCTTTGGGGCTTGCCCCTCGGCGTTGAAGCATACGAGCAGGGGCTGGTGTTATCCCAGTTGCGGATGACTTTGCAATTCGACGTGTCGGTGAATCGGTTGTTTGAGGCGCTCCGAGGTCGCATTCCGGAAATGACGGCCCTTGGCGAGTGGTACGAGTTAATCATCCAAGTCCTTGTCGAGGACATGGACAAGCTGATCCAGCTGCTGGCGCAACAAAGTCCAAAGCGAGCTGCCCTCATGCACGTAATTCGCGACGCCAAGGTTCGCACTAAACGCCGCCCCGCCTTGGTGGTGGATAGCGAACCCCTTGCTGCGGCCATCCGGCACTCGCTGGCGTTCCCAGCGCCGGCGGGGTTAGGCGAGCTTGCCAATGACGTCGCGATTTTGCCGGTGACCGAGATCTCGCAGCTTGAGCCCGGACAAGCATGCGTGATTTCCGGGGCTTTCGAACCAGAGCAAATTTTTCCGCCGTTGTCCCGCTCCGGGCCGCATCCTATCACCGCCATCCTGTACCCGGGAGAGCTTCGCTTCCTCCGGGCGCGGCTTGAACGGGCTCGGGATCTCTTCCCGACGCATCCGGCCGTGCCAACTCTCATCCTGCCCATGCTCAGCAATATCGGAGCGGCAGATCCGAAAATGCGATCCCTCGCGCGCCTGCAGGCATCCGGGATCGACCTTGGCACACTGCTGCGCAGTCTCTCACGCCAGCGAGAGACGGATCGAGTCGGGACGATTCTCACGGACATGGAAAGGCCTCGCCCTGACGACCGAGGAACAACCGTCAGGGCGCACGTCGTCGAGCTCGAATCCGATGAACGGAGTCAGCGAATGGTGGTTTTGCTGACCAAGGACGCGCGCGTTTCGTATGTGCGCGACGACGATTCAATTTGCACCGGTTCGTTGCTGGACCTGCAACCGGGTGACCGCCTCATTCGAATAGACCCTGTCTTGCGCGAGTCATTACGCGAAAAAATCTTTTCCGCAAACCCATTGCAGCAAACTGAACCCGAACTGCAAGCCATTGCGGAACGCTGGCGAGCGGAACTGGTTGCGGGTATCCGCGCTCCCAAAGCCGGCCCGGATATACGCGAGAGTATGACGCATGCGGAGGTCCTGTCGCGCATCAGGGCACGCGGGTCGACGATCACCAACCCGGCGACAATAGGCCATTGGGCAAGAGGCACGGTGCATGGGCCTCAGGACATCAACGATATTTTGCGGGTCGGGCAGGCCATCGGCTCGGAATGGCTCATGAACCACTGGCGCAAGGTCGGGTTGGCCCTTATCGCAATACGCAGCGGCTCAATCTCTCTTGGTCACCAAATCACGAAGCTGATTCAGCGCGCTGCCCTTGGCGACCTCGAACTTTCAGCGGATGAACAGCAGTTTCTGGAGCAAACGGGCATCACGATGGGTGAGCTACAGGATGCGGCGACTTTGGTAACAGTTTCATCTGTTTCACCTGATACGACAGAAGTTGCGCGTGAACGGGTCGGCAACGTATTCGTTGTCGATGCAGTCCAGGAGACAGTTGATGGGGACGCAGGAGCAAAAAGAAGTACGGCGCCAGCAGATTGAGAGGCTCAAGCTGGATTTATTGGGTCCGGCGGCCGCCGACGAAGTGCTGCGCCAAAACAAGGAAACGAGGGAAGGCGATACACCGACGTCTCGGTATTTGGTGGGAATTCTCCACCCACAAAACGCTCGCGTTGAAGAACAGGAAGACGACTTTGCCAACGAAGGCGGCGACGTGGAGGAAGACGATTCGCCGCAGGCGCCCATCCAAATCACCGGAATCCCGAAGCCTTCGTCGATAGGTCTTACTTTCGCCGTCGAGGCTGGCTGCAGTGCCTTGGACTTCGAGTTCCTGTACGGCCTTTATCTTCCTGAGGAAACAATCGAAGGACCCGCCGGTTCGAAGCCCACCATTCTCTGGAAGCGAACCCAGGTTGCGGAAACGGTCACCATAAGGCTTGACGAACGCTCGTCCGGCTTCAAAGACCTTCCGGGCGGCGCAAGAGCGGAATGGATCTTGCGCCCGGCGGATGACGAAGCCATTCGCGTGGTTTCTGTCTTCCTGCGCAATATCAACTCCGGCGGGATTGGACCGGAACAACCCGAACGGTGCCTCTACCAAGCTAGGATCGTCGCACGAGGTGCGGGCGTTTGCGACCCGCCTATCGTAAATCGAGCCCACAAAACCCGGTTATCCACTATCGACCCCGATTTGGAGTCATACAGGCTCTTATACCGCGACAAACCGGAGTTCGCAGTTGGCCATGGGTGCGCTGCGGACTGGGATGATTCGGAGTGTCCTCCGAATCGTGCGCGTTCCGTTCGGACCGAGTTCATACCCGCCTATGAGGTTTCTACCATTGAAGCGAGGGGCGGGGTTGCCCTTCCCGGCCTTGACATGGAAGCGCTGGCTTCTGCCACAAACGGCGCGGCAGTTCGTGATGCGTTGAGCCCGCTTCTTGATCAATACGATGAATGGATTCGCGCTCGACGGGATGACGTACAAGCTCTCCCTGCCGACCTCCGGGCAAAGGCCAGCGAGCATCTGAACGATTGCGACTTCGCCAGCGACCGAATGCGCGAGGGTCTGGAGCTGGTCGCGACCGAACCGCTCGTCCTGGAAGCCTTCCGATTCATGAACGCGGCTATGGCCTTGCAGCGTCGAAAGTCGGTGGAGGCAACGAATTTCCGAAAGGGCGCAGGCCGCACATTCAACGGCCCCGCGCCAGCCTGGCGTCCCTTCCAGATGGCTTTTGTGTTGTTGAACATTAAAGGGATACTGCACCCAGATTCTCCGGATCGCGAAATCGTCGATCTCCTTTGGTTTCCGACCGGCGGCGGCAAAACGGAGGCATATCTCGGGCTCGCGGCCCTGACCATGGCGCTGCGGCGACTGCGGGAAGCAGAGTCGCCGCGGGATGACTTGAGCGGCGATGGCGGCGTCACCGTGCTCATGAGATACACTCTACGCCTTTTGACGATCCAGCAGTTTCAGCGCGCCGCTACACTGCTCTGCGCCTGCGAGACACTAAGAAGACGCCAGCCGCAGCGATTCGGCAGACAAACCTTCAGCGTGGGTCTTTGGGTTGGCGGCGGTGCAACGCCAAACAGGATCGATCAGAAACCGGACCCGATGCACGGTCGTCTGCCGGGAGCGTTGCAGGCTCTGCAAAACTTCGACCCTCAGAACGAGCCCACCGAAGGCAATCCGGTTCAGCTTCGCTCCTGCCCATGGTGCGGGGAATCGCTCACCCACCGCGACTATCGGGTTGTCAGGGAGATTTCCCATCTTCAGATCAGGTGTCCCAATGAGCACTGCGAGTTTCACGGCTCGACAGAAGATCCCTTCTCAGGCATCCCCGCTTTTCTCGTCGATCAAGACATCTATGCTCGCTGCCCGACGATGCTGATCGGCACTGTCGATAAATTCGCGCGGCTGCCCTGGGATGATCACACAAAGGCCCTGTTCGGATACGTGAACAGGTTTTGTGAACGCCACGGATTTCTCGCCGAAGGCATGGAAGATTGCAACGGGCGCCACAATGCGAGACCTGGCTTTCCAAAAACAGACGGTCTCCAACGCACGAGACCGTTTCTCCCGCCTGAGCTCGTGATTCAAGACGAACTTCACTTGATCACGGGTCCGCTTGGATCGCTGATGGGCCTTTACGAAATGGCCGTTGACTATATGTGCGAGCGCCGGCACCACCGGCCGAAAATAGTGGCTTCAACTGCGACCATCAGGCGTTTCCAGGATCAGATCCGAGGGCTCTTCGATCGCCCGGCACGCCAGTTCCCTCCACCAGGTTTGATAGCTGGAGACTCCTTTTTCGCCGCTGAAACCCCGGACAGGCCCGGACGAATCTACGTAGGGGTATGCGCTCCGGGCAAAAGCATCAAGACGGCGCACATACGAATTCTCGCTTCTCTGCTTCTTTCAGCTGAAGCGCAACGTCGCGTCGCTTTACCCGAGGACGTCGATCCGTATTGGACGATCGTTGACTACTTCAACAGCTTGCGCGAACTCGGGGGCGCGTTGCGCCTCATTGACGACGACGTCAGGCAGCGTCTGGTCTATCTCGCCAACCTGGAGGGCGTCCTGCCGCCCCGAATGCCCGACCGGCGAGCCGAACTGACAAGCAGGATTTCGGCAAAGGATATATCAACTTTGCTGGCGGAAATGGAAAACACTCTCGCCTCGGGCAAGGCGCTCGACGTTCTTCTCTCCACCAATATGATTTCGGTTGGCGTTGATATCCAGCGCTTCGGGCTCATGGCTGTAATGGGACAGCCCAAGGCGAATGCCGAATACATTCAGGCCACGAGCCGGGTAGGACGGCAAGCACCTGGCCTGATTGTCACGTTATACAACTGGTCAAGGCCTCGCGACCTTTCACATTACGAGCGCTTCAAAACCTACCACTCCACGATGTATCGGCACGTCGAGGTCAGCAGCCTGACTCCTTATTCGCCGCGGGCGCGAGACCGAGGTCTGCACGCGGTCTTTCTCGCTCTGGTTCGCCTGCTCGACCCGCAGTTGTCCGGAAATGCCGGCGCACGCAACTTCGATCCGGAGAACGAGGTGGTCAAAGACGTGAAGGAGAAATTGCTCGCCCGCGTAGAGCGGAACGATCCGGGCGAGTTGGCCGAGACGGAGAAAGAACTGCGGGCATTTATCGACGGGTGGGTCGAGCTCAAGGAGCAGTTCCCGGCCGATCTTAGCTATCAGAAGCCTCCGGGAACTGCCGCAAGAGGCGCGCCTCCGGCGTGCCTCTTGCGGGGCGCCGAAGACGAGACCGATGGGGAGTTCCCAAAGCGAACCCTCAATTCGCTGCGCGAGGTTGAACAGACGTCCAGTCTCTATTTCAAGAATTTCCGGCGGGTCGGAATCCGATGAGGCTTTGAAATGGCGAAGCAGTCTATCCGCCCAAGCCAGATCATAACCACCTTCGGGCCGGGATGCGTCGTCGACCTGCCCGACGACTCCGTCATGATCGCGGGAATCGATTATTGGTTCGATGCAAACAAGCCGTACAAACGAATCACAGAACCTCGGCTTCAGACCGCGTTGAACGTCGCGGAATTTCGCACGCCTCCCGTCGGCTCGTTCGGGAACAAGGATATTCCCTTCGTTCGATTCCCGCGATGGCGTGTTTGTCCCGGCTGCTCCATGCTCTCCGACCGTTTTCGATGGCCGCGCGGAAATCCGGACCTGCCGCCTGTCCCGCGGTGCGACAAATGTAACAAAGCTACGTACCCGGCTCGAATCGTCGTGGCCTGCCGACGCGGCCACATTGCAGACTTCCCGTGGTATCACTGGGTTCATCGTGGACAAACCTGCGGCGGCGGCAGTCTTTATCTGAAGGGCGAGGGACGCTCAGCGTCCCTCGGCGACCTCCGCGTAGAATGCACATGCCGCAAATCGCAGACACTCGCGGGGGCGCTGGGCGCCGACTCCATGGCCGCCGCAGGCTGCGCCTGTCCCGGAACCAGGCCTTGGCTGGATGACAACACCGAAGATTGTAAAGAACGCCTCTACGCCATGCAGCGCGGCGCTTCGAACATCTATTTCTCGGTGACACGAAGCGCATTGTCAGTACCGCCCTGGTCGGACCGGCTGCAATCGGAGGTCGCCTCATTCTGGGGTCAATTTCCGACTGAGCCCGCGCCGGAAAGATGGAGCGCTCTTATTAGCGCAAAGTTCCCAAACGAGGACGAGCAGCGCGTCAGAAGATGCATCGAGCGTCTTAAGCAGCTGCGCGACGCGCCTCTTTCCATCCGGGAAGAAGAGTTCGTGGTCCTGACATCCGACCAGGACCATTCCTCATTAACATTCGAGACGCGGCGGCAGGCTCTTTCTCCGACTGTCGCCACATATCTCGCGACCGTAGTGGCCGCCAGCCGATTACGCGAGGTCAGAGCCTTGCTGGGGTTCACCCGCATCGAAGCGCCAGAAATCGACCCGACCGTCGAGTCGTTTGCCAAGACTGCTCCTATATCGCTCCACGTTCCGGAATGGCTGCCTGCCGTTGAAAACTTGGGAGAGGGAATCTTCATTCGTCTCAATCCCGACCGGTTGGCGAAATGGGAGAGGCTTCCAGCCGTAAGGAAGCGGGCCCGCCAGCTATTGGACCGCTATTCAGCCTGGCGTCAGGAGCGAGGACTCCAAGCACTGAGAGAGCCGCGACCGCGCTTGGTTCTGATTCATACGCTCGCCCATCTTTTGATGCGTCAGATGTCCTTGGAGTGCGGGTATTCCTCAGCGTCGTTGCGCGAGCGCATCTACGCAGGCAACCAAATGGCGGGACTTCTGATCTACACATCCACCCCTGATAGCGACGGCAGCTTGGGCGGGTTGGTCCGGCAGACCAGCCCCCCCGAACGCTTTGAGGGGACTCTTCTGTCGTCAGTGGAGCTTGCCGAAATTTGTTCCGGCGACCCGCTTTGTCGTGAACATCTCGCCGTGCTTGCGGACAAAGCCAACGGGTCGGCCTGTCACGCGTGCTGCATGGTATCGGAAACCTCCTGCGAGATGGGCAATCGATTACTCGACCGCGGCATGGTCGTCAGCCTTCCGAACATGGACGCAGCCGGGTATTTCGATTTTGACCGGAACGGATAAAGGTCTGAAATTCGTGGCTGAAAAGGATTCCAGGGGTCCTTGCACTTCGCGCAGCCGAGACAGACACAAACCTGGAGGATTGCACACACTTTGTCACCGAACTGGATAGAGGATTTGGCGCAGGCCATCGGAAAAGTCACCGAGGCACAACTCTCCGCCCTCGGCGTCGAGTTGGAACGCGGCGCATCCCTTAACGCCGACACCCTGAGGCGACTTGGTCTGCCGACCGGAGAGGCAGTGCAAATCTCTAGAAAACTTGACTCCCTGGTAAGGGCCAAGGGGGCGCCGGCCGGCCGAGATATTGCGATCGCCGTTGAAGCCATGCGTGCTGGCAGAGCAACCCTGCAGGGCGGGCCGGAAGTCCAAATCGTCTGCACCGCTCCGTTCGCCACCAGAGTTCCTGTAAGGACCACCTTTGCCACAAGCATCGAAATGATCCGAACTGCAAAACGAGAAATTCTGGTAGTTGGTTACCTTTTCACCAAGGGTGCCCAGCAGGTGCTGCGCGAGCTCGCGGCTGCCGGGCGGGCACGGGCCGTCGCCGTTACGCTCGTGGGAAACCGGCTCACGGAACATTTGTCCCTATTGAAATCCGTGTGGGGCCGTCAGAGCTGCCGGCCAAATCTCCTCAGCCGCGAAATCGACCCGGCCGACACGCTCGCCGCATTGCACGCCAAGCTACTGGTCTGCGACCGACACGACGCGCTCATTACCAGCGCAAACCTTTCAAGCCACGGTTTGCACCACAACATTGAGATTGGAATCCGCGTTAAGTCTGCCGAGATGAGCAGCCTGATCGATTTCGTTCAAAGCATGGCCTCAAAAGGTGAGCTGAAAGCCCTGCCATGGAACGCTTGATCCATTTTGACCTTGACCAGAAATTCACTGACGAGATGTTCGTCTCCGCCATCACTTGCCGCCGCCGCGGCTTTATCTCACCAGTATTTACGAGTTCCGGAGCCTTGTAGTGCGTCCGTCGGTGCCGAACATACCCGCCGTCGATCTGTTCGCGGGACCAGGAGGCCTCAGTGAAGGCTTCGCCCAAGCAGGCTTCAACGTGGTTTTGTCTATCGAAAAGGATCCGGCGGCACAGAAGACGCTGGAGCTACGCTCCTTTTTCCGCCAGTTTCCACCAGGGCGAGCCCCTGAGGATTACTATCGCTACCTTCGCGGCGAGTTATCACGGGAAGATTTATTCCGTCGCCATCCCATCCAAGCTCGCCGAGCGCGGGCGATTGCCTGGCACGCGGAACTGGGGGTCGAGCGCGAGGATTTGGTCGACGCCCGAATCCGCCGTGCGCTGCAGAAGCCGGAGCACTGGGTGCTACTTGGCGGACCCCCGTGCAAGGCCTACTCTGTAGCCGGCAGAGCCCGCCGCGCAAACGACCCGACTTTCGCCACGGACAACCTCCACACGCTTTATGTCCATTATCTCAGGATTCTCGCAGTTCACCGGCCCAGTGTTTTTGTATTCGAGAACGTCAAGGGGCTGCTGTCATCCCGCCTCGAGTCGGAGCCAGCCTTCGCCAAGATTGTCGGCGATCTCCGACACCCGACGACGACCCTGGCCAATTGGAATGGGCACCTCGGTGGTCCCGGACCTGTAGGCTATACAATCCGTTCGTTCGCGCTGCCGTCATATGAAACTCGGGAACTCAGGGGTTCCGATTTCATAATCAGAGCCGAGCAACATGGAGTGCCGCAGGCGCGGCACAGGGTGATCCTGTTGGGAATCCGTAGTGACTTGGAGGCAGAACCCGAGACCTTGAAGCGCCGCAACGAGATTCCAGCGGACTGGGTTCTAGACGACCTCCCGCGACTGCGGAGCGTTCTGTCACGAGAACCGGACAGTTACGAGAATTGGCTCGGCGCCTTGTCAGATATTTCGTCTTCCGCGCTCCTTCGCGGCGTCGATTCGGCGACGCGCCACTGCATTCAACAGACTTTAAGCAAACTGAAACTAAGCCGCGAAGTGGGTGCCCGGTTCCTGTCGACACAAACAGGGCCGCGCGGGCTCCCCCAGGACCTGGCAGACTGGTTCATAGATGACCGGCTCGGAGGCGTTTGCAATCACGAGGCCCGCGGTCACCGCCGAGATGATCTGCACAGGTACATGTTCGCCGCCTGTTTTGCACGAATCCATAATCGAACGCCATTCTTGGAAGACTTTCCGGAACAATTCCTGCCAAATCATAAGAACGTCTCCTCGGCCAGGCGCGATTCTACCGACTTCAACGACCGGTTCAGGGTTCAATTGGCCGGGAAACCTTCCACAACCGTCACGTCACACATAGCGAAGGACGGTCACTACTTTATCCACTATGATCCGACCCAGTGCAGGAGTCTCACTGTTCGTGAGGCCGCTCGCCTCCAAACCTTCCCTGATAACTATCTCTTTGAAGGAAACCGTACCGAGCAGTACGTCCAAGTGGGAAACGCCGTCCCGCCGTTCCTCGCGTTTCAGCTCGCCGTCATCGTCAGAAGAATCCTCGAACGATCAACTAAACGGTCCGCTATCCATCCCTCTTATGATCGGACAGGGCACGTTCGTGTCTGACGTTCTTACTCCCGCAGAGCGAAGCCTGTGCATGTCCCGCATTCGGGGTCGCGATACTCAACCTGAGCGCGTCGTCCGGTCCCTGCTTCACCAAATGGGCTTCAGGTACCGCCTTAATCGGCCAGACCTTCCAGGAAAGCCTGACATTGTCTTCCCTGGCGCACGAAAAGTAATCTTCGTGCACGGATGCTTCTGGCACATGCACCGGTGCAAATACGGGCGAGTCGTGCCAAAGACGCGTGCGGATTTCTGGCGTATCAAACGACAGGGCAACGTTGCCCGAGACCGGCGCAATATCGCTGCTCTGAAAAAACTCGGCTGGACCGTACTGGTTGTCTGGGAATGTCAGACAAAGTACGCAGATCGGCTCGCGGTCAAGCTGCGAGAGTATCTGGCAGGGGACAAGCGTAGGCCCGTTTAGCCGGCATGGCCTGCACCCCAATGCCCATCAGTTCACAAGTAGAGTCGGTTGTCATTTTCCCCCGCAGGGGGCGGAATCAGGTTCTCCGTTTTGACCTGCGCGAACTCGATCGGCGTCAGCGCGCCGAGGCTCGAGTGCGGGCGCGGTAGTTGTACTCATCGCGCCAGGCGTCGATGGTGACCCGCGCTTGCGCCAGGCTCAGGAATACATGCTCGTTAAGGCATTCGTCGCGCAAGCGGCTGTTGAAGGATCCGACGAAGGCATTCTGCACGGGCTTGCCCGGCGCGATGTAGTGCCAGTCGAGCCGTCTGAGCGACCAGCGCAGCACCGCGCAGCTGGCCAGCTCGCGGCCGTTATCGCTGACAATCACTCTTGGCGGGCCGCGCTCCATCACCAGGTGTTCCAGTTCGCGCACCACGCGCACGCCCGCCGATCGAAGTGTCGACCACGCAGGCCAGGCATTCGCGGCTGAAGTCGTCGACCACGCAGAGGACGCGAAAGCGCCGTCCGTCGCCCAGCGCGTCCGAGACGAAGTCGAGCGACCAGCGACGATTGACCGCATCGGGCAAAGCGAGCGGAGCGCGCGTGCCGATCGCGCTTGCGCCGTCCGCTCCGGCGCACCATGAGCTTTTCCTCGCGGTAGATGCGATACAACTTACTGCGATTCATCACGTGGCCTTCCCGCGCCAGCAACCAGCCCAGGCGGCGATAGCCGAAGCGGCGTCGCTCCGCCGCCGACTCTCGCAGGCGTTCCCGCACCGCCGAATCATCGGGTCGTCGAGGCCTGTAGTTCAGACTCGACCGACTGAGCCCCGCCAGCCTGCATGCGCGCACCCGGCTCATGCGATACTGATGGATGAGCTGCGCGGCGGCCGCCCGTCGCGCCGCAGGCGTCACCCGTTTTTTTCGAGCAGATCCTTGAGCACCGCATTGCCGAGCATGGCCTCGGCCAGCAGCTTCTTCAGCCGCCGGTTCTTGTCCTCCAGCGACTTCAGCCGGCGTGCCTCCGACACATCCAGCCAACCGTACTTAGCCTTCCATTTGTAAAAAGTGGCGTCCGAGATCCCGTGGCGCCGACAGACCTCCTGAGTCTTCGCTCCCGCATCCTGCGATTGGGCCACCACCACACAATCATGGCCAAGCCTCGTGAGCTGACGATGAAGCCCGTATCCGCACCCGCCGGCTTCATAGGCGTGGAGCACGCTCGGGTATGCGTGAGGCCAGGTGCCGGCTCCATCGCCGGCGCAAGCCTCGATACCGCATAGCCGGTGACGGGCCAACCCGTTCATCCGGTCATATCGTCTGCTCCTCGCTGAACCGGCTGCCCTTCATTCGTCCGTCTCCTTTTCGTGACGGACTCTACCTCAAACCTGTCGGGCTCGCGGGGGGCAGGCCAGAACCACTAACCAAAGCTCTTCTCGTACAGCTCCCAAGCGTGATCGAGGTCTTCAAATGTCTGCCCCGGCTTCAGACAGTTTCGCAACCAATGGTCGAAGTCCAGCTTTGTGTAGTACGCAACATCAACAGTTGGGAGGTCGAAGCGCCGCGCCGCATCTACATTGTCCATTTCGTTCAGTTCGTTGATCAGTTCCACGATGGATTTCACGGATCGGTCCTCCACGACTCATTGACCACGGTACCCAGAATTGCACTTATCATGAGTGAAGCAGGTCCCCGACCCGCTCCGGCTGCATCCCCTTTGAACCTCGTCAAGATGACACCTCGTCACTTAAAGAGCCAGCATTTTCTGCGGTGCTCGCTTCCATCCTCAGGCTCGTAGATGAGTTCAAGCACTGCACGATGACTAGCCAAGATGATCTCGGTGCGATTGCGTTTGCCACCATTGTTCGTGACCTTCGAACTCGCGAGTCCGCAATACGAATGTTGGTCAAGCGTTTTGCAGTCCCCGCAGCCACCGATCATGCGGCGCGCTTTCGCCCCGGCGCAGCAATATACGAGGCAATCTCTCTGCGGCTCGCGCCCATTCGGAGCAGCGAGCGGACCATCAAGTCGATGCTGACGGATGGATCGGCCGCCTCCATTTTTGCAACCCTCGATTGACTGGAGCCGAGCAACCGCGCTAGCTCCGCCTGGGTCAAGCTTCGCCGGCATCTCCGCTCTTTGACCCCGTTGGCCAGTCCAACTCTCA